>Ga0134126_10000371_pt1 | contig 58188 bp, 57 predicted proteins | sample KB31752_FD_96881 | JGI IMG/M metagenome (GOLD analysis project Ga0134126, IMG submission 96881) | Terrestrial soil microbial communities with excess Nitrogen fertilizer from Kellogg Biological Station, Michigan, USA - KB3-175-2 | ecosystem: Environmental > Terrestrial > Soil > Unclassified ...
CGCCGCTCGTCAGCACGTATTGCTACGCCTGTTACCGCTCGACTTGCATGTGTTAGGCACGCCGCCAGCGTTCAATCTGAGCCAGGATCAAACTCTTCACTTGAAGATTTTGAGAATCATCAACAAGAGTAAATCCAAAATGGCTCCAACTACTGCTGGACATTTTGGTCACTCGGTCTTTGCGCCTCGAAGGCTCATTGACGCGAGTCCCCACACAAATTACCTGCCAAATTTTTAAACAGCATCCCGCAGCGCTAGAGGCTCGGGGGGTGTCGCGCACCGTTGCGCGCGACCGTCGAGGGCCGCGCGTCACCGCGTGGCCTCCGAAAGGGGGCGGAAGTATAGCGGTCTGCCATCATCCGTCAACCTTCGGCTTGGCCTTTTTTCTGGCCGATCCTGCTGCCACGCCGCTTCGCGACGCAGGCTGCAAGGGGCGCGCAGTATAGCCCCGATTGAGGGCCTGTCAACGCATTGTCACAATCATTTTCGGGGCGGGCCGGGAACCGGCCCGAGAGGTGTTCCGCTTCCGCGGCCCCTCCCTCCGCCCATCCTTGGCCCATCCTTGGGCTAGGCCTGGGAGAGGCCGAAAAGACCCTCGCCTCCGGAGGGAATCCTTGGATCGTCCCTGCACTCCTTGCAAAGGTACATGAGTCTGGGGCCCCGAAGTTCAAGCCCCCTCAGGGCAAAGCTTCCAGCTTTACCCGCGCGAACCGGCGTGAGCCCACCTGCAGCACGTGGTCGGCCCCGGCGTGAAGCAGCAAGGTGCGGTCGCTGACCCGTTCCCCGTCGATCCGCACGGCGCCTTCCTCGATCTTACGCGTGGCCTCCGACGTGCTCGCGGCGAGCCCGGCGGCCTTGAGAAGGGCCGGGAGCCGCATACCCGCGGCTTCGACCTGCACGGCCTTGGGCGGCAGGTCGGTGGGGACCGCCCGCTCGCTCACCCGGGCCAGGAATTCCCGCTCCGCCCGGTCCGCCTCGGCCGGCCCGTGGAAGCGCGCGGTAAGCTCTTTCGCGAGCTCGATCTTGATGTCCCGGGGGTTACGCCCCTCTTCGGCGCTGCGCTTCAGGCCGGCGATCTCCGTAAGGGGCCGGAACGAGAGCAGCTCGAAATACCGCCACATCAGGTCGTCGGAGATCGACATGACCTTGCCGAACATGTCCCCCGGCGGCTCGGCGATGCCGATGTAATTTCCCAGGGATTTCGACATTTTGTTGACGCCGTCGGTGCCCTCGAGAAGGGGCAGGGTGATCACCACCTGGGGCTCCTGCCCGTATGCGGTCTGCAATTGGCGTCCGACCAGGAGGTTGAACTTCTGGTCCGTGCCGCCCAGCTCGACGTCGGCCTTCAGCGCCACGGAGTCGTAGCCCTGCGCCAGCGGGTACAGGAATTCATGGATCGCAATCGGCTGGCCGCCCTTGTAGCGCTTGGCGAAGTCGTCCCGCTCCAGCATCCGAGCCACGGTGTATTGCGCCGCGAGCCGCACGAAATCCGCCGCCTTCATCGGGGACAGCCAGCGCGAGTTGAAGTCCACCCGGGTGCGCTCGGGATCCAGGATTTTGAATACCTGGCGCTCATAGGTGCGGGCATTGGCCTGCACCTCCTCAGGCGTAAGTGCCGGACGGGTCTGATTGCGGCCGCTAGGGTCGCCTATGAGGCCCGTGAAGTCGCCGATGAGGAAGATCACCTCATGCCCGAGCTGCTGGAACTGGCGCATCTTGTTGAGCAGCACGGTGTGCCCCAGATGCAGATCCGGGGCGGTCGGGTCGAAGCCGGCCTTCACCTTCAGAGGCTGCCCACGGGCCACCTTGCGGGCGAGGTCGGCCTTGAGCAGCACCTCCTGGGCACCGCGCTCTAGCTCGGCGATCTGGTCGTCGAAGTTCATGATTTCCTGGACAGTGGGGTTGGGCCTCGTACCAAATGGTACAAGCTTGTCGCTGCCGGGAGCAGCAGCTCGCAGCATTTGGTATTAGCCCGCGCTCTCTGCTGTACTTGACGGATGGACGCGCCCGATCTCAAGTCACCCAGCCTCTACTTCAACCGCGAGCTCTCTTTCCTCGAGTTCAACCGGCGCGTTCTCGCCCAGGCATTCGACGAGTCGGTGCCGCTTCTCGAGCGGCTGCGGTTCCTCTGCATCTCCTCGAGCAATCTCGATGAGTTCTTCGAGATCCGGGTCTCGGGACTGAAGCAGCTGCTGGAGCTCGGCTCCGGCCCGCTCGCCTCGGACGGCATGTCGCTGGAGCAGCAGGCGACGGCCATCCACGAGCGTGCATCCGGCCTGGTCAGGGAGCAGTACCGCTGCCTCAACGAAGTGCTGATGCCGGCGCTCGCCAGGCGCGACATCCTCCTCCTCGGCCGCGAAGACTGGAGTCCCGAGGCGGAAAAGTGGCTGGAGCAGTACTTCGAGCTGGAGGTCGAGCCGGTGTTGAGTCCCCTCGGGCTCGACCCGGCGCGCCCCTTTCCCCGCATTCAGAACAAGAGCCTGAACTTCATCGTGCGCCTGGAGGGCAAGGACGCTTTCGGCCGCGACAGCGAGCTCGCCATCGTGCAGGCGCCGCGCTCGCTGCCGCGGGTCGTGCCGGTGCCGATCGAAGGGGCGCGCCGCGTACTCGTGCTCCTGACCGGCATCGTCCAGGCCTTCGTGCAGAAGCTCTTCACCGGCATCAAGGTGGTCGGCTGCTACCAGTTCCGGGTCACGCGCAACAGCGATCTTTTCGTCGACGAGGAAGAGATCGACGACCTGCGCCGTGCACTGGAAGGTGAGCTCGCACACCGCCGCTATGGTGCTGCGGTGCGACTCGAAACATCCAACGACTGCCCGGACGACATCGTGCAGTTCCTGCTGCGCCAGTTCGCGTTGACCGAGGTCGACACCTACAGCGTGCCGGGACCGGTCAATCTCAACCGCCTCTCGGCGGTGTACGACCTGGTCCAGCGGCCGGATCTCAAGTACGCGGTGTTCACGCCCGGCGTGCCCCGGCGCCTCGCGGGCAACACGGACCTGTTCGCGACCATGCGCCAGAAGGACATCCTGCTGCACCACCCCTTTCAGAGCTTCGCACCGGTAATGGACTTCCTGCGCCAGGCGGCGAACGACCCCAACGTGCTCGCCATCAAGCAGACACTCTATCGCACCGGCGGCGACTCGCCGATAGTCGATGCGTTGGTTGCCGCGGCCGGAGCCGGCAAGGACGTTACGGTCATCATCGAGCTGCGCGCGCGCTTCGATGAGGAAGCCAACATCGAGTTGTCGAATCGCCTGCAGGAAGCCGGCGCGCACGTCATGTACGGCGTCGTCGGCTACAAGACGCACGCCAAACTGGCGATGGTGGTGCGCCGGGAGCCGGGCGGCATCCGCCGTTACTGTCATCTCGGCACCGGCAACTATCATCCGCGGACCGCGCGCCAGTACACGGATTACAGCCTTTTTACCGCGAATGACGAGGTCGGCCAGGACGTGCACGAGCTCTTCCTGCAGCTCACCAGCCTGACGCAGATCCCGAAGCTCAACCGCCTGATCCAGTCGCCTTTCGGCATGCACGACACCTTCCTCGCCAAGTTGGATCGCGAGGCCGGCCACGCCCGGGCCGGCCGGCCGGCGCGGGTGATCCTCAAGATGAACGCGCTGGTGGAGCAACAGTCCATCGAAGCTCTGTACCGTGCGTCCCGTGCCGGCGTGAAGGTCGATCTCATCGTGCGCGGAGTCTGCGACCTGCGCCCGGGCGTGCCCGGCGTGTCTGAGAATATCCGCGTGCGCTCCATCGTCGGGCGCTTCCTCGAGCACTCCCGCGCCTTCTACTTCGAGAACGGCGGCGAGCCCGAGCTCTACTGCGCCAGCGCGGACTGGATGGAGCGCAACTTCTTCCGCCGTGTGGAGGTGGCGTTCCCGATCCATCGCGGATCGCATCGCCGCCGCATCCTCGAGGATCTCACCCGCTATCTGGAAGACAACTCCCAGGCGTGGAGCCTGCTTCCCGACGGCCGCTACGAGCGGCTGTCGCCGGGCCAGGAGCGGCCGCGTAGCGCGCAGGCGGAGCTGCTCGGAAACTACGCGGCGGGCACGCCCATCGCCCCGGTGCCTCTGGATGACAGCGACGATACCGGTTAGCTCCAGCTGGTAACGCCGTTCGAAAGCAAATCGGCCCACGAAATCGCCGGGAGCGATTTTCGCCGATAAACCAACCGCTAACGAGGTCGGCTGAACACGCGCAGCCTGAGGCCGCCGGCCCGGAGGTGATCCACTTCCTGCTGCAGATCCGCCGAGGTCAGCGGATGATCCTTCAGCCAGCGCGCGGGGAAGAAAATCTCCAGCGACTTCGACGCCGCCGTGAGCGCGATCGGCGGCAACGCCGTGGCGCTGCGGCCGCGATGCAACAGCACCGCGAGCCGCAGGATGACGATGAGGTGGATGGCGTTGCGATCCCAGGGCGGGACCAGCTCCTCGAGCCCCTCGAGCGCCAGCTTGCGGCGGTGGCCGCCCACCATGCGCGCCAGCAGGCGCTGCTCCTCACGCGAGAATCCGGGCATGTCGGCGTTCTCGAGCAGATACGCGCCGTGGCGGTGATAGCCGCTGTGGGAGACATCGAGACCGATCTCGTGCAGGCGCGCCGCCCATTTCAACACGAGCTCGGCGGACGGGTCCCCCGGAAGCTTCCAGGCATCGCGGGTCTGGGCCAGGAACCCGAGTGCGGTGGCTTCCACTCGCTCGGCCTGTGCAAAATCGACGTGATATCGATGCATCGTGCCGCGCACCGTGCGATCGCGTGCATCCTCATCCGTGTAGCGCCCGACCATGTCATAGAGCAGTCCCTCCCGCATGGCGCCGTCGGCGATCCGCATCTCCTTGATGCCGAGTCCGGCGAGGATCTCCGCGAGGATGGCGATGCCGCCGGGGAAAACCGGCCGGCGATCCTCGGTCAGCGCCGCCAGCTTGAGCTCGCGTACGTGGCCCGCCTGCACCAGGCAGTCGATGGTGCGCTCGATCCCGGCCGGGGAGATCGCCATGGCCTGCGGGTCGAGCTCGCGGATGGCCTCGCCGATCGCGCGTACCGTGCCGGAGCTGCCCGCCGACCGCTCCCAGCCGCGGCGGCGGAAAGCCGCCTGCACCGGCTCGAGCTCCAGGCGCGCCGCCATGCGCGCGGCGGCCATGCGCTTGGCGGAGATCTTGCCATCGCGGAAGAACCGCTCGCTGAGGCTGACGCAGCCCATCTGCAGGCTCTCGAGGTCGAGCGGGGTGAGTCCCTCGCCGATGATGAGCTCGGTGCTGCCGCCGCCGATGTCTGCAACCAGGCGTCTGCCGGGCTCGCTCGGCATGGTATGCGCCACGCCGGAATAGATGAGCCTCGCCTCTTCCATGCCGGAGATGATCTCGATCGGGTGTCCGAGAGCCTCGCGGGCGCGTTCGAGGAACGCCTGTTTGCGGTGGGCCTTGCGCAATGCATTGGTCCCGACGACGCGGACGCTGTCGGCACGCATGTCGCGCAGCCGCTGGCCGAAACGCTGTAGGCAGCCGAGCGCACGCCCGGCCGCTTCCTTGTCGATGCGGCCGTTCTCGGCGACGCCGGCGGCCAAGCGCACCATCTCGCGCAGACGGTCGATGATGACGAGCTGGCCGTGCGTATAGCGCGCGACGACCAGATGGAAACTGTTGGAGCCGAGGTCTACCGCGGCAAGGACGTCGGGGACCGGGCGAGCCGCCGGCTCCGCGTCGGCCTTCTGGCTGTCGCGGACGGGGCTGACCGGACGCACGCGACTCTGACCGGAATCAGGCGGAGAAGGAGGAGCCGCAGCCGCAGGTGGTCGAGGCGTTGGGGTTGCGGATGACGAACTGCGCGCCGTCCAGGCCCTCGCGGTAGTCGATCTCCGCGCCCGTCAGGTATTGCACACTCATGGGGTCGATGAGCAGCTTCACCCCGAGGTTCTCGATGCAGGTATCGCCATCCTGGACCTCCTCGTCGAATTCGAAGCCGTACTGCAGCCCCGAGCACCCCCCTCCCTGGACGAAGACGCGCAGCATCAGCTTCGGATTGCCCTCCCCTTCGATGAGCTGGCCCACCTTGCGGGCGGCCGCGTCGGTGAACAGCAGGGCGGGGGCTTCCAGTAAGGCTTCGGCGGTGCTCATTGGGGATCAGGCTCCTCGAAAATCGCGGTCCAGTCTAGAAGGCAGTGCCACCAAGGTCAAAGGCGGGCGGTGCGCTCGGGCGAATCGAGGCCACGTCAAGTGGCCTCGATGGAGGCACCGCCCTCGCCCCCGTCGTCGAGGCGGACCAGCTTGCCCGCAATCTGGGCGCCCAGCGTCATCTCGATGACGCCGTAGTAGACATTTCCCGCTACGCGCGCGCTGGCGCCCAGAACTACGCGTCCCCGAGCCACTATGTCACCCCGGACGGTCCCGTGCAGGACTAGATCAGTGACCTCGACAGGTCCTTCTATGGAGCCGGTATCGCTGACTGACAAGGAGGCCGGTGACTTGGGATCGGCGCGCACGCCCCCCGCCACCTGGCCGTCGAGGTGCAGGCCGCCGGCGAACTCGACGTCGCCATTCACCCGGACCGACCTGGCGATCAGCGTATCGATGCGGAGTGGCTTGGACTCACGGTTGAACATGGGATTTGGGCTCCTTCCGGGGCGCTACGGCACGGCCACCGCGCTCCAGGAAAATGTCTGCTGCAGTGGCGCGACATCCTTGCGGCTGGAGCTGACCTCGACCGTCAGATGCTCGGGGCGGAAATTAGGCGGCAGGGTGACGGTCTGCTGGAGGTCCTGGAAGTAGCGGAAGTTGTACGCGACGTCGGCATCGCCGCCGGCAGCAAGCGTCTGACTGTCCAGTGTCGCCGGCTTGCCTCCGGCGCCCTGGCCGTCCACTGTCAAGCTGACGCTCCCGGTAGTCATGCCATCGGTCTTGCCGGCCCGCACCAGAGAGACGTTCACCAGGAAGTGACCGGGAGGCTTGGTGGCGGCGAGGCGCACCGTCCCGACCCGGACGCCGATCGCCGGGGCGCCCTCTGCGACCACAGCGCGATAGAACGCCAGCTCTTCCGTCTGGCGGGCCACCTGCGCCTGCAGATCGCCGATCGTCCTGGCGACGACCTGGTCCTCGCGAGAGTGGCCGGCGGTCATCGTCTCGAGCTGGATGATGCGGGATTGGAGGGCGCTGTTGCTGTCCTGGAGGCGCTTGATGGAGCTGTCGAGCTCCGCCCGCTGCTGGACCGCGGCCACCACGTTGTAGCCGGCGCGGTACTGCCCGAACTCGAAGGCCGCACCCACTGCCACCAGTCCGAGGATAGCGAGCGCGACAGTGAGGATCGCGCGACGCAGGGGCGCGTGCGGCCGGATCACGAGATCCGGATGTCCGGTTTTCATGTCACTCCTGGGCCGGTGCCGCTTCCCTGCGGGGGCCGTGCGTGGCCTCGTCCCACCAGTCCGGCAGCGGCGGCGGTCCGTCGGGGAAGGCAAGGGGCGCGAGCTCGAGGAGCGCCCGCTGATACAGCGCGCGCTTGAAGTAGATGACCTCCTGCACCGGATCCCAGAAGCTCGCCCATCGCCATTCGTCGAATTCCGGCTCGTTCGTGCGCCTGAAGTCAACCTTCACCGGCTCGTGCCGGAGCCGCAGGAGGAACCAGCGCTGCTTCTGGCCGATGCACAGGGGCTGCTGGTTGCGCCGCACATAGCGCGACGGCAGCCGGTAGCGGAGCCAGCGAGCGGTGTGCCCGACGAGCTCGACATCGGCCTCTTCCAGCCCGACCTCCTCGTTGAGCTCGCGAAAAACCGCGGCCTCGAGCGTTTCGCCCTCGCGCATGCCGCCCTGCGGGAACTGCCAGCCCCGTCCTCCCGTGCGCCGGCCCAGGAATACCTCGCCGGTGCCCCGCAGCAGCACGATGCCGACATTTGCGCGAAAGCCATCGGCGTCGATGACATCTCTGATCATGCAAGACTTTTATCAAGCGCAGCTTGTACTGGGCAAGCTCCAGCTCCTAGGCTAACCGTTCCTCCACCCCGGCGACTGTGATTTGAAGTCTATCTCCACCTATCAGCGCCTCAGCGGCGGCGCCTGGAAAGGGCTTGCCGCTCTGCTGCTGCTCGCGGCCGCGGTCTTCGTCGGCTCCCTTCTCATAGGCAGCGTGGAGCTGTCACCGGCACGGATCCTGGCGGCACTGTTGGGTTCCGGCGACAGTGTGGCCCGCAGCGTCGCCCTGGCGGTACGGCTGCCGCGCACACTGGCCGCATTCGGCGTGGGGAGTCTGCTCGCGCTTGCCGGCGTGCTTCTGCAGGCGCTGTTCCGCAATCCGCTGGCCGATCCTTTCGTGCTCGGCGTATCCGGAGGCGCGGCGGTCGGCGCTCTGCTCGCCATGATTGCCGGCGCCACCATGTTGGTCATCCAGGGGTCGGCCGTGGCCGGTGCGGTGGTTGCGGTCGTGATCGTTCACCTGCTGGCGCGCAGCGGCGGCACCACCCGCCTGCTCCTGACGGGCGTCGTGCTGGCAAGCGCGTGCGGCGCGATCGTGACGGTGCTGCTGTCAGTGGCCGACGCGTCACGCCTGCGCGGGATGGTGTTCTGGCTGGCAGGGGATCTGGAATGGGCCGTCAATCCGTGGGTGAGCGCGATCACCGCCCTGTTTGCAGTCGCCTTCGCCATCCTCATGGCGCGCCCGCTCAACGTGCTCGCGGCGGGCGAGCTCCGCGCACGCAGCGTCGGTATGAGGCTGGAGGCCTGGCGGACCTTGGTGTTCCTCGGGTGTGCTGCATTGACCGCCGTCGCGGTCGTCAGCGCCGGGACGGTAGGCTTCGTCGGACTCATCACACCGCACATCGTGCGGCTTGCCTTCCGCACCAGCGACCACCGCCTGGTCGCACCCGCATCGGCTCTGCTCGGCGGGACACTGCTCGCCTGCGCCGATGTGGCGGCACGGACGGTGGCGGCGCCAGCTCAGCTTCCGGTGGGGGCAATCATGGCTCTCGTCGGCGCCCCGCTCTTCATCGTGCTGCTGCGCCAGCGGGGATGACGACGATTACCTGACGACGTTCTTCGAAGTGGCGATGCGGTTGCGGCCGGCACTCTTGGCGCGGTAGAGCGCGGCATCGGCCTCGGCGATCAAACGGTCGGCAACCACCTTGTAGTCGCGCGTCGCCTGGTCGGGCGCGGCCGCCGCCACGCCGATCGAAAGAGTCACCGTCTCCGTCGCATGTCCGCCGATCGAGATGGGCTGATTGCGCACGGCATCCAGCACGCGGGTCGCGACCCGCTCGCCGTCGCCGACGCTGCCTTGCGGCAGCACAATGGCGAACTCGTCGCCGCCGAAGCGGACCCCGGTATCGCTGACGCGCATCTCGCCATCGATCCGCTGCGCCACTTCCCGCAACACCGCATCTCCGGCCAGATGCCCGTACTGGTCGTTGATGCGCTTGAAGTGATCGACGTCGATCATCAGACAGGCGACGGGCTGCCGCGCGCGCTGGGAGTGCGCCAGCTCCTCACGCAGCCGCGCTTGAAGGTAGCGCCGGTTGTGGAAACCGGTGAGGAAATCCGTGAGGCCGCTGCGCACCAGCCGTGCGCGGTTGACCTCGTTCTCGATGCAGATGGCCGACACCACGCCGAGGTGGGCCAGGAAATCGGTGGCGAGATCGCCGGTGAAGCGCCGCGGGTCGGCGCTGAAGAAAACCAGCACGCCATCCAGCTGCTCCTGGCGGCTGAGCGGAATCAGCGCGAGGCTGCCGCCGCTCCCGATGCCGGGCAGCAGCAGCTCGTGGTCGGCGAGGCGGAAGGGGCCGAGCCAGGGACGCTCGAGGTTGGCGAGGTGCGGTGCCGCGGTGCTCAGCGCATCGACGAAGTGCACACCCTCCGGCTCTGCGAACAGGGAGCCGTCGCCCGAAAGCAGGTGCCGGACCTCGTGCTGCGGGTCGTGCAGGTGCAGAGTGACGGCATCGAGTTGGTACGACTGGCGCAGCCCGTGGATCAGGCGCTCGAGAAGCTCCCCCAGCGACCCGGCCCGCAACAGCTCCAGCTCCCGCTCCTGCGTCTTGCGAAACAGCGAGTCGTTGCGGCTGACCTCCTCGGTCAGGTCCTTGAGCCGTGACCGCAACCGCGCGTTCTCCTCCTCGAGCGCTTTCAAGCCGTCTGCAGACATGACGCGCATCCCTTGTCCCCGCAGCTACGCGCGCCGCCCCGCGACACTGCGCCGGTCCTCGAGGTAGTCGCGGCCCTGCTGCATCAGAGCGACGAAGACGTCATGGTCACGGGACAGCACCGCGGTACGGAGACGCTCCACCGCTTTCGAGAGTGCTTCCAGCGACTCCGCGCCGTAGTCGTTCAGGCTCTGGATCTCGAAGTAAAGATCGGGACTCTCCTGGGCCACCCGGACGGCGACGTCGAGCTGTGCATCGAAAGTCGTGCTCGAGAGCTTTGCCAGCCGCGGCGCCGCCTCGCCGCTCTCGGCGAGCGCGGTGAAGAAGGCGATGTTGAGCGCATGCGAGAGGCCGAGCACGTAGGCGATCAGCCGGTCGTGATCGTCGAGGCTCATCACCACCTGCTCGGCCATGGTGGGCGCGAAGAGCGCCCGCGCCTCGGCCAGCGCTTCGGCATGGCCCAGGTCCACGAAGATGACATGGCGCCCCGAGAGCAGCTCCGTGTCGGGGCCGAACATCGGATGAATGGAGGTGACCCGACAGCCGTGGGATTTGAGCGCCAGCAGACCGGCGCGTAACGGCGACTTCAGCGAGCCGACGTCGAAGATCACGCCGCGAGGTCGACGAAGCGCCAAGTCGCGCAGGATGGCATCGGTGACGCCGAGCGGCGTCGCAAGCACGATGTAGTCGTGTTTGAGGTCGGTCGTACGCCAGTCCGCGACACGCGGTACGCCGTCCGGCCCTCCACGGGGGTCCGCGACCTCGACACCGAAACCCTGCGAGGCCAGAAACTGGACGAACCACTGGCCGATCTTGCCGCCGCCGCCGATGACCAGCGCGCGCCGGCCGGAGCCCGCCCCGCGCGCCGCCACGCTGGCCTGCTCCTGGGTGGTGAGGGAGGAGCGGATCAGGAGGCGCAACAGCTCTTCGGCAAGCCCGGGCGAGACACCGACCTCCAGAGCCGTGGCCCGCGCACCCTCGATCACCTCGCGCTCACGCTCGTAGTCGCGGGTCGGATAGCCGGTCGCCCGCTTCACGCGCGCCACCTCGCCGCTCAACGCCTTGCGCTCGCCGACCAGAGCGAGGAGCTGGCGGTCGATTTCGGTCAGACGTCGGCGCAAGTCATCCAGTGTCACATTGTCCCGCGTCATGGGGGTATCTTTCCGGAGCCAGACTGTAGGTACGAGCTCCCTTTTATCGGCCCGGCGTGGCCGCTGCAAGTGCGATAGTCATGCATCGGAGTCGCGCAAAAGCGGACGTACAACTAATATGTCTGGGTGACGCGACACACCGAGCTGCTGCCCGAGCCCCTCCCGCCGGAGCCTCTGGTCATCCTCAACCGCTGGATGGCCGAGGCCTGGCAGCACCGGCATCAGCCGAACCCGAATGCGATGGTGCTCGCCACCTGCGAGCCGGATGGACGGCCTTCGGCGCGGGTGGTGCTCTGCAAGGAAGTGGTGACGCTGCCCGGTTACCTGGTCTTCTATACGAACTACCTCTCGCGCAAAGGCCGGCAGCTGGCGGAGAACCCGCGGGCGGCGGCCGTCATCCACTGGGACACGCTGCACCGGCAGGTGCGCATCGAGGGAGCGGTGCTGCAGGCGCCGGCGGCGGACAGCGATGCGTATTTCGCCTCGCGGCCCTGGCCGAGCCGCGTCGCCGCCTGGGCCAGCTCTCAAAGCCAGCCGGTGGCCTCGCGCGAGGCGCTGCTCGAGTCCGTGAGCGCGGCCGCGCAGCGCTTCGGGACCCCCCTTCCGGGTCAGCCCGGGACCGAGGGCGACCTCGATATCGTGATCCCGAGGCCGCCGCACTGGGGCGGCTATCACCTGTGGGCGGAGAGCGTGGAGCTGTGGGTGGAAGGCGAGGCACGGGTGCATGACCGTGCGCGCTGGGCGCGCACGCTGACAGAGCTGCCGAGCGGATTTTTCGAGGCCGGACCCTGGACGGCGACCCGGCTGCAGCCCTAGACCTCCCTCTGACCTCCCGGGCCTCTCTCCGAGTGCCGCCTTCGCACCACGACCGACCCAGCGAGGCTCCGTGCACGCTCGCGGCCCGCGGCGTCGAGGTGGCCGTGGGCCAGCGCCGGCTGGTCACGGAGCTGTCGCTCGAGTTCTGCGCGGGCGAGTTCGTAGCGATCCTGGGGCGGAACGGCTCGGGGAAGACGCTGACGCTGCATACGCTCGGCGGACTTCGGAGTCCGCAGGCCGGCGCGGTGTATCTCGACGGAGTTGCGATGGAGAGCCTCAGCCGGCGCGCCGTGGCATTGCGGCTGGGACTGCTGGCCCAGGATGTCGAGGAGTCGTTCGTCACGACGTCGCTCGAGGCGGTGCTGGTGGGCAGGCACCCCCACCTCAAGCTCTGGCAATGGGAAACGGCGGAGGATGAGCGGGTCGCGCGCGCGGCGCTGACGGCGGTCGATCTCGAGGAGTTCGTCGGACGGAGAACCGACACCTTGTCGGGTGGCGAGCTGCGACGGGTGGCGGTGGCGGCACTGCTGGCGCAGGAACCGTCCGTGTTCCTGCTGGACGAGCCGTCCAATCACCTGGACCCGGCGCACCAGGTGGGGATATTGGGCCTCTTCCGGGAGCTCTGTGCGGCGGGGAAGACGGTAATCGCGACGCTGCACGATCCGACCGTCGCCGCCAGGTTTGCCGACAAGGCGCTCCTGCTCTTCGGCGATGGCCGCTGGGCGGCGGGGCCGGCGCCGGAGCTGCTCACCGCCGAGAGGCTCAGCGAGCTCTATCGGTCGCCGATGTTGGAACTGCAGAAAGACGGACGGCGAATTTTCGTGAGTGCCTGAGGAAGAGGAGCACGCCGGCCCACGCGCCCCACACGAAGAAGGCGGCGAAAGGCGATCGCTGCACCAGCCCGTAGAACGGGCGCTCGTAAGTCCACACGGCGCCGCCCCTGTCGAGAGCGGCGAGATTCAGGACGATGGTGACCCACATGAGGACGGACATGATCGTCGAAGCCCGCACGACGTTCTTCGCGCGCGTGTCTCTGCGCCAGGTGATGGCCAGAGCGAGCGGCGCCTGATAGCCGATCAGCTCCGACAGGCCGAAGTAATCGTGCAGCGGGCTGGGAAAGGCGAACACGCCCACGCCGGCCGCCGATACCGCCATGCAGGCCGTCAGGTAGCCCGCCAGCGGCGAATGACTCATGCGGATGGACTCGCCGGCCAAAGCGGATCCGAAGATCAGCATGCACAACGCCACCACGCACAGCATCAGAGTGAAGGGGATCTGCATCGGCGATCCCACCATGCCGATCTCGCTGACCGTCTGGTGGACCGAGCTGTAGCCCGGGATCCACAGCGGCATCAGGATGAGGCTCACGCCGAAGATGACGGCGGCGAACAAGCCGGCAAGCAGCGGATAGCCTGGCTTCATGGAACGCTCTCAGGACACCGTGTCAGATGCGGCGTCGCATTCTGTTGTCCGTATCCTAGCACAGCGCTCACACGTCGCCGAAGTGATGTTGGAGCAATGTCAGGGCTGCGACCGCTGCCGTTTCAGTGCGCAGCACCCGTGGGCCGAGCCGCACGGCGATGAAGCCGGCGGCGAGCGCCGCCCGCTGCTCCGTCTCGGCCAACCCGCCCTCGGGACCGATCAGCACGACGACACCTTCTTCGGGCGGCGGCAGATCGGCGATCCGCAGGCCGCCCGCGGGAGACAGCAACACGCGTGTCTCCTGGCCGGCGGCTTTGCCGAGAAACCCGGCGAGAGTCAGCGGCTCATCGACGCCGGGGATGCGGTCGCGGCCGCTCTGCTCGCAGGCGGCGATTGCAATGCCCTGCCAGTGCAGGCGCTTGCGCTGCGCCTGCTTCGCGTCGAGTTTGACAACGCTGCGCTCGGTGAGCACCGGAACGATCCGGGTGACACCGAGCTCGGTGGACTTCTGCACGACCCAATCCATGCGCTCGCCGCGCGAGACCCCCTGCACCAGGGTGAGCGCGAGCGGCGATTCGCGGCTCGCGGCCGATCGCGCTTCGACTGCGACCATCACGGCGCCTTTGCGGATCGCCTCGATCCGGGCGGCATACTCGCCGCCACGGCCATCGAACATGGTGAGTGCGTCGCCAGGCTCCAGGCGCAGGACCCGGGCAATGTGGATGGCGGCATCGCCTTCTATCGTGTGCCGCCGGCCGGAGGTCAGAGGCGCGGAGACATGAACTCTCGTCAGTCGCATGTCGCGAGCTCGATGCCCTCGCGCGCAACCTCCATCATCAGGTCGATCTCATCGCGCGTGATGACGTAGGGCGGCATGAAGTAGAGCACTGTGCCGATGGGACGGAGCAGCACGCCGCGGCTGAGGGCGTGGCGATAGATCCTGAGGCCGCGCCGCTCCTGCCAGGGATAGGGCTCGCGGGTTGCCTTGTCGCGCACCAGCTCGACCGCGACGATCATGCCGTGCTGCCGGACCTCGGCAACATGCGGATGCTCTTCGAGCTCGCGGGCTCTTGCACCCAGATGGGCGGCGAGCTCACGGTTGCGGGTGAGAACGTCGTCGCTGCGGAAGATGTCGAGGCTGGCCAGGGCCGCGGCGCAGGCGAGCGGGTTGCCGGTGAAGCTGTGCGAATGCAGGAAGGCCGTGAGCTTCACGTACTCATCATAGAAAACCGCATAGATGTCGTCCGTCGTGATGACGGTGGAGAGCGGAAGGTAGCCTGCGGTCAGGCCCTTCGACAGGCACATCATGTCGGGCCTGATGCCCGCCTGCTCGCAGGCGAACATGGTGCCGGTGCGACCGAATCCAACCGCGATCTCGTCCGCGATCAGATGCACGCCGTAGCAGTCGCAGGCCTGGCGCAGCAGGGAGAGATAGACCGGATCGTACATACGCATGGAGCCGGCGCACTGCACCAGTGGCTCGACGATGACCGCGGCCGTCTCGTGCGCGTGCTGCGCCAGCGCGGCTTCCATGTGAGAGAACTTGCGCCGCGAATGCTCGGCCCAGCTCTCACCCCGTTCGCGACCGTAGCAGTCGGGAGACGGCACCGTGATCACATCCATGAGGAGCGGCTTGTAGATGTCCTTGTAGAGCTCGACGTTGCCCACCGCCAGCGCGCCCAGGGTCTCGCCGTGATAGCTGTTGGAGAGGGTGATGAAGCGCCGCTTGGCGGTTTTGCCGACGTTGCGCCAGTGGTGAAAGCTCATCTTCACCGCGACTTCGACCGCGGAGGAGCCGTTGTCGGCATAGAAGCAGCGCGTGAGCCCGGCGGGAGCGATGGCGGTCAGCGCCTCGGAGAGCCTGATCACCGGCTCGTGCGTGAAGCCCGCGAGGATCACCTGCTCCAGCCTCTCGAGCTGCTCGCGCACCGCCGCGTTGATGCGCGGGTTGGCATGGCCGAAGAGATTCACCCACCAGGAGCTGATCGCATCGAGGTAACGCCTGCCCTCGAAGTCCTCCAGCCACACCCCGGAGCCGCGGCGGACCGGGATCATGGGGAGATCCTCGTGATCCTTCATCTGTGTGCAGGGGTGCCAGACGTGGGCGAGATCTCGTGCGGAGTAGGAGGCGTTACCGGTCGTCATGGCGGCATTGTGGCATGATGCGGCGGCCATGCACTCTTCCCAACTGCAGTATTTTCCGGTATCCCTGCCGTTCCTGCTGATCTTCTGGGGCCTCATCATCGTCCTGATCGGCCTGGCGCTGCTGCGGCTGCTGAAGTATGCATCCATCTCGATGGGGATCACTGAGGGCGCGCTCATCACCGTCCTCGCGTTGTCGCTGCTCGGCAGCTACATCAACATCCCCGTGGCCCATCTGGCAGGGCATCGCACGGTCACGCCGGGCGAAATCAGTTTCTTCGGCATGACCTACATCGTGCCCATCGTGCGCCAGACTCAGGCGACGGTCCTGGCGGTCAATGTCGGCGGCGCGATCATCCCGGTGTGCCTGTCGCTCTACCTGCTCTTCAAGCACCGCCTGTTCCTGCTCGGCGCCGTCGGCACCGCGTTCGTAGCCGCGGTGACCCATTATCTCGCGCAGCCCGTTGCGGGCTTCGGCATCGCGCTGCCGATATTCGTGCCGGCCGTGGCGACCGCCGTCATCGCCGTCGCGCTCACGCGCCGGCGCGCCGCTCCTCTGGCGTACATCAGCGGCAGCTTCGGAACCCTGATCGGCGCGGATCTGCTCAACCTCGGCGCGGTGCAATCGCTCGGCGCTCCGGTAGCCTCCATCGGCGGCGCCGGCACTTTCGATGGTATCTTCATCACGGGACTGCTGGCCGTTCTCTACGCCGGCTTCTCCCGCTACCTGCATGACTGAATCGTCAGGAACGACTAATTCGCCGGGAGCGAATTGCAACGGCGACAGCCGGCCCGAAGGGCGAGGCGCAGGGACTGCGCCGAGTATTGGCAACGATCCGCGCGCAGGCGGTGGCCAGGCCGGCAGCCGGCCCTCGCTGCACATCGAGCCCGCCACCGGCCTGCTCACCGGCACACGCCAGGTGCTGTCGCCGCACTTCGATGCCCGCCCCAAGGACGTTGCGCCCGATCTCATCGTGGTGCACGGCATCACCCTTCCCCCCGGCGAGCTCGGCGGCCCGTGGATCGACCGCCTCTTCGCCGGTGACCTGCGGCCCGACTCGCACCCTGCTTTGCGCGAGCACGCCAAGCTGCGCGTCTCGGCGCACGCCGTGATTCGCCGCGACGGCACGATCACTCAATACGTGCCCTTCGGCATGCGCGCCTGGCATGCGGGCCAGTCGGAATATCAGGGCAGGAGCGGCTGCAACGATTTCTCGATCGGCATCGAGCTGGAAGGAACCGACGTCATCCCCTACACGGACCCACAGTACGACAGCCTCGCCGCTCTAGTCAGAGCCCTGCTCGCTACCTACCCCACGCTGTCCCCAGCCCGCATCGCGGGGCATAGCGACGTCGCCCCCGGCCGCAAGACCGACCCGGGGCCGGTGTTCGATTGGCAGCGCTGGCGGAAGCTGCTTGACGCGGGGCGCTGAGCCGCACCCGGGGGATCTAGCCGGCGGTCCAGTCCTCGATCCGCAGGCCGTCGATCTGTGAGAATTCCTTCGTATTGTGCGTAACGAGGATGACGTCCAGAAGATAAGCATGACTCCCAATGAGCGTATCCAGTGGACCGATCGGCCTTCCACGTCGCTCGAGCGCGGCCCGGACGCCTCCGTACCTCATGGCAGCAGCATCGTCGAACGACGCAATCTCCAGCGCCAACAGGAATTCCTCGAGGGCATCGCAGGCATCCCGGGGGCGAGTGCTCTTTGCCGCTCCGAAGGCAAGCTCACTCAATGTTATGGAAGAGATGCCGACCTGACCGACTGACTTGCCGCGCAACTTCTTGAGCGCGACAGGATGCTTCTTGGCGATCGCTATGCACGTATCCGTGTCGAGCATCCATTTCACAGCAGCGAATCCCGTTGTTCCACCTCAGTCGGCTGCTCGCGTGAGCTCATGAAGTCGGCGGGAAACTTGTCGAGGCTCTGGACCAGGGTATCCCAGGATTTAGCCTTGGGCAGGAGCACCACGGCGCTGCCGACCCGCTTGATCAGCACCTCGTCGCCCGCGAACCGGAATTCCTTTGGCAGCCGCACCGCCTGGCTATCGCCATTCTTGAAGAGTTTTGCGGTTTTCACGGATCGTGCCTCCGATCTCATCCAGTGCAACGAAATCATATATACTAATAGTATATATAGACGCCTGATTCGGTCAAAGAGGCGATTGCCGGCGGAACTAGCCGGGCGGTACCGGAGTCCGACTCCTATCGCCAGCGCCAGCCACGGATACGGCTGCGCGTCCGGTTCGCGGCTGAACGGGGACGAACAATGAACAAGATTGGTTGGGTACTGATCGTGGTGCTGGTCTCCGCCTGCGCGCCTCCCGCGCGTGCAGCGTCGGCACAATGGGTGCAGGGGACCAACTACTTCGTTCTGCCGCAGGCGCAACCTACGACGGTACCGGCAGGCAAAGTAGAGGTCATGGAGGTGTTTTCCTACGCCTGCCCATACTGCAGCAAGTTCCAGCCGCTCATCCATAGGCTGGAGCGCAGCCTGCCGGCCAATGCCCGGATGGTATATCTGCCGGCCTCGTTCAATCGGACTGAAGACTGGCCGATGTTTCAGCAGGCGTACTTCGCGGCTCAGTCACTGGGGATCGCAGACAGGACGCATCAGGCCATGTTCGATGCGGTATGGCAGCCCGGCGGCCAGCTCGCAATCGTCGATACATCCACCAACCGTCTGAAGCACCCGCTGCCGTCCATCGAGGACGCCGCGCGCTGTTACTCGCGCCTTACGGGCGTCGATGCGCAGAAGTTTCTCGCGACCGCGCGGTCCTTTGGCGTGGCGATGAAGATGCGCGAGGCGGACCAGCAGGTCACGGCCATGCAGGTCCCGGGCACGCCGTGCATCGTGGTGGACGGGAAGTACGAAGTCATCATGGACTCATTGAGCTCACCCGACGACGTGATCGGGCTGGTCAAGTTCCTCGTCGCGAAGGCAAGCACCCGCTGAGCGCCCGTCACACCCTCGCCGGCTGGTTTCCGGTCTCCGCCTCCGGGGGCACCGCCTTCAGCCGGAAGTCCGACCAGCGCGAGTTGAGCGTCCAGCGCATCGCGTACACCTGGATGAGGCCGGTGAGGACGATGGAGAGGATCGTCATGGTCACGCCGCCGGAGAGAAGCCGCGACAGTTGGACGACATTCAGGTTTTCCAGGCTTTGCCCGGAAGCCATCATGTTCTCCAGCGTGGACGCGACGCTGAGGAGCGACCAGACCATGATGATGGTCCACAGCGGAATGATCAGGATGCTCGCCCGCCAGCTGTAGCTCCACCACACTTTGAATGCCTGCATGAGGGTCATGATCGTTCCTCGCCTGCGATGAATGCGGTCGGAGAGATTCTAGCCACCCCATCCCAGCCACGGCCCGCGCGCGCTCACCCGGATAGCCGCGGCAAAGGGTAGACAGATTGCGGCCAGCAGAAATCCGATGGCGGCAATGAATTTCAGGGCGCGGCTCGCGGCGGCGTGCCCGTCGTCGGCGGGATCGAGAACACGATAGCGCAGTCGCGCAAAGTCGCCGAGCGGCGGAGCCATCCCGCCGAGCGACAGCCATCCGAGGGCGATGAATCCGCCGCTGGCGCCGATGAGCCCGATACCGGCAAGGGTCCGTGCCCATGAGGAAGCCACGTCGACGTGGTGCACCCAGGAGGCGATGCCAGCTACCAATAAGGCGATCCCCAGGACCGCGACGAGGAAGAGGGCTGCGGCGAGCACGAAGACCACCAGCACCGTCCCCCACAGGAAGACACCCGCGAGGGTTCGGCGCAACTGCAACAGACGCTCCGCGCGGATGGTGCGTCTCCCGGACGCTCAGCCGCGCTTGCCGCGGTCGTGGCGCCAAAGAACCTCGCTGCCGCGCTCGTGGCGCGCCAACACCCGCGCCAGCACGAACAGCAGGTCCGAAAGCCGATTGAGATAGCGCAGCGCCTCAGGGTTGACCGCTTCCGCCCTCGCCAGGGTCCATACCCGCCGCTCGGCGCGCCGCGCCACGGTACGACCTAGATGACAGGCCGCCGCTGCCGGGCCGCCGCCGGGAAGGATGAACTCCTTGAGCGACGGTAGAGGATCGTTGAACTCGTCGAGCGCGTTCTCGAGCCGCGTCACATGGCCGGCTGTGATGACGATGTGGCCCGGGATGCAGAGCTCCCCGCCGAGGTCGAAGAGCTCATGCTGCACCTCTGTAAGCAGCGCGCTCACCGCGTCTGGCAATCCGGGAACCGCCAGCAGGACGCCGAGAACGCTATTCAGTTCGTCCGTAGTGCCGTAGGCCTCTACGCGAGCGCTGTCCTTCGGCACCCGAGTACCGTCGCCGAGTCCGGTCGTGCCGTCATCGCCGGTCCGCGTGTAGATCTTGCTGAGCCTGTTGCCCATGGGGCCGCCTCCCGGCGCGCAATGGCCGAGGCGGGATTGTGCCAGAATCATCCACCATGCCATCCCGAGAGCTGCAAGCCGCCCTCGACGCCGCGCAGGCGGCGGCCGAGGTGATCCGCGGCCTTTATCAGAAGAACCTCACCGTCCGCACCAAGGAGGACCAGTCGCCGGTCACCGAGGCCGACGTGCGCGCGGAAGAGACCATCCGCGCGGTGCTGAGCGAGCGCTTCCCGAATTACGGCTTCTATGGCGAGGAGACCGGCAAGCACGCCGTCGGGGCCGAGAGCGTCTGGCTGGTGGACCCCATCGACGGCACCAAGTCCTTCGTGCGGGAGTGTCCCTTCTTCTCCACTCAGATCGCCCTGATGCGCGGCGGCCGGATTGTACTGGGCGTCTCCAGCGCCCCCGCCTACGGCGAGCTCGCCTGGGCCGAGCAAGGCTCCGGTGCCTACCTCAATGACAAACCCATACGGGTCAGCGGGGTCTCCGATCTTTCAGCGGCGATCGTCTCGACCGGCAACCTGAAGACCATGACCCGCTCCGCGCAGTGGGACCGCCTCGGCGGACTGATCCGCCGCATCAGCCGCATCCGCGGTTACGGCGACTTCGTGCACTACCACCTGCTGGCACGCGGCTCTCTCGACGTCGTCATCGAGTCGGACGTCAACATCCTCGACATCGCCGCCCTCACGGCGATCGTGCGCGAAGCCGGCGGCACCTTCACCGATCTCACCGGCAAGGAAGTCACGCTCGATACGACCACCGTGCTCGCAACCAACGGTCGACTGCACCCGGCGGTATCCGAAGCGCTCGCTTGATTGCGGAGCTCGAATGGGTTACCGCCCGAGCGACGCTGCGCTGGGAGCTTGTGCGCAGCGCCGCCCGGGCGGCTTTGAGTCGAAAAGACGATTCCTGATTACGGCTGCAGGTTCTTCTGCACCAGCATCCCTTTCTCGTAGGTATTCGCGCTCCAGGGTGCAAAGAGGATGAACTGCGGGTCGTCCCGGTCGCCGTCGTGGTCGCTTCCGCAGTTCTGGAACTGCACGGTGAACGACGCGGAAGCGGTGCCGCCCGCGCCGATATCCCCGAGCGCGACGGGGTACTTCGAGGGTGGCGTCACGGTCGCACGGCACGCACGGCCGCTCACCTGCCACAGGTACACACCGTTGATCTGTGCGTTGTACGCGGCGCCCTCACTGGGATTGGTCGCCGTGATCGTCCAGGTTTCCGACTGCGGCGAGCCCGCCTGGCCCGTGAGCGCCAGCGTCATTCCGTAGCCCGGCAGCTGCGTCGGGTCGATGATTCCCCAGTAGGCGGGCTTCGCCTGCAGCAGCTGGTCGAAGGGCAGCGGCTCGTCGAGGCGGGCGATCGGGAAGCCATCGAGCCACGTGTTGTCGTCCGCGATTCCCCAGAACGTGACGGCCTCCAGCTTGCCGTGGCTCGCCAGCCGCTTGAACACGTCGAAATAGTCTTTGTACAGCCAGCCCTGCTCCGCGATCAGCGAGGGCGGCACGCTGCCGCCGTTGGCGCCGTAGTTGGACGTGTTGTCGGTCGACAGGTACACGCTCATGTCGAGCTCGGTCACCTGCTGCTTCAGCCAGTGGAAGTGCCGGTGCAACGTCTCGAACGACTGGTACACCAGCGCCGCCGACGGATAGTCGACGTGGGTGTGCATCTCGTGGCCGACGCCGTCGATCGGCACACCATCATGGTGCAGCTGCTGGATCAGCTTGACCAGGCACTGCAGCCGGCTCTGGTCCGTCAGGCTGTAGTCGTTGATGAAGAGCTCCGTCCCGGGCGGCGCGTATTGCCGCGCGGCCTCGAGCGCGATGTCGATGTACTGCGCGCCGAGCACCTGATAGAACGGCCCGTGCGCCAGACAGTCGCTCTGGCTGGGATCGAGCGGCTCGTTCACCACGTCCCACACGTAAACCGCGGTACCGAAGTGCTGCACCACGTTCTTGATGTGGTTCTGGATGCGCTCCGTCAGCAGCTGCACGTCCGCGGGATTCGAGGCCGAGAGCGGCGTCGTACCGTTCTCCTCGAGGAACACCCACGAAGGCGTCTCCGCGCCGGTAGCCCAGACGAGGTTGTGCCCACGGACCTTCATGTTGTTCTTCGTGGCGAGCGCCACTTCGCTGTCGGCCGTGGTGAAGGTAAATTGCCCTTCCGTCGGCTCCGTGAACTGCCACTTCATGTCGTTGCCGGAGACGATGCTGTCGAAGTGCTTGACCAGCAGCTGCTCGTGCGGCCCGAGCAGGTCGGAGGAATCGACCTCCGCGCCCACCGGGAAGTACTGCGCCAGCGTCTGGTAGATCGACGGTATCGTCTGCTGGATCGTCAGCGGTGGCAGGTACGTCAGCTGGAAATTGCTGATGTAGAAGGGTTGCTCGGCGGCCGCGCCGGTCTCCGTGAAATTGGCCTGCACGTAGAGATACACGCTGCCGGGACTTGGGTCATACGCATTCGACATCGTGTATCGCGGGACCGTGATCTGTACCCACTGGCCCGCGGGCGCCGTGACGGTCGCGATGCTCGGAAAGCTCGTCGCCGCCGTGCCGTTGGTCGTCAAGGTCGACTGCAGGCTCAGGTTGAGCGAATCACCTGTCGGCGACATGACCCAAAGGCTGATGGCGTACTGCGAGCCGACGTACATCTTGTTGTAGACGCTGATCTGCGCACCATTCCACTGGGCTGTCCGGTTCGCGACGTACAGCGCGTTGGTATCGCCACCCGGGCTGCCCGTGGGCGCGGGGGTGATGGTGGAAATCGCCGTGTTCGTCAGCGTGGCGGTGCCACGGCCCGACCAGCCGTCAAGGCCGCCGTCCTCGAAGTTCGTCGTGATGCCGGAGTTGTCCTGCTGGCCGGGATTGGGCGGTCCGGCGGTCTCCGTGATGGTCACATCGTCCAGATAGAAGGACTGCGCGGTGGTCGGACCCACGAGCTGCGCGTAGAGCACCAGGGCGGTCGCCGTCGTGCTGACGGTGTAGGTGCCGCCGATCTGCGCCCAGGCGGTAGACGTGGTCGGCACCTGATAGGTACCGACCGTGTCGTAGCACGTGCCGCCGGAGCAGCTGGGGTCCTGGCGCTGAACCGTGAAGTTCGACGAAGTCGCGGCCTCGCCGGCGGTCAACTCGACGAAACCGGTAATGGAGTAGGTCGCGCCCGGCGTCAGCCCGGTGAGCGTGATGGAGGGGCCGCCCGCCCCGCTGCTGTTGGTGGTCGTCAGGAGGCTGTCGGTGCCGCCGTGGGCTGCGGCTGTCGTGTTGACGGGCATCGAGGCCCCGTTGAACGACACCCATCCGTCGGTGCCTCCATCCTCGAAGGTGTATTGCGCAACCTGTTGCGCGGCGGCGGGCCGCGCCATGAATCCGCCGGTTAGAAAGGCCGCTGTTGCAGCCAGCGTGAGAATGCGGCCCCGGGCCGCCAGACAGGACAAGCGTCGCGCGCGATGAAACATATGTGTCTCCCCAGTCACATTCTTATGGCGCTCTGCCGTCGCACTCGCCGGTTGCATTACCGAACGAGTGGTAGCGGTATCAGGCTAACGCTGAGCGCGGCAATTGTCAAAGCGCGCGGCGGGGACGGCTTGGGGAAGGTCCGGCCGGGATTATGTAAACGACAGGGTGTTAGCGCTACCCGGCACTACCCGGAGCTTGGCCGGTGCTGCCGAGCCCGGGCGCGTCCGCTACGCCGCGACGCGCGTCTCCTCGGCGATCATTTCCTCCAGCCGCTCGAGATCGGGCACCAGAGGGGTCTCGTTGACCATCCGCACCTGACAGATCACCGGCGCGCGCTCCGGGAACACGCGGGAGTTGTCGGGCCGGACGACGTCCGAGCTCACCCTGACCAACTGCGGGAACCCCTGCGAGACAACCGCGAAGTTGCCGCCGTCAAGCCGCGTGCCCAGACAATGGAACACTACGACGCGGGTACGTCCGGAGGGCGCCGGAATGTTCTGTCCGCACGCGCCCTCGAACGAGACGAGCGGCACTGCCTTGCCGCTCCAGGGCACCGTGCCGATGTACCAGGGCGGAGCGCCCGTCATCTCCGACGGCACCTGGAACCCGACGACCTCGGCAACACAGGCGCGCGGCACGATGAGCCGTCCCTCCGCCAGCGGCACCAACAGGCTGTAGATCTCTTGTACGCGCTCGCTCATCGCTCACCTGCCCTCGGCCTGCAGCGGCACATCCTGCAACGCGCTGTCCTGGGAGGCGCGGCGGCGCTCCACCAGCGGCGCGATCGCATCCAACAGCTCGGCTTCCTGGTAGGGCTTGCCGAGATAGTCGTCGACGCCCAGCTCGATGGCTCGCGCCCGGTGTTTCTCGCCCACGCGCGAGGTGATCATGATGATCGGGACGTCTTTCAGCCGCGAATCGTTGCGCACATGCGCCGCGACCTCGTAGCCATCCATGCGCGGCATTTCGATGTCGAGCAGGATGATGTCAGGCACATGATCCTGGAGCAGTGCGACTGCATCCATGCCATCGCGTGCCGTCAGCACCCGCATGCCATTACGCTCGAGCAGACGCTGCGTCACGCGGCGGACCGTAATCGAATCGTCGACCACCAACGCAAACGTCCTTCGGTCCTCCTTCTCTCGCGGGACCGCCGGAAGCTGCGCGCGTCCGCGCCACTCGGCGCGCACCAAGGCACCGATGTCCAGAATGATGACGATGCGACCGTCGCCGAGAATGGTCGCTCCGGAGATGCCGCGGATGCCCGAGATCTGCGGCCCGACGGACTTCACCACGATCTCGCGGCTGCCGACCAGTTCGTCGGCGACGAGCCCGGTGGAATGTTCGCCGGCGCGCACCAGCACCACCGGAATGGTCACGTCCTGTTCGGGGAGCGGCGACGGCTCCAGCCCGACGAACGCCGCCAGGTGTTGGAAGCGGTACTTCTGGCCGCCGTAGTCGAACATCGGCGCGTCGCGGCCGAGATGGGCGGTGACTTCCGCCTTGGACAACCGCAGCACGCCCTCGACCGTAGGCAGCGGCAGCGCGTAGAACTCCTCGCCCGTGCGCACGACCAGCGCGTGGCTGATCGCCAGCGTAAAGGGCAGGCGGATGGTGAACACGCTGCCTTCGCCGGCCTTGGTCTCCATGTGCAGCGCGCCGCCCAGCCGCTTGATCTCGGTGGCGACCACGTCCATCCCGACGCCGCGGCCGGCCTGTTGGGTCAGCGCGCCCGCAGTGGAGAACCCGGGCTCCAGGATGAGTTGCATCGCATCCTCATCGCTCAGCGCGCGGCCCGGCGGGATCAGCCCGAGAGAGCGCCCTTTCGCCCTGATGGCCTCCAGGTTCATGCCGGCGCCGTCGTCGGTAAGGCGCACCATCACCTCGGCGCCTTCACGATGCAGCTCGAGGAGGATGCGTCCGGCGGCGGGCTTCCCGCGGCGCGTGCGCTCGTCAGGAGTCTCGATGCCGTGCACGACCGCGTTGCGCAGCATGTGCTCGAACGGCGGCAACATGCGCTCCAGCACCTGGCGGTCGAGCTCGCCGGAGGCGCCCTCGACGACCAGCTCGGCACGCTTGCCGGTATCGGAGGCGGCCTGGCGCACGATGCGCGCGAGGCGCTGCACGTGCCGCTGGAAGGGCACCATGCGTGTGCGCATGAGCCCGTTCTGCAGCTCCGTGATGGTTCTCGCCTGCTGCCCCAGGAGGTTCTGCGCGTCCTTCGCCAGGTTCTCCAGCAGCTGCTGAATGCTCGCCACGTCGTTGGCGGTTTCTGCGAGCGCGCGCGAGAACTGTTGGATGGAGGAGTACCGGTCGAGCTCGAGCGGATCGAACTCGCTGCGATGACCACCCTCGTCCTCGTGCCGGTGCAGGATCTGCGCCTCGGTCTCGATCTCGAGGCTGCGCAGCTGCTCCTTCAGGCGCGTCACCGTGCGCGACAGCTCGCCGAGGTTGAAGTCGATCGAGCCGAGCTGCTGCTCGAGACGCGAGCGCGCGATGCTCGCCTCGCCCGAGATGTTGAGCAGCTTGTCGAGGAGCTCCGCATCGACGCGGGCCATTTCCTGTCGCTCGGGAGCCGCGACCGGCTCGCGGCCGGGTGGCACGGGCAGCGGCGCGGCCAGCACATCGTCCGCGGCGGCTTCAGCCGCGTGCGTTTCAGGTGGCGCGCTTTCCAGCGCGAGCGCCTCGGCCTCCTGCAGAGGTATCTCGGATTCCTGCGCCAACGGCGGCAGCGCCGCGGACAGGACCGGCGCGCGCACCGTCGCTTCCTCGGGCGCGGGTTGCGGCGCGGGCTCGGCAGCCGCCAGCACCGGCGGCACTGCCAGCTCCACGTCGGCCTCGGAGTCGATGGTGTCCGCAGCCAACACCGGGCCGGGCGCAACCTCGTGGGCCTGCGGCGCCGGGGCTGAGGCGGCGGCATCGGCCGGCGGAGGAGGCGCTTCAGCAGCAGTCGCGGCGCCAACGGCCACGGACGGGAAGCCGGCCGGCGTCGGGACGTCGGTTGTGGGCGGAACAGCCGCGCCAGGCGGGACGCCAGGGACGGGCGGGACGCCAGCGGCGGGGGGAACAGCCGCATCAGGCGGCACGGCAGCGGCGGGCGCCGCGGGTACCGGCGAAGCCGCGACAGGTGGCACGGCGATCGGTGACCCTGCAACGGTTGACGGCGCTACAGCCGGCGCCGAGGCGGCCTGCGGCCCTCCGGGACGGGTGAGGGCTTGGATTCGCGCGATCATCGCGCGGGCGGGCGCGACGCGGCGGCCGCTGGCCACCGACTCCCGCATCCTCGCCAGCTCGTCGAGGCTCGCCTGAATGAGATCGAACGCCGCACTGTCCACGGCGGTGGTGCCGCTCTCCGCCTGGATGACCAGCGTCTCCAGCTCGTGGCTCAGATCGCCCATGGCCATGATACCGGCCATGCGGGCGCCGCCCTTCAGCGTATGCAGCGGCCGCTTGAGCGCCGAGGCGCTTTCCGGGCTTCCGGGCTTGTCGCGCCACTCGCTCAAGGCGCGCTCGGAGGCATCGATCAGCTCGAGCGCCTCCTCGGTGAATATCGCGGCAACTTCCAGATCGAAATCCGGGGGCTCGTCGACGGCCGCGTCAGGAACGGCCTCGGCTTCTACAGGCTCGACGGGCGGCGGTGCGGCCACAGCGTGCGTCCCGACAGGCGCAGGCGTCGAAGCAGGCGCAGGAGCCGGCGCCGAACTGGGCGAGCCGGCATCGATCCGTGATGCCTCCGCAATGCGTGCGTCGAGTGCCCGCTCCGCCTCGCCGAGGCGCTCGAGGAGCTGCCAATGGTTGACGAAATACCCCGTGGTCTCGTCGAGATGCGCAGCTACCGATTCCATCGCCGCCATGCAGTCGGCAAGCAATGCCAGGTCGGCGGTACGCAGGCCGATGCCGCTGGTGAAGGCGCGGCGCAGCCAGTGATCGATCGGCTCCGCCAGCCGAACGCCGTGGCGGGCCTGCGCCATTTTCGAGCTGCCGGCCAGAGTGTGGCAGGCGCGGTAGACGTCCTCACGCAGAAGGTGCGGCTCGGCAGAGTGCGCCTCGCGGTTGAGATAGGTGCGGATCGTGGCCACATGCGCGCCCGTCTCGCGGGCGTAGATCTCACGCAGTGCCTCGTCCATCGAGGGCGGCGGCGCCGCTTGCGACACAGGCTCTTGGCTCGGCTGACGGGCGGTGCCATTCGTCGCGGGCTGCGGTTCCGCAGGCAGCGTCGTCGGAGCCGCCGGGGCGAGACTGACGCTGTTGGAAGCTTCCGATTCCCCGGACATGGCCATGTCGCTGGCCATCTCAGACGGCGGCGTCCCCGACCCGGGCATCCTGTCCAGTCGCTCGGCGCTTAGCGACTCGCCTTCTTGCGCCTGCGCCCCGGCCGAGGCACGCCGCGAAACAGCCGGCTGCCGTCCGAATGCCAAGGCGTGGGCGCGAGCCGCGATCCCCGCGACGTCGGCGGCGACAGGGCTGCCCTTCTCCAGGTGCTCGATCATCTGCGGCAGCGCCGCGATAGCGTCCCGCAGCACTTCCAGAATCGCCGGACTGCGGCTCAGCGTATTGTCGAGCACGCGATTCAACAGGTTTTCCACCGCCCAGGAGAGCTCGCCGAGCTCGCGGGCTCCGACCATGCGGCCGCTGCCCTTCAGCGTGTGGAACGAGCGGCGCACCGTCACCAGCGCCTCGCGCTCGAGCGGGTTCTGATCCCACACCGGGAAGCTGCGCTCGATCTTGACCAGCTCCTCGCGAGCCTCCTCGATGAAGAGCTTCACGAGCTCCGGATCCGCGTTTTCCGCCAGCGCGGCGAGCCGTGCCGTGGAGGAAGGTGTCAGGACGGGCGCCTGCTCGCCGAAGTCGGGGGCAGTGGCGCCCACGTCCGCCACATGCGTGGCATCCAGAGGATGCGGCGCGGGAATCTGCACCGTCTTTGCGAAGACGGATGGCTCGAGCGGCGGCACGGTCGGCACTGCCACGGCCTGTTGCTGTTCGAGCGCCTGCACACAGGCCTGCGCGTTGTCCAGCATGTACCAGGGATCGCTGCGCCCGGCCTGCAAGGTCTCCATGTAGTACTCGACGCTGACGATGGCGTCGGCCAACCGGTCGAGAAAGCCCGAAGGCAGCGTCGGTACACCCGGCCGCATGATGCGTTTCAACTGCCCGGTGATCGCCTCGATGACTTCCACGGCGCGCGTCTTGCCGAGGATGAGCAGCGCCGCCTTGAGCCCGCGGATGAGCTCATGCCAGCTGTCGAGGCCGGCCGCATCGAGAGTGCCGCCGACGCTCTGCGTGACCGCCTCCTTGATGCGCGCGAGGTTGAGGATGCATTCGCGCAGCACCGCCGACTGCACCTGTTGGAACTCGTGATCCTCGCTCTGCACGGGCTCCGTGCCCGCTCTCGGGAGGATCATGCCGACCAGGCCGTCATCCAGACGATCCTCGACGCCGATGAGCGCGGCGGCGATCTCGACCAGCGTCGTCTCGTCCGCGCGCAGGGTCCCCGCGACGATCTTCTCCAGTTTCTCGGTCTGCGCCTGAACGATGGCGCGCAGCTCGCCGAGGCCGAGCACGCCGAGGGTATCGCCGATCTTGCGCAGCAGCTCGACCTGCGGGCTGAGCTCCTGCGGCTGACCCGCGCCGCGGCGCACGAAGATGTCGAGGACGTCTTTGACCTTGGACAGATCCTCGCGGATGGCGGCCGCGACGGTCTGCATGAGCTTGACGCTGGGCGCCGAGAGGCTCTCGCGCTCCTGCTCGATGCTCTCGTCGACGGGCAGCAGCTCCGCCAGGCGGAAGGAGGCCCGTACCGCGGAGACACGCATGCCGGTGGATTCCGCGCGCCCCACGTAATAGAGCAGGTTGTTCAGCAGCTCGACGGGCGGGCCCTGACAGTAGCGCGCCTCGCCGAGCTCGTAGAGCCTGCGGATCTCGCGGTCGGCGAGCCCGAGCAGGCGCTTGATCGACTGGCCGCCCTCGAGCCCGTTCTCGCGCAGGGCCTCGATGACCGCGCCGACCACCCACCAGAGCTGGAAAACCGGCTGGCGCGTGGCGGTCTGCTCCAGTTTCTGAGCCACCGCGGCCAGGGTCTCCAGATTCCCTTCGATGCGCTCACCGCGGATCCAGCCGATGAGGCCCATCTGAAAGCGCGAGCGGAGCCTCCGGCCCCACTGCTCGATGTTGAGCGGCGGCTCATCCGCCGGCCCGGCGATGGGCTGGGCCTGTTTGTCCGACTTCAGGTTGAGGAGAAGGAGTGTCCCTTCGGAAAGAAGGGAGCTGCCGCGTACTGCCCGCAGATCGTTGAGCAGCGGCAGCAGGACGAGCGCGAGGTCGCGACCGCCCGCCAACACGCGCTCGAGGTAGCCCGGCAGCTGCACCATCGCCCGCAGCAGCGCATCCAGGCTCTCCGCCTGGCCCTTGCGCTCGGTGACGGTGGCGAGCAGATAACCCGCGACCTGCTCCATTTCCTCGGCGAGGAGTGCGGCACCGTAGATCTCGAGCACCCGCAGCACCCCGTGCACCTGGTGCAGCTCCAGCTTGCAGCGCTCGAGGAGCGACACGTTGTCGGGCTGCTCGACGTAAGTCTCGAGCGCCGTGCGGGCCTCGGCCAGCGCGGCATTGAGCTCGCGGCCGACGAGGTCCAGCGTCTGGGAAGCGACTTCCGGCATTCAGGGGTCTCGGAAACTTTTCAACTCAGGTGCCGCCCAGGGCGGAGATCTGTCTGACACCGCCGCTTGCCGCGGGGTTCGCCGTGGTATTGGCCGGAGTATTGCCAACGGCGCCGCCGGCAGAGCCCGCGCCGCCGCTCTTGCCGTCAGATCGCTTTAATGCGCCCGAGCCATTGATCGTCTCGGACGTGGTCGTGCCCGGCAGACGGAAGCCGGTGGCCGCCCGCCGCAGTCCGGCGGAAAGCTCGGCGAGCTTGGCGATGGCCGCCGAGGTGGCGTTGGTCGATTCGGCCGTCTGGACGCTGATTTCCTTCAGCACCTGCATGTTGCGGGCGATGTTCTGCGCGCCGCTCGTCTGCTGGCGCGAGCTCGCGGAGATGTTCTGCACCAGGCTTGCGATCTGGTTCGACACCTGCTCGATCTCCTCGAGCGCGGCGCCCGCGTTCTCCGCGAGCAGCGCCCCGCCGACGACGTCGGTGGTGCTGCGTTCCATGGAGACCACCGCCTCGTTGGTGTCGGTCTGGATGGTGCGCACCAGCACTTCGATCTGCTTGGTCGCATTGGCCGCGCGCTCGGCCAGCCGCTGCACCTCGTCTGCCACCACCGCGAAACCGCGGCCGGCCTCCCCGGCCATGGAGGCCTGGATCGAGGCGTTCAGCGCCAGGATGTTGGTCTGCTCGGCGATGTCGTTGATGAGCTCGACGATGTTGCCGATCTCCTGCGAGCTCTCACCGAGGCGCTTGATGCGCTTGGATGTCTCCTGGATCGTCTCGCGGATGGTGTTCATGCCGTCGATGGTGCGGCGGACCGCATCGCCGCCCTTGTGTGCGACCTCCACCGAGTGGCGGGCGACGTCCGCGGCACGCTCCGCGTTGCCCGAGACCTCGGCCACCGAGCCCGCCATGCCGCCGGCGTATTCCGTGGCGGAGGCGATCTGCTTCGATTGCGCCCCGCTCGCCTTCGCAAGATGCTGCGAGAGCGCCTGTGTCTGCCGCGTGGCGCCGTCGAGTTGGATGGCGGACTGGTTGATGGTAGTCACCAGGCCACGCAGAGCGTCGACGGCGTAGTTGATGGAGTCTGCGATCGCGCCGGTGATGTCTTCGGTGACGGTCGCCTGCACTGTCAGATCGCCGTCGGCGAGGCTCGAGAGCTCATCGAGGAGGCGCAGAATCGCCTGCTGATTGCGGTCGTTCTCCTGCCTCTGGGTGTCGGCCGCCAGCCGCTGGTCCGCAACCGTCCGGTGCAGCCGCTTCGCCATGAAGGCGCCGCCGCCCAGGAGGAGCGCGGCGACCACGCCGAAAGCCACCGGGCCGAATATTGCGACGGCGGGCGGCAAGGCGGCCGCAGCCGCAGGATGCGTGGCGAGGAAGTAATAGGTGCCCGCCCCAAGCAGCGTCAGAGCCGCCGCCGAGGCCAGCAGACCGGTGAGGGCCGAGCCCGGGCGCGAAGAGCCGGCGGTGCTTGTCGTAGTCATGCCGCGGCTTCCGCGAATGCCTGGCTCTCGAGAACCGAGCGCAGGCTCAGCACCGGCCACTGCTCGGCCGCGCGCCGGAAGGCGCCGGCGAGATAGCGCTCGCAGCGGGCTACGGTCGGCGGCGCATCGCCGGTGAATTCCCCTTCCGCGAAGCGGCGGAAGCCGAGGACCTCGTCCACCAGCAGTCCGGCCGGGATATCGCGATGATTGACGACCATGACACGCGTGTTGCGCGTGATCGGAGTCGTTCCGCTGCCGAGGAACTGGCGCAGATCGATGATGGGCAGTAGCTGGCCGCGCACGTTAGCGAGCCCTTTGATCCAAGGCTTGGCGCCCGGCACCCGCGTCATGCCGGCCGGCACACCGAATACTTCACGCGTTTCCTCACGCGCGACCAGATAGAGATCCCCCGCCATCCGCAACGCCACGCCCACCCACTCGCGGCCGGCCGAGCCTTCCTGAGCCACCTGCGCGGACACGGCACGGCCGCGCCGCTCGAGCTCCGCCAGCAGCTCGAAGGGCCGATCCCTGAGAGATCTGAGCGCGACTTCCTCACTCATTGCGGCGCTGTACGGCTCACGGCGATAGAGTCGCCTGAGCCTTGGCGACGAGTTGATCGGGAGAAACCGGCTTGACCATGTAGTCGACCGCCCCCTGGCGCAGACCCCAGATGCGGTCCGTCTCCTGTCCCTTGGAGGTCACCATGATGATCGGAATCGTGCGCGTCTTCGGGTCGTTGGCGAGCGCGCGCGTCGCCTGATAGCCGTTCATGCCCGGCATGACGATGTCCATGAAGATCAGATCGGGGCTCATCTCACGCGCCAGCCGGACACCCTCGGCGCCGTCGGCGGCGGCCGCGGTCCGATAGCCGTGCTTCTCGAGTGCCTTCGTCATCACGTGCACTTCGGTCGGAGAGTCGTCCACGATGAGAATCAGCGGCATGAGCGTCATCTCCCGATATGCGTCTCGATTGCGCTCAGGAGCTCGTCCTTGGTGAAGGGCTTGGTCAGGTAGTGCTCCGAGCCCACGATACGGCCCCGCGCGCGATCGAACAGGCCGTCCTTCGAGGACAGCATGATCACGGGAATCGAGCGAAACACTTTGTTGTGCTTGATGAGCGAGCACGTTTGATAGCCGTCGAGGCGCGGCATCATGATGTCGACGAACACGATGTCAGGCTGATGGTCCGCGATCTTCGCGAGCGCATCGAATCCGTCGATCGCCGTGAAGACCTCGCAGCCCTCCTTGGCGAGGAGGGTCTCGGCCGTACGGCGAATCGTTTTACTATCGTCGATCACCAGGACTTTCAGGCCCTGGAGCTTCGTGTTGCTGCCGGTCACGGTCAGGCAACTCCTTCAACTTGACTTGAGGCTCGAGCCCGCCGCCCCGGAGGAGACCCCCTGGCCCACGATTGGGCACAGCGGCGAGCGTGGCGGCCGGAGACTACACGCAATGCCTGGCGCTTCGCCATCGACCCCTTCGCCTCCGGAACGAGGCGCTGGCGTTTTAACATATACGCCCACCCCCCGCCATGCCGCCCGCGTCACGTTTTCATCATCCATTGGCGCGCAAAGTCGGCTGCGCCGCTTTGCGCAGGCCGCCTGTGTGACCGGATTCACGTCCGCGACCCAGGGCGGCCTGGGCCGCTCACGAATTTGCTTCCCGCCCGGACATAATCCGGTGATCCTGGCATCATTTCCTTATGTCCCAGCCTATCCGCCTGGGGGTCGTCATGGACCCCATCGCTGCCATCCACTACGCAAAGGATTCGACGCTGGCCATGCTGCTGGCGGCGCAGGCGCGCGGCTGGGAGCTTCTTTACATGGAGCAGCGCGACCTTTCCCTGCGCGACGGCGTCGCCCGCGGGCGGCTGCGGCCGCTGACGGTCAAGGCCGACCCGGCGCGCTGGTTCGAGCTCGGCGAGCCGCGCCTCGAGCCGCTGGGGGACCTCGACTGCATCCTGATGCGCAAGGACCCGCCGTTCGATACCGAGTACATCTACAGCACCTACGTGCTGGAGAGAGCCGGGGAGCAGGGCGCGCTCGTCGTCAACCGCCCTCAGGGCCTGCGCGACATCAACGAGAAGGTCTCCACCGCCTGGTTTCCGCAGTGTTGCGCGCCGACTCTCATCACCCGGGACATGGCGGACATGGAGGCCTTCCTGCGCGAGCACGGCAAGATCGTCTGCAAGCCGCTCGACGGCATGGGCGGCCGCTCGATTTTCGTGCTGGAGCAGCACGACAAGAACATGAGCGTGGTGTTCGAGACGCTGACCGACTACGGCCGGCGCTTCGCCATCGTGCAGCGTTACCTGCCTGAGATCGTCGCCTCCGGCGACTCGCGGGTGCTGCTCATCGACGGGGAGCCCGTGGCCTACGCCCTGGCGCGCATCCCGCAGGCACATGACAACCGCGGCAACCTCGCCGCGGGCGCGCGCGGCGTGGGCCGCCCGCTGGAGGAGCGCGACCGCTGGCTCGCCGCCCAGATCGGGCCGGCCCTGGCGGCCAAGGGCATGATCTTCGTCGGCCTCGATGTGATCGGCGGCTTCGTCACGGAAATCAACGTCACCAGCCCGACCGGTATCCGCGAGCTAGAGAAGCAGTTCCATATCGACATCGCAGGCCAGCTCATGACTGCGATCGCGCGGCGGCTCGCGGCGGAGTAGCGCCAGGTGGCAGCACGTCGCGCATTGATGCTGCGGGAAGGCAGAGCTCCCGCCTGGGACCGTCTGCTTGCAATGCTTTTCTTCGTGGCGCTGCTTCACGGCGTCATCATCCTGGGGCTGACGTTCCAGTCGCCGATTGCCAGCCATGACGGCGCTCCGGGCCTGCAGGTGCTGCTGGTCTCGGACGAAGTGCCGGCGGCGGACCGCAACGACCATGCGACCTACCTCGCGCAGCGTACGCAACTCGGCTCCGGCAACACACGCGACGACGTCACCCCGCGCAATCCCGCGCAGGCTCCGGTGCTCCCGGCGCAGCAAGGGACCCCGGAAGGCAACTCCCTGGCGCCTGCCGGGCAGAAGGCGGGGTCGCTGGACCGGCGCGTGATCATCACTTCCGGCTGGAGCACCGCCGTTCAGTATATGACCGACGAGGGCAGCGCCGGAACCTCGGCGGAGCAGCCCATGCTGCTCGACAGCCAGGCGTCCGACCAGCCCGGTCCCGAGGACGAGGCCGGCCCGGTGAGGCTGCGCGGACCGAAGCGCGACGAGCTGTGGGTCACTCCGGACACGCGCGCCTCCATCGTCGCGCCTTACCTGGTTGCCTGGCGCTCGAAGGTGGAGCGCGTCGGGACCTTGAACTTCCCCGCCGCGGCACGCCACGCCGGCACGAATGCGAGCCCGGTCGTCGAGGTGGCGATCGATGCGGACGGGCGCCTCGAGCTGGCGGCGATCAGCCGCTCGAGCGGCGACCCGGAGCTCGATCAGGCGGCGCTCACGATTTTGAAGCTCGCCAGCCCCTTCGATCCCTTCCCGCCGGAGCTGGCGCATCGCTACCGGGTGCTACATTTCGTTTATGAATGGCAGTTCGTCGGCGGCCGCCTGGCCACCGGAGCGGTCAGCGCCGCGCCCTGAGCGCCGTTCCTTGAGCCGCGAGGGCTCCACCCCCATACTGGCGCCCATGGGCGAGCAGCACAGCAGCGACAGCGCGGCCGCCGGCGGCGGGTCGCCCGCGGGCGCATCTGCGGAGAGCGATCCCTGGAAGGGTGGCGGGCTCACCAACCACCTGCTGATCGCCATGCCTTCCCTCGTCGATCCGAACTTCGCGCAGACCGTGGCGCTCATCTGCGAGCACACCGATCGCGGCGCGCTCGGCATCGTTCTCAACAAGCCACTGCCCATGCACCTGTCCGACGTGCTCTCGCAGATGAAGCTGGAGCCTTCGACGAACGACATCGCCGCGCAGCCGGTGCTGCGGGGAGGCCCCGTGCACGCCGACCGCGGCTTCGTGCTGCATCGGCCGGGCGGACAGTGGGATCACACGCACAAGGTCTCGGAGACCATCCAGGTCACGACCTCGCGCGACGTGCTCGCCGCGATGGCCCGCGGTGAGGGGCCGGGTGACGCCTTCATCGCCCTCGGCTATGCCGGCTGGGAAGCCGGCCAGCTCGAGCGCGAGATCCGCGAGAACGCCTGGATCTCCATGCCCGTCGATGCCCGCGTAGTGTTCGAGCTGCCCTATGAGGAGCGTTGGCTCGGCGCCTGGCGGCTCCTCGGCATCGATGTCGACCGGCTGAGCCTCGTCGCCGGACATGCCTGAGAAGCCGGTCGAAGCCATTCTCGCATTCGACTTCGGGCTCAGACGCATCGGCATCGCAGCCGGGGATACGCTGACCGGCACGGCGGCGCCCCGTCCAGCCGCAATCGTTACCCGCGCCGGGCCCGACTGGCCTGCGATAGCGCGTGAGGTCGACGCGCTCAAGCCGCGGCGTCTGATCGTCGGCTCACCGTATAATGTCGACGGCACCCCGGGAGCGCTCGCCCCGGCTGCCCGCCGGTTCGCCAACGAGCTCGAGCGGCGCTTCGAGCTTCCCGTCAGCATGGTCGATGAGCGCTGGTCCTCGCTTGAAGCAGGCACAGCGCTCAAAGCGCGGCGCGCGGACGGCGGGCGGAGGCGGATTCGGCGCGAGGATGTCGACAGTGCAGCTGCGGCGGTCATTCTCGAGCGCTGGCTGGCGGGCGAGAGCGGAGAAAGTCTCAAGTGATCGAGCAAACACGCGCGGATGGGTCACTCAGGCATTTGATTACCCTCGAGGGCTTGTCGCGCGAGATGATCGAGCGCCTCCTGGAGCGGTCGCAGCGCTTCGTCAGGCCGCTCGGGGCGCGGCCGCCGGGCAGCCAGTCTCTGGCCGGCCGCACGGTCGCCAACCTCTTCACCGAGCCCTCCACGCGCACCCGCGTCTCCTTCGAGCTGGCGGCGAAGCGATTGGGGGCCGACGTCGTCAATCTCGAAGTCCAGCTCTCCTCCCGCGTCAAGGGCGAGAGCATGCTCGACACGGTCTATACGCTGCAGTCGATGCACGTCGACGCGATGGTCATCCGTGATGCTGAAGCCGGGGTACCCGCGTCGGTAGCCACACACGTTGCCCCGCACGTCAGCGTGCTCTCCGCCGGCGAAGCGCACGTCTCCCATCCAACACAAGGCTTGCTGGACGCGCTGACGGTCCGCCAGCACAAGCAGCGCCTCGACGGCCTCAGCGTCGTCATCGTGGGCGACATCCGGCACTCGCGCGTTGCTCGCTCCGACTACCATGTCTTCCGCGCCCTCGGCTGTCCGGACCTGCGGATCGTGGCACCGCCCGCTCTGATGCCCGCTCTGGAGGAATTCGAGGGCTGCTCGCGCCATACGTCTCTGAAGACGGGCCTGAAGGACGCTGACGTCGTGATGATGCTGCGCATCCAGAAAGAGCGCATGGGCCAAGCCGACCTTCCCGACGCGGACCGCTATTTCGCCAAATACGGCCTCACACCGGAGCGGCTTGCCGGCGCGCGCCCCGACGCGATCGTCATGCATCCGCAGCCCATGAACCGAGGCATCGAGATCTCTTCCGACGTAGCCGACGGTCCGCAGTCCGTCATCCGCGATCAGGTCCGCAACGGCGTCGCCGTCCGCATGGCCGTACTCGAGGAGGTGTTGACGGCCGGGGCGGACGCGGCATGACCCGCGAAACCCGCGGTACGCTGCACCTCGAAGACGCGCGCGTAATCAAACAAACGGCGTACGACGGCGAGCAGTTCGTGCTGCGCCTGGCCGCCCCCGCCTGCGCCGCCAAGGCGCAGCCCGGCAGCTTCGTGCATCTGACCTGCGATGCCACCATCCCGATGCGCCGGCCGCTCTCCATCATGCGTGCCGACGCCACCCAGGGCTGGATCGAAGTGCTCTACAAGATAGTCGGCCCTGGCCTGCACACCCTGGCCGCCCGCAAGCCGGGCGACACCGTCAGCATCATCGGCCCCATCGGCAAGCCCTTCGTCCTCCACCCGGAGCGCCCCCGCCCGATTCTCATCGGCGGCGGCGTCGGCATCCCGCCGATGGTCTTCATCGCCGACCGTCTGCGAAACGAGCCTCCGGGGCGCTACAAGCCCCTCGTCCTCATGGGCTCCGAGATCCCCTTTCCGTTCCGCACCCGCCCCTCCGCCATCGTCATCGCCGGCATGCCCACCGCCACCATCGCCTGCATGCCCCTGCTCGATGAATGGGGCATCGCGAGCCGCCTCGCGAGCCGCGCCGGCTTCCCCGGCTGCTTCGAAGGCTTCGTCACCGAGCTGGCGGATGAGTGGCTGAAGACTCTCGCACCCCCTCAACTGGCGGAAGTCGAGCTCTTCGCCTGCGGCCCCACTCCCATGTTGGCCGCCGCCGCGGCCGTTGCGCGCCGCTACGGCGTGCCTTGCCAGGCTTCTCTCGAAGAATTCATGGCATGCGCCGTAGGCGGCTGCGCCGGCTGCACGGTCTTGGTACGGACGCCCGAAGGCGATGCGATGAAACGCGTGTGCGTGGACGGCCCGGTATTCGATGCGTTAACCGTGTTCTAGCGAGCGCAGCGCAAAATGCCTCCTGGCCAAAAGCTGATCGCCAGGAAGGCGATCCGCTAGCCTCCATGGATGGATTTACGGCGTTCTGACCAGGAGGCATTTTGTGATGCGCTCGCAGCCCGAGAGCATCACAAGTTCTCTCTCATCCGAAATTGATCTTAGCCTCGAGATTGGCCCGCGAATCCGCGTTGGCCAAAGCCTCGGCCATCTCCACCCGCCCGTCCTTGTGAAGCGTGTGCAACGCCACGTCGAAGCTCTGAATCCCGCGCTCGCTGCTGGCCGAGATCGCCTCCTTGATCCCGATCACGTCGCCCTTCTTCACCAGCTCCGACATGTGCGGCGTGTTGAGCATCACTTCCATCGCCGCCACCCGCCGGCTGTCCTTACCCATCACCAGCCGCTGCGCGAGTATCGCCTTCAGGTACTGCGACAGGTCGAGGAAGATCTGCTTGTGCTGCGCCTGGGTGAACATGTTGATGATGCGGTCCAGCGTCTCGGCGCAGTTGTTGGCATGCAGCGTCGCCAGCACCAGATGCCCCGTGCCCGCGAGATTGATCGCCGCCTCCATGCTCTCGCGGTCGCGCACCTCTCCGATCAGGATCACATCCGGCGCGGCGCGCATCGCCCCGCGCAGCGCCCGTGAGTAGGACTTCGTGTCGAGCCCGACCTCGCGCTGGTTGATGATCGAGCGCTTGTTGGTGTGCAGGAACTCGATCGGGTCCTCGATGGTGATGATGTGGTCCGAGGAGGTCTCGTTGCGCAGATTGATCATCGCGGCGAGCGTCGTCGACTTGCCCGAGCCCGTGGAGCCCACCACCAGGATGAGCCCGCGCTTGAGCAGCGCGAGATCCGAGATCACTTCCGGCAGCCCGAGGGAATCCAGCCGTGGCATGTCCGCCGTGATGTAGCGCAGCACCATCGCCGGATAGCCGCGCTGCATGAAGACGTTCACGCGGAAGCGCCCGAGTCCCGGCTCCGAGATGGCGAAGTCGATCTCGAGCTCGTTCGCGAAGCGCTCGCGCTGTTCCGGGCTCATCAGGGCGAGCGCGGTCTGGCGCACAGTCTCCGGCGACAGCACCTGCTTGTTCACCGGGAAGATCTGCCCCTCGATCTTGATCTTGATCGGCGCGTTGCAGGTGAAGAAGAGGTCCGAGGCCTTCTTCTCCACCATCAGCTTGAAGAGAGGCTTGGTGTTGAGCTGTGGATGGGAGCCGGTGCTCGCCGGAACGGCCGCAGCCGCAGCCGGCGCCGGCGCGGCGTAGGTACCGGTAGCCTCGAGCGAGCTGAGCGAGCCGGTTTCGCTCACCTTCGGGTCCGCCTCTTTGGTCAATGTCATATCGGCCGGCCGTCCTCTTCTTCGACGATCTTCAGCGCCCCACCGTCATCGATGGCCTTGTTCTCGCGCTTGCTCTCGAGCTTGATACGCAGGCGCAGCTCGTTCTTCGAGTCGGCGTTGCGCAGGGCATCCTCGTAGGAGATGAAGCCCGTCTCGTAGAGCTCGAACAGCGACTGGTCGAAGGTCTTCATGCCGAGGCGCGTCGAGCGCGCCATGACGTCTTTGATCTTCGCCACCTCACCCTTGAAGATGAGGTCCTGGATGAGCGGCGAGTTCAGCATGATCTCCATGGTGGCAACGCGGCCGGCACCACCCTCGCGCGGCACCAGCCGTTGGGAAATGAACGCGCGGACGTTGAGGGACAGATCCATCAGCAGCTGCGCCCTGCGCTCGTCCGGGAAGAAGTTGACGATGCGATCCAGCGCCTGGTTGGCATTGTTGGCGTGCAGCGTGGCGAGCACGAGGTGCCCGGTCTCGGAGAACTGGATGCCGTACTCCATCGTCTCTCGATCCCGGATCTCGCCGATCAGGATCACATCCGGCGCCTGGCGCAGAGTGTTCTTGAGCGCGGCGTGCCAGGATTCGGTATCGACGCCGATCTCCCGGTGAGTGATGACGCAGCCCTTGTGCTGGTGCACGTACTCGAGCGGATCCTCGATGGTGACGATGTGGCCGCGCGTCTTCTCATTGCGGTAGCCGACCATTGCCGCGAGGGTAGTCGACTTGCCGGAGCCGGTGCCGCCGACCACGACGACGAGGCCACGCTTGGAGAGCACGACCTCCTTCAGGATCGGCGGCAGATCGAGCTCCTCGAAGCTCGGGATCTTGGCGTTGATCATGCGGACGACGCAGCCCGTGGCGCCCTGCTGCACGAAGGCGCTGACACGGAACCGGCCGATCCCGGGCGGCGCGATCGCGAAGTTGCATTCCTTGCTGGCGTCGAACTCCCGCGACTGCCGGTCGTTCATGATGGCCCGCACCAGCGTCGCCGCCTGCTCTGGGGTCAGCGCGCGCTCGCTCTGCGGACGGATCTCGCCGTCGATCTTGATGGCCGGCGGAAAGCCGGCGGTGACGAAGAGGTCGGAGGCCTTCTTCTCCACCATGCGACGCAGGAGGTCCTGCATCAGCTTTATGGCTTGGTCACGATCCACGGCAATCCCCCTTCGGCGCGCTTTGCGCCGCATCACGGACGGAGTTCTCTTCGAACCCTGTCAAGACCTGCGCGCGGCGCATCACAAAGCGTCCTTGTTCTGGGCTTTGTAGCGGGCTTCCTCTTTGCTGACCGCGCCCTTCGCCACGAGCTCGGTCAGGCATTGATCGAGCGTCTGCATGCCCGACGCCTGGCCGGTCTGGATGGCGGAGTACATCTGGGCGATCTTGCCCTCGCGGATCAGATTGCGGATCGCCGGGGTGCCGATCATGATCTCGTGCGCGGCGACCCGCCCGCCGCCGTTCTTCTTCAGCAGCGTCTGTGAGATCACTGCCCGCAGCGATTCCGACAGCATCGAGCGCACCATGTCCTTCTCGGCCGCCGGGAACACATCGACCACGCGATCGATCGTCTTGGCGGCGGAGCTCGTGTGCAGGGTGCCGAAGACCAGGTGACCCGTCTCGGCTGCCGTCAGCGCCAGGCGGATCGTTTCCAGATCGCGCATTTCTCCGACCAGGACGATGTCCGGATCCTCACGCAGCGCCGAGCGCAGTGCCTCGCTGAAGCCCAGCGTGTCGCGGTGCACCTCGCGCTGGTTCACCAGGCAGCGCTTGGACTCATGCACGAACTCGATCGGGTCCTCGATGGTGATGATGTGGTCGGGCCGGTTGTCGTTGCAGTGGTTGACCATGCCGGCGAGCGTCGTCGACTTGCCCGAGCCCGTGGGCCCGGTGACGAGCACGAGCCCGCGCGGCAGCATGCACAGGTCGCGGAAGATCTTCGGCGAGCCCAGGTCATCGAGCGACAGGATTTCCGACGGGATGTTGCGGAACACCGCGCCGGCGCCGCGGTTCTGGTTGAAGGCGTTGACGCGAAAGCGCGCCAGCTTGGGGATCTCGAAGGAGAAATCGGTCTCGAAGAATTCCTCGTATGCCTTCCGTTGCTTGTCGTTCATGATGTCGTACACCATGGTGTGCACTTCCTTGTGGGTCAGCGGCGGCATGTTGATTCGCTTCATGTCACCGTCGACACGGATCATGGGCGGCACGCCGGAGGACAGGTGCAGGTCCGATGCCTTGTTCTTGACGGCGAACGCCAGAAGTTGCGCGATGTCGACAGCCATTGGGATTTCCTGGGGTGCTACCGCTTGCGACTGCGGCTCTCAGAGGGGCCCGCGGCAGTATAACGGAGGGGTTTGGGCGTCCATATGTTAAGGTTTTCTCAGAATTTGCCGGAGCGTATCCGCGCAGTGCGCACCCGGGTGGCCACGGCCGCCGCAAGCGCCGGCCGGAATGTCGACTCGGTCACACTCCTGGCGGTTTCCAAGGGCCAGCCCGCCGAGCTGATCCGTGCCGCGGCGGCCGAAGGGCTGGCCGACGTGGGGGAAAGCTACCTCACCGAGGCGGTCGGCAAAATGGAGGAATTGCACGACTTGCCCGTCACCTGGCATTTCATCGGCCGGCTGCAGGCCAACAAGACACGCCAGGTGGCGGAGCAGTTCGCCTGGGTCCATGGCATCGACCGCCTGAAGATCGCCGAGCGCCTTGCGGCGCAGCGCCCCTATCACGCGCCGGCGCTGAACGTCTGCATCCAGGTGAACCTCGCGGGCGAGGCGACCAAGGGGGGCGTAGCCGCCGCCGAGGTTCCGGACCTGGCGGCCGCCGTGGCGGCCTTGCCACGCCTGGCGCTCCGGGGGCTCATGTGCATCCCCCCCGAGCAGGCCGACCCGGCGCGACAGCGTGAGTGGTTCGCCAGGCTCAGGGCGCTCCGGGACTCCCTGAACGCGGGCGGCCTCGGCCTCGATACGCTGTCGATGGGGATGAGCGGGGATTTCGAGGCGGCGATCCAGGAAGGAGCAACCATCGTGCGGATAGGCACCGCGATCTTCGGCCCGCGCGGGTAGTTAATGCCACCTGCGGCGGCGGGGCACGTCCATCTGCCTGCTACACCCGGTACAATCCCGTCACTATGAGCCATCTCGAGCTGACAGTCCTGGGCGCCGGCAACATGGGGCGCGCACTCATCGGGGGCCTGCTGCGCCACGGGATGCGGCCGGAGCAGATAGCCGTCGGTGAAAGCCAGGAGGGGGCGCGTGCGACGCTCTCTCGAGAGCTCGGCATCACCGCAACCCCGGACAATGCCGCCGCCATCCGGAAGGCCAACCTCGTCGTGCTCGCCGTGAAGCCTCACGACACAGGCTCCGTGCTCGCATCGCTTGCCGCCGAGCTGCAGCGCAGGCGACCTACCGTCCTCTCCATTGCCGCTGGCGTCAGGATCCAGGCGCTGCAAAGCTGGTGCGGCCCCGGTGTTCCGGTCATCCGTGCCATGCCCAACAGGCCGGCGTTCGTCGGTGCGGGAATCACCGGGCTGTTCGCTCCCGCGGAAGTCGACGCATCGCATCGCGCCATGGCGGCACAGATCATGCAGTCGGTGGGCGAAGCCGTCTGGGTGGCAACAGAAGACGCGCTGGATGTGGTAACGGCACTTTCGGGCAGCGGTCCTGCGTACTTCTTCCTGCTCGCGGAAGCAATGGCAAAGGCCGGCATGGACCTCGGACTTCCAGCCGATACGGCGCAGCGCCTATCCATCGCGACGCTGCATGGCGCGGGACTTCTCGCGCAGGGCAGCGACGGCGATCTGGCACGCCTGCGTGCAGAAGTGACATCGAAGGGCGGCACCACGGAAGCCGCCTTACGCACTCTGCAGGCTGCGGATTTCAACGAGCTCATCGGGCGCGCAGTAACGGCGGCGGCGCGCCGCAGCCGCGAGCTCGCCGAGCAAGCCGGCGGCACGAGCCGCTAATCGCCTCCGACGGATACCTCATGAGCGCCCTGATCTTCATCGTCGAGACTTTGCTGTCGCTCGCGCTTTTCGTCGTGCTGGCGCGCCTGCTGCTGCAGCTGACGCGCGCCGACTTCCGCAACCCCATCTGTCAGGCGGTCGTGCGCATCACCAATCCGCTGATCCTGCCGCTGCGCCGCGCCCTGCCGCCGATGGGCAAGGTCGACACCGCTTCAGTGGTGGCGGTCATCCTCATCGCGCTGGTGGAAGTGGCGATAATCTTCGCCATCCGCGGCGTCACGTCCGTGGGCCCGATCTACTGGGCGCAGGCCGCGGCGCTCGAGATCGCACACACGCTGCTGTGGACCTACTTCTATGCGATCGTCCTCTATGCGCTCCTCAGCATGGTCGCCCCGGGCGGCTACTCGCCGCTGCAATCCGTGCTCGCCACCGTCTGCGAGCCGGTGTTGCGGCCTTTTCGCCGGGTGATTCCACCGATCGCAGGCATCGACCTCTCGCCCCTCTGGGCCTGCATTCTCATCCAGGCGATCCTCATTCTCATCGGCTGAAGCGTGCGCCGCGCGTTGGAAACCAAGCCCTTAGCGACGACACCGCAACCAAGTCGCAGCTTCGGCCACGCTCGGCCGGATTCGGAAAGCCTTTAAAAAAAGGCATTTCAGCGACGGCGTAAGCGAAAAAAGCTGTTGCGCAGGCGCGCGCATGTGCTATTTTCCGCGCCGATCAACAGCGCGACTGCAGCACAGCGCGCTCACAACCATTAAATATCGAGGAGTAGCGCAATATGGCGAAAAAGGGTGGCGCTCCGACCAAGTCGGAAGTCCTGACTCAGATCTCCAAAGACACGGGGCTGTCGCGCAAGCAGATCGGCGGCGTCTTCGACTCGCTCAATGGCGTGATCAAGAAGAGCCTGAAGAGCAACGGTCTCTTCACCATGCCTGGCCTGCTGAAGATGAAGGTCGTAAAGAAGCCTGCGACGAAGGCCCGCGAGGGAATCAACCCCTTCACCGGCGAGAAGATGATGTTCAAGGCCAAGCCGGCCAGCAAAAAGGTCCGCGTGATGCCGCTGAAGAGCCTGAAGGCGATGGTGAACTCGTAAGCTGAGGGGCTTGCTGGATTCAAAGAGCCCGGAATGGCCGCACTGTCGGCCTTTCCGGGCTTTATTTTTGATTGGCGAAAATCGCTCCCGGCGATTTTCGCGAGCTGAGGAAATCGAGTACGGCGCTTCGCAGCTCGTGCAACCGGCCATGGAAGAAATGCCCCGCCCCGGGCAGCAGGTGTACCGTAGGAGCAACGGATTGCCGCTTTGCCCAGTCGAGCACCGCGGCCGGATCGATTACATCGTCGGCCTCGCCTTGCACGATGAGCCAGGGACATGCCGGCGAGTCAACGCCCTCCATGGCGACGCGGGTGATTCCCGGCGCGACGGCCACCAGTCTTTCCGGCTGAGCCTGCGCGGCCGCACGCACCGCGACGGCGCCTCCGAAGGAAAATCCCCCCAGCCATAGCGCGCCCCCAGGCCAGCGTTCGCGGCCGTACGCGATCACGGCGAGCGCATCTGCCGTCTCGCCGCGGCCCTCGTCGTAGCTTCCCGCGCTGCCGCCGACGCCACGGAAGTTGAAGCGTATGGTCGGGACGCCCAACTCCACGAAAGCCCGCGCAAGCGTGTAGACAACCTTGTTGTCAAGCGTGCCGCCATAGAGGGGGTGCGGGTGACAGACCACGCCAAACCGCGCTGGAGCCGCGCCGGCAGCCGCCGCGTCAACGGCCGGTATCTCCACCAGCGCCTCTATTTCCCCGACGGGACCTGCAAGCCTGGCGCGCTCCGCGCGCGGCGGCTTCATGACGCGCCCTTCACGATCCCGAATGGGCGGCGGTCAGCTCCACGAGCAGCCGGTTCAGGCGCTGCACGAACTCGGCGGGGTTGCCGAGCTGGCCGCCTTCCGCCAGCTCCGCCTGCTCGTAGAGGAGCAGCGACAGCTCCTTGAAGCGTACGGTATCGGCGAGGCCGTCGAGATGTTTCACCAGCGGATGGCCGACATTGAGCTCGAGCACCGGCTTCGATTCCGGGACCTTCTGGCCAGCGGCCGCCAGGATCCGGCGCATTCCGGCACCGAGATCGTGCTCGCCCAGAACCAGGCACGCCGGTGAGTCGGTGAGGCGGGTGCTCACGCGCACCTCCTGGACCCGCTCGCCGATCGCGTCCTTGACGCGCTTGAGCAGGCCCTTGCTTTCCTTCAGCTCCTCATCGAGACGCTTGCGGTCTGCCTCGTTCTCGAGCGTCCCGAGCTCGAGGTCGCCGCGTGCCGCGTCCTTGAAGCGCTTGCCCTCGAAGGTATCGATCTGTCCCATGACCCACTCGTCGATGCGTTCGCAGAGCAGCAAAACTTCCAGCCCTCGTTCCTTCAGCCGCTCGATGTAGGGGCTGGCGCGCGCCGCCGCGACGCTCTCGCCAATGATGTAGTAGATCTTGTCCTGCCCCGGCTTCAAGCGCTCCACGTACTGGGCGAGACTCACCACGGGCTCGTTGCCGGATTCGTGAGTGCTCGCGAACCGCAGCAGCTGCAGGAGGGCCGGACGATTGGCCGCATCCTGCGCCACGCCTTCCTTCAGCACGGCGCCGAACTCTTTCCAGAACGCCGCGTATTTCTCCGGCTCGTCCTTGGCGAGCTTCGCCAGCATGTCGAGGACGCGCTTGGTGAGGCTGCTGCGGATCGCCTCGACCTCCGGCTCCTGCTGCAGCAGCTCGCGGGAGACGTTGAGAGGCAGATCGCTCGAATCGACCACGCCCTTGACGAAGCGCAGGTAGGTCGGCAGGAACTGCTCCGCATCGTCCATGATGAAGACGCGCCGCACGTACAGCTTCAGCCCGTGGGCGGCATCGCGCTGCCAGAGATCGAACGGCGCGCGCCCCGGGATGTAGAGCAGGCTCGTGTACTCGCGCTTGCCCTCGACACGGTTGTGGCTCCAGGCGAGCGGGTCGGTGAAGTCGTGCGCCAGATGCTGATAGAACTCGCGGTACTCCTCGTCGCTGATCTCGGTGCGTGGCCGTGTCCACAACGCCTTTGCCTGGTTGACGGCCTCGTATTCGAGGGATGCCTCGCCTTCCTTGCGCATGCGGACCGGGAAAGCGATGTGGTCCGAATAGCGGCGGATCAGCGCGCGCAGCCGGAACGGGTCCGCGAACTCCTTGGCTTCCGGCTTCAAGTAGAGCTTCACAGTCGTGCCACGCTGCGGGCGGGTTTCAGTCTCGACGGTGAACTCGCCGTCGGCGCTCGATTCCCACCGCACGCCGCTCTCCGGCGGGGCCCCGGCCTTGCGCGAGAGTACCTCGACGCGGTCGGCCACGATGAATGCCGAGTAGAAGCCGACGCCGAACTGCCCAATGAGCTGCGCGTCCTTCTGCTGATCGCCGGACAAAGAGCGGAAGAATTCCGCGGTGCCGGAGCGGGCGATGGTGCCGAGGTTGGACACCGCCTCGTCGCGTGTCATCCCGACGCCGTTGTCGGTCACGCTGAGCGTGCCCGCCGCCTGGTCGGCATCCACGCGAATCTCGAGCTCGGGATCGCTCGCGAGCAGCCCTGGATCGCCTATGGCCGCAAAGCGCAGCCGGTCGTTGGCGTCCGAGGCGTTCGAGATGAGCTCGCGCAGGAAGATCTCCCTGTGGCTGTACAGGGAATGGATCATGAGCTTCAGCAGCTCGCGGACTTCGGCCTGAAACCCGTGTGTCTGCCGGCCGGCCGTGGCGGCCGTGGCGTTTTCGGAAGTCGACATGCTCGGCGCTCCGCTTCTGGTCTTATGTCTCAAAGGTGCCGGAGCCGGCACATTTGGGGCGCAAGCGCGTATTTTTCAAGAGCGCGCGGAGCGCGCGCGGGTCAGCCGGGCAGTCGGAGCAGGCGGCGGTAGAGATCGAAGAAGGTGACGCTGCCGGCAAGGAGCGCGGCATTGACTCGAAGCTGCGGCGCCAGCAGCCAGACACCGAGTGCGGAGCCCCAGGCGAGAAGCGGCGTCGACAGGGCGGCGGCCTCGACGAGAGCGGTCGTCGCGACGTGGCGACAAGCGCCCGCCGCATCGTCCAGCTCGTCCCACCAATGCAGAAGGAATTCCATCTGAATCAACTCTACCCGGTGCGTACCGCTGTTGTCGTGCGGGGTTTCACAGTCAGCCCCTCTTGCGTCTTGCGGGAGCGGAGTCCGGTGCGTAGGCTTGAGCCCAGCTCATTCAGCGCGCGTTCAGAGAACACAGCATCACCATGAACCGCATCGTCGTCCTCAACCCGAAAGGGGGCTCGGGCAAGACGACCATTGCGACCAACCTCGCGAGCTACTTTGCTTCGCGTCAGCAAAAGCCAGTCCTGATGGATTTCGATCCGCAGGGATCCTCGCTTCGTTGGGTACGCAAGCGCGAGCCGCCGCTGCCGCCGGTTCACGCCATCAACGCTTTTGAGAAAGACCCGCGAACGACGCGAACGTTCCAGCTTCGCATACCTGATTTCTCGACGCACGTGATCGTCGACACGCCGGCGGCGGTGGAGCCGCACGAGCTGCCGGATCTGACGCGCGACGCCCGCAAGATCATCGTGCCCGTGCTGCCTTCGGATATCGACATTCACGCCTGCTCGCGCTGCATCCGTGATCTGCTGCTGGTCGCGAAGATCCGCCGCGATGGCGACCGCATCGGCGTGGTGGCCAACCGCATCCGGCGCAATACCCTCACTTATCAGTCGCTCATCCGCTTCCTGCAGACGCTGGGGATTCCGATCGTGGCGACGCTGCGCGACTCGCAGAACTATCTGCGGGCAGCGGAGCAGGGAATCGGCGTGCACGAGATGAAGAGCTATCTCGTGAGAGAGGATCTGGAGGAGTGGCGGCCGCTGATCGAGTGGCTGGAGCCGCAGACCGCCGCCGCCTCTGTCGTCGATGGGGCCGAAGTCGCCTGCGGCGCTTCGGCCGGCCAGCCATCTGACGGGATTTGATCTCGCGGCCCAGGGAGCGGCCCTGGGCCGCTTACTGATTTGCTTTCGAACGGTGGCTCCGTTCAAGCCTAGCGATTCGGGGATTTGCCGCCGGGCGCGCCCGCCGCGTGGCCGTTGGCGTCCGGCTGTTTCTCTTCGTCTTCCCAGGACTCGCGCATGCGGTCAGCCCAGTTCTTGTAGCTCGACCAGGTGTTGAGATTGCGCGTGATGGCCGCATGACGCCCCCGCGCACGCTGCACGCGGTCGAGCCACTCGGGATAAGGCTCGGCCGGATCGGCGGCCGCCGGGCCGCTGGAGAGCGGCTCCTTTTGCTTGCCGGGCGCGCTGCGGCCCCTGTCGGTTGAGCTCATGGAAGCACCTTGACCTTTTCCGCAGCGTACGGCTTTTGGGTGCGGCACGCGGGGAACTGGTTCACAAGCATGTCGCTCGTTGCCTACAGTTTTCGCTGCCGCAGCGCGTTATGTATCGCGCGCGCGTTATGTCAATCAACCAACAAGGCGGTAGACGGGGCGGTAGGTCGTGCCGGGAAGCTTCATGCGCCGCTGCGCGACGAAGGCGGCGAGCAGCTCATCGAGCAGCTGCATGATGCCGCGATCGCCCGCAAGCTCGTACGGCCCGCGGCGCTCGATCGCCTTGATGCCGTGCTCCTTGACGTTGCCGGTGACGATTCCGGAGAACGCGCGCCGCAGGTTGGCGGCGAGCTGATGCACGGGCTGGCCGCGATCGAGCGCGAGCGCGCGCATCGACTCGTGCGTGACCTCGAAGGGCCGCTGGAACTCCGGCTGGATCGCGAGCAGCCAGTTGAAGTTGTACGAATCGCTGTGCTGCTTGCGGAACGCGCGCACCGCCTCGATGCCGTGCACCATGCGGCGCGCGACTTCGGCGGGATCGTCGACGATGATGCTGAGACGCTTCGCCGCCGCCTCGCCGAGCGTGCCGGCAATGAAGCGGCTGATGTGCTCGAAATATGCGCCACTCTCCCGCGGGCCTGTCAGAACCACGGGCAGCGGCTGCTCCGCGTTCGCGGGATCGAGCACAATGCCGAGAAGGTACAGGATCTCCTCGGCGGTACCGGCGCCGCCCGGGAACACCACGATGCCGTGCGCGACACGCACGAACGCTTCGAGGCGCTTCTCGATGTCCGGCATGATCACCAGCTGGCTGACGATCGGGTTCGGCGGCTCGGCCGCGATGATGCCGGGCTCGGTGATGCCGATGTATCGCCCGTGCTCGATGCGCTGCTTGGCATGCCCGACGGCTGCGCCCTTCATCGGCCCCTTCATGGCGCCCGGCCCGCAGCCGGTACAGACATCGAGACCGCGCAGGCCCATCTCGTAGCCCACGCGCTTGCTGTACTTGTACTCCTCGCTGCCGATCGAGTGGCCGCCCCAGCACACGACCAGGTTCGGACGGGCCTTGTGATCGAGGAGGCGGGAGTTGCGCAGTACGTGAAAAACGGCGTTCGTGATCGCGGCGGAGTTGCTCAGGTCGAAACGGCCGCCCGCCATGATCTCGTTGGCGATGAAGACCACGTCCCGGAGCACGGCGAAGAGGTGCTCCTTGATGCCGCGGATCATCTGCCCGTCGACGAAGGCGCTGCCCGGGGCGTTGTGCACCTCGAGCTTGATGCCCCACGGATGGCGCACGATACGGATATCGAAGTCGCGGTAGCGGTCGAAGATCTCCTTGGCGTCGTCGGTGGGGGCGCCGCTGTTCAGCACCGCCAGCGCGCACTTGCGGAAGAGCGCGTAGAGCCCGCCCTGCCCGGAGTCCAGGAGCTTCTCGATCTCCGCCTGTGAGAGATTCTCGAGGCTGCCGCGCGGACCGACGCGGGCATCGATGAACTCCGAATCGACGACACTGCTTTCCATGCTAGGGAAGGATATCGATCGGCGTGCCGTCGCGGGTGAGGAGCCAGATCTCGACCATGTCGGCGTCGGAGACGGCGATGCAGCCGTCGGTCCAGTCATTGTGCTGGTAGTACCAGGGGGAGTTCTTCAGGCGGTTCGGCAGCCCGTGGATCATGATCGAGCCGCCGGTCTGCCAGTGGTGCACGCGCGCACGCTGGGAGTCCTCGGCGTTGGGGTACGAGATCTGAATGGACAGGAAGTAATCGCTGCGCGGATTGCGCCGCGCCAGGCGGTACCAGCCCTCAGGAGTGCGGAAATCGCCGTCGCGCTGCTTCGGTCCGACCGGCTCGAGGCCAAGCGCAATTTTGTACGAGCGTACGATTCTGTCGCCATCCATGAGATACAGGCGGCGCCGCGATTTTCTCACCACCAGATGATCGACGTGCGGCAGTCCGGGCGAAGGCAGCAGCGCGACGCGCGGAGGCTGCCGCGCTCCGGGCAGGGTGGCAGGCGGCGAGCTTGCCGCATCGGGCGCCGCCGGAATGGTAGACACAGCCGGCACCGTGGGGGTGTTGGCAATGGCCGCCGTCAGCCCGCAGCCGAGCACGATGGCGGCAAGAATCGCTCGCGACGATGACATCGCTGAATTATAGGGGTTTCTGCGCAGTTTCAAGCTTGGCTGTCTCAGTCGGCGCTCGCCGACACGTTCTCGATGCGCGGCACGACCAATTGCGTGCCGGGATGCAGGTCGGCGAAATCGGTATCCGGGTTGTACTGGCGCAGCAGCCAGAGCGGCAATTGCGAGAAGCGCTGCGTCAGAGTCCATAACGAGTCACCGCGCTGGGCGACGTACTGCTCGGTGCCGACGATGCGGTGCGCGGCGAAATAGCTCGCTTCCAGCGCCTGGTGGTACTGGCGGCGCCGCGCCTCGAACTCCTCGGCCGGCACGCGGCGGAAATCGAGCCGGATACGATGCCCGACGATCACCGGCGTGCGGAACCTCATGTGATTGATCCGCCGCAGGTCCGCGGCCCGCACCCCGAGCCAGTCGGCGTAGTGCCCCAGAGTCTCGGCGGCTGCGATTTGAATCGTGCCGTTGCGGGCGACGGAGTAGTCAGTGGGATCGGCGCTCTGCACATCGGCGCTCTGACCGGTGCTGTCTTCGGGCCCGAGTGACGGGCTCAGCTCATCGGCCTGCGCGGCGGACACAGGCTGCTCGCCTTTGTCATCGCCGGAGGCGGGCGCACCGCCCGCGCCCGCCGAGCGCATCAGCGTGGAGTCGGGCGCGCCGCCTGCTTCCGGCACGGCGCCATCGATGCGGTTGAAATCCAGCAGCCGCCGGCTGGCCAATCCGAAATTGGAAGGGCTCTGCGGCAACGAATCGCCCTGCGGAGAGTCACCCTGGGGAGCGCTTGCGGCGATCGCGGCCCGCGCGGCCGAAGGAGGTGCAATCGAGCTCTGCGAGGCCGAAGCGGCGGCAGATGCCACACGCGAGTAATACGCCGCCGGCGCCGCGGATGCGACGACCGCAGCACCGCCCGCTCTCACAGGCTTCATGGCGGTCGCCACGAGTTGTCCGCGGCCCGCCGTCACGCGGGAACGCTCTTCCGCTCTGCGCGCCGGAGCGGCGCTCGCCAGCAGCGCCTGAGAGCCCAGGCGGCGGGTGAGCATCGCCGTGGTCAGGGTCGGGCCGTCCGCCGGCAGACGGAGCTCATATCCTCGCGGCACCGCGAGCCTGCCGCGCCACACGGCACGCCGTAATGCGGGATTGAGGTCGCGGAGCGTTTCGGGATCGACAGCCAGCGCGCGCTCGAGCGGCGCGATGGCGACGTACGCCGGCATCCTGACTTCCTTGAAGCGCTCCTCGCGCAGCGGCACGATCGAACCGAAGTACTTCTGCGGGTCGCGGTCGATCTTCAGAGCCGCCAGGAACGAGACGTAGAAGTTGCGCGAGGCGAAGCCGAACGTACGACTTTGATAGTTACGTACGATAGTGACGATATTCGTCGTACCCAGGGTATCCACCGCGCGGCGCATGCCCGCCACACCGTGGTTGTAGGCTGTGAGCGCAAGCGGCCACGTTCCGAGAATCCGATGGTTGTACGCGAGCAGCTGGGCCGCCGCCTCGGTGGCGCGGAACGGGTCCATGCGATCGTCGACCGCCCTGTCGATCCGCATGAAGCGCCGCCCGGTCGAGGGCATGAACTGCCAGAGGCCCGCGGCACCCACTTTGGAGTAAGCGCGCGGATTGTAGGAAGACTCGACCAGCGGCAGGGCGGCGAGCTCGGGAGGCAACCCTTCCTCGTGCAGCGCCCGCGCGATGTCCTGCTGCCAGGCGCCGGAACGGATCAGCCCCGCCTTGAAGCGGTCCGCCTGCCCGAGCTGGAAGCGGATGTCATCGGTCGCCTCGAGAAGCCGCTCAGGAGTGGCTTCCGCGCCCCAGAGCGCCTTGATCTGCTCATCCTCAGGTGAGAGCGGCCCTTTGCCGGAAGCGATGCGGCGCAGCTCTGCGATGTAATGATCGCGCGCACGGTTCACGATCCGCTGCCGGGCGCGCTGCGAGCTACCCGGTCCGAAGTGCAGCGTGTCGTAGACGACGCCGAGATTGTATTGATCGTGCAGGTAGCCGGAGTTGGTATCGATCTGCGTGTAGACGCGCACCCAGAAATTCACATCCCGCTGCAGCTGCGGCGGATAGGGCAGCGCCGGATCCGCAGCCGGTGCGCGCCCGATGGTCAGCGGCAGCAGCACGATCGCCCATAGCCAGCCCCAGCGTCCCCGCAAGCGGCCCGCCCCCCGTGTCGAGTTCATTTACACACCGTCCTGTCGAAGAATCGTCTGGATATTCAGAGACTTGCGAATTGAGCGCCCGGCTGGGGCCGCCACCGCCGCCGCCGAAGTGTCGATGAACTTGACACTCGGCCCTTCTGCGCCCCTTGCAGGGTGGCGATCAGGGTGCGGTGCGCGCCTTTCCGGAGGGCCGATAACTTCTCACAACGCGCACTACGTCACAATTGAACCGCGTCGCAGATGCAACATGTCATATCGGTGCGAGTCACAATCCCGCTGGCACGCGCGTTGCTTGTATCACACCATCGAGGGCCGACAGGCGGCCCGGAAGGAAGCAAGCTAGCGAATACGAAGAAAGCACGGGCAGGAACCAGCGCCGGATCGCGCACGCCAGCACCGTGTCCCTTGAAGAAAAAGAACGACACTCCTCCACACAAGCAAGCGACCAATAGACCACCCCGCCTCCAGCGGGGTTCTTTTTTTTCTGCGTCCCTGCGGCGCAAAGTGCGGCTATCCTGCCGCGTTGCTCGGCCCCTCCTGGGCCTCGTCCGTTACTCGGCCCGTCCTGGGCCTCGCCCCTTCGGGGCCATCGAGCGCTGGCGCGCCCGATGTTGCAGATCGCTCCAGGCGATTTTGTGCGCAGCCAGCCTTCTGACAGGGATTCGCCTCGCGGGCCAGGGACGGCCCTGGCCCGCTTACTGGCTTGCTTTCGCACGTCGCTAGTAGAAGGGCGCGGTGCCGGCAAGACTCTCTGGCCGCCAGGGGCCAAGTGGTGGACCGGTAATGGAACAGCGAGCGCGCCGCGGGGCATCCCAGGGGCAGCCCGGCCTGGATTCAGGCTGCCGGGTGTAGCATGGGGCCGCGCGCTTCATGCCGCTGATTGCCCGGAGAGCACGATGATCAAAGTCAGCGTGATGTACCCCTATAAGCCCGGCGCCCGCTTCGACCACAACTACTACCATGACCGGCACATGCCGCTGGTGAAGAGCCGGATGGGCGACAAGTGCCTGTATTACACCGTGGACAAGGGCGTCGCCGGCGGCTCGCCGGACGCGCCGCCCACCTATCTTGCGATGTGCCACATCTTCTGCGATTCGGTCGCGGCCTTTCAGGAAGGCTTCGGTCCGCATGCCGAGGAAATCCTGGGCGACATTCCCAAGTACACGGACCTGTCGCCGGTGCTCCAGATCAGCGAGGTCGTGGTCGAGCACAGCTGAAGCAGGCCCCGAAAAGGGCCAGCCTCACAGCAGCAGACTGCAGCAGGTCACGCCACCCTCCGCCTTTTCCGTTTCGGACATGTCCACCGTGTGCACCCGGATCCCGTGCCGCCGCAGAGCTTCGGCGGTGCGGGGATGCGAGCGGGGATAGACCACGTCGCCGCCCAGCATGAGCGCGTTGGCGCCGAGCGGCTCCGACTCGTCGACTTCGATGAAGCGCATTCCCTGGAACTGCTGCCGATCGACGTAGCGGGAGTTGATGAGCAACAGGTCGGCCGCCACCTGCGTGACGGCGGATTTGAGATGCAGGCAGCCTTGCACCGCCACGGGCCGCACGCGATAGCCGAAAGGCAGCAGCTGTGCGGCGAACTGCTCGATGCCGCTCGCGTTGCTGCGGCTGGACACCCCCACATATAGCGAGAGCTCCACGCGCAGCACGTCGCCGCCGTCCAGTGTGCCCGGACTCTCGATGCGGGCCAAGTTCCTGTATTTGCCGAGCGCGGCGGCAACCGACGCCGTTTCCGCTCTGCGTGACTCCGCACCGGGACGAGTGATGACCGCCACTTCGTCCAGAACGACGGCCGTGTCTTCGACGAACACGGAATCGGCAAGCTCGGGTTCCTCCGCGAGGCTCTCGACCCGGCAGCCGAGAGCGCGCAGGGCCTGCTCGTAAGCACGATGCTGCTCCCGGGCCAGAGGGATATTGATGGGCGTACGCAGCAGATGCGTGAGCTCGCACTGACTCATGGCGGAGCTGATCTTGCGCGTCACGGCCATAGGCGCATACTTTGACCGCGTCGCCAGGGAAGGACCGGAGGTCGCACTCATAACTAATCCGGGAGAATATCAGTAGCGTGACCGTCTCGGATTCCTCCGTCCGGAAACTCGAGCGCGCCCGGATGGAATCCGCAGGCGAACCCCGCCGCAGCCTCGGCCTCGCCGCGACCACTTCGCTGGTGATCGGCAACATGGTGGGTTCCGGGGTATTCCTGCTGCCGGCATCGCTGGCGGCGTATGGCGTGTACAGCCTCTGGGGATGGGTCGCGAGCACCGCGGGCGCGCTGCTCCTCGCCCGGGTGTTCAGCAGGCTCTCGCGGCGCGTGCCGTTGGCGGGCGGCCCCTATGCCTATCCACGTGAAGTTTTCGGTGACTTTGCCGGATTCCTGCTCACATGGATGTATTGGATAAGCATTGCGGCAGCGGTTGCCGGCATTGCCGTGGCCTTCGCAAGCTATCTCGCGGCTTTCGTGCCGGTGCTCGGCACCAGCCAGCCCGCGGGCGCGGGTGTCGCGCTCGCGGCAACCTGGCTGCTGACCGGCGTGAACATGCTGGGCGTGCGCGCTGCCGGGCGGCTGCAGATCGTCACGGTAATCCTCAAGATCTCGCCGCTCCTCGTGTTTGCGCTGTGGGGAATCTTCTACTTCAACCCTCACATGATCACGTCCGGCGTGACCGTCCAATCGGGGCCGGCGGCCCTCGACGCAAGCGCAGCCCTGACCATGTGGGCCTTCCTGGGCCTCGAATGCGCCACCATTCCGACCGACCACGTCAAGGATCCGGAAAGGACCATCCCCCGGGCGACCCTTTACGGCACCCTGATTGCGGCCGCTTTCTACATTCTCTGCACCACGGCGGTGATGGGCATCATTCCGGCCGGGTCCCTGGTCCACTCCAATGCACCGTTCGCCGACGCCGCAAAGTTGGTTTGGGGCGGATGGGCGGGCAATCTCATCGCCCTTGCCGCGAGCATCTCCTGCTTCGGTGCGCTCAACGGCTGGATTCTGGTGTCGGGCCAGTTCCCGCAGGCGGCGGCGCGGGACAATCTGTTTCCGAAATTGTTTGCGAAGGATTCGCGCCGCGGCACGCCGACTTTGGGTCTCGTCGTCTCCAGCGTCATCGGCACCGTGTTGATCGTCATGAATTACGGACACAGCCTGGTGAGCACGTTCAACGTCGTCATCCTGATCGCGACGTTCTTTACCCTGGTGCCCTACATGCTGTGCTCTCTGGCCGAATTGCTGCTCGGTCGTGGCGACAGGGCACGCGGCCGCAACATCGTGCTGACTTCGCTGGCTTTCGCATTCTCGTTATGGGCCACCGCGGGCGCCGGCAGGGACACTCTCTACTGGGGCACTCTGCTGATGCTTGCGGGCCTGCCGCTGTACGCCTGGCAGAAATGGAACCAGGCTGAAGAGACGCTCGTATGAAGCGTCAAGCCTCGGTCACCGTCCCGGTACCTGGGAGCCTGCTCCCGACTTCAACTTCCCTCAGGCGCGTCCGGCTCCACGTTGAGCCAGACGCGATCGTGCCCTTGCGACCAGAGCCACTCCACGACAGTGTCGTGCAGCCGGCGTCCGTAGCCGTGGCCCCGATGTGGCGGGTCGACGAACAGCGCCCAGATGCTGCCGGTGAGGGCATCGCCTATGGCGAACGCCACGATCACGCCGTCCAGCTCGACCACCCAACCGCGACCGGAGTTCTCGAGAGCGTCGATTACCTTGTCGTCGGGAATGGTCAGCGACGCCAGGCGATTTTCCGAGACGGCACACCGCACCCGAAATAGATCTGGCACGTCGCTACGGACGGCTTGTCGCAGGACCGCGGACATGGCGCCCTGGAATACCAGTCAGGCTAGCCGCACTTCGAGTCGCCACAATTGAGGCAGGTCATGCAGCCGTCCATCATGACGACGGCGGCGGTGCTGCACTTGCCGCAGAGCTGCGCGCCTTCGGGGAAATGCGACTTCGCGAAGGCGTCCGCCTGCTTGGCGCGCGCCTCGAACTCCGCCCGCTTCTCGTCCACCAGCTTCTGCTGGTGCTCATCGAGCTGCGGCTTGCGCATCAGGCCGATGGTCTGCAGGTGCTTCTCGATGACATAGCCCAGCTCGGCGATGATGGAGGGCATGAACTTGCCCCCCGGCTGCCAGTAGCCGCCGCGGGGATCGAAGACCGCCTTCAGCTCATCGACCAGGAAGGTCACGTCGCCGCCCTTGCGGAACACCGCGGAAATGATCCGCGTCAGGGCCACGATCCACTGGAAGTGATCGAGGTTCTTCGAGTTGATGAAGATCTCGAACGGGCGGCGCTGCTCATACACCGTGCCTTCGTTGAGCACGATGTCGTTGATGGTCACGTACATGGCGTGATCCGAGATCGGCGTCTTGATCTTGTAGGTCGAGCCGATCAGGACCTCCGGACGCTCGAGCCTCTCGTGCATCCGGATGACCTTCGCCATGTGACCGTTCTTGTCGCGAACGACTTCCTCGGCGGGCGCCGCGGCCGATTTCGCCGCCTCCGGTGCCGCCAGCTTGTCCTCCGGCTTCTGGACCTGGTACTTGACGATTTTGCGGTCGATCTTGATGGTCATGATCCGAGTCCCGGTAAATGGAGCCGCAGACGTTGTATTTCAACGTCCTCAGTAGCGCCCGTAGTAGCCGTCCTTCATCGCGTCAAATAGGTTCGCCGCGGTGTGCATCTCGCCGTCGTACTCGATTTCCTCGTCGCCGCGCGCCTCCACGACCGAGCCGTCCTCGAGCGTGAACTTGTAGATCGTGTTCTTCAGGTCCTGCTCCTTCACCAGCACGCCCTGGAACGCCTCTGGATTGAAGCGGAACGTGGTGCAGCCCTTCAGGCCCTTCTCGTGAGCGTAAAGATAGATGTCCTTGAACTTCTCGTAAGGGAAGTTCGTCGGCACATTTGCGGTCTTCGAGATGGAAGAATCCACCCAGCGCTGCGCCGCCGCCTGCACGTCGACATGCTCCCTCGGCATGATGTCCTCGGAAGCGATGAAGTAGTCCGGCAGCTTTTCGCCCTCGACGGTCGAGCCGGGCTTCGCCTTGGGGTTCATGAGCTCGCGATAGGCCAGCAGCTCGAAGGAGTAGACGTCGACCTTCTCCTTCGACTTCTTGCCGCCCCGAA
>Ga0134126_10000373_pt1 | contig 58121 bp, 49 predicted proteins | sample KB31752_FD_96881 | JGI IMG/M metagenome (GOLD analysis project Ga0134126, IMG submission 96881) | Terrestrial soil microbial communities with excess Nitrogen fertilizer from Kellogg Biological Station, Michigan, USA - KB3-175-2 | ecosystem: Environmental > Terrestrial > Soil > Unclassified ...
GGACTTTCCGCGCCTGCCGGCAAGCCCGGCTTCCAAGCGTTCTGCACCACGCACAGATATTTCGAGCTTCGCGACGCGGCGCAGGCACTTTGCGCCTCGGCGGATTTGCCGCCACCGTGCGGCCCGGACGCGTATTTCTGAAGCAGGTTGGAGGCAGCCCGTGGTATTTCGGCCCACTCGGTCTGCCCTTCGTGGACCAGCCTCGCCGCGTCACGCTCGACTTCTCCGCAATGAGCGTCCGCCTGGCCTTCGTTTTTGTATTGACAAACTGTTAATTCTGTGATAACCTGCAGCTGCGTGTTTATGACAACTCATGCCCGGCCCCGCAAGAAAGCAGACGCCCGGCCGCCTTACCCCGGGCGGCGCTGCCTCCAATTTCTAATCTACGGTACGGGGATTAGAAACCGCCGTAACCCGCTGAAAACAAAGCCTCGGCTTCGTTCTAATATACGGTACAGCGCCCTCCCAGGAATTATGTTGCGCCCCTCCACCCCCGCGACTTTTGATTGCGTCCCCCACTCGAACTGCGCTAGCGTAGCTCGCTTGCCATGAACACAACCGGCCAATCAGCGGGTCGCGCATGAAGGTCGCCTACGAATGGCTCAAGGACTTTGTCGCGGTGCAATCCGCTGCCGCGGAGCTGAGCGCGCGCCTTTCCCTCGCCGGTGTCGCCATTGATTCCATCGAGGATTCCGCCGCCGGCCCCGTCCTCGGCGCGGAAATCACCGCCAACCGCCCGGATTGCCTGGGCCATTACGGCATCGCGAGAGAGATCGCCGCGATCTATCGCCTCCCGCTGAATCCCCTTAATCCGAAGCCGCGGGAGTCCGCCGCCACAGCCGCGGATGCCGCCCGCGTCGAAATCGAATCCCCGGAACTTTGCGGGCGCTACACCGCCCGGGTGATTCGCAATGTAAAAATTCAGCCCTCGCCGGATTGGCTCCGCAAGCGCCTCGAGGCCATCGGCCAGAATTCGATCAACAACGTGGTGGACGTCACGAATTACGTGATGTTCGAGCTGGGCCAGCCCCTGCACGCCTTCGACCTCGATAAGCTCGCCGAGCGCCGCATCATCGTCCGCCGCGCGCGCCCCGGCGAAAAAATCCGTACCCTCGATGGCGCGGATCGTACGCTCACAAAGGAAATCTGCGTGATTGCGGACGCGTCGCGCCCCATCGCCGTCGCCGGCGTGATCGGCGGCGCGAATACCGAAATCGGCACCGGCACGCGCAACATTCTGATTGAATCCGCCTGGTTCGATCCCGCCTCCATTCGCCGCGCCTCAAAATCGCTAGGTGTGCGCACCGAAGCGTCTTATCGCTTCGAACGTGGCGCCGATCCGGAAATGGCGGAGGTCGCCTCGCGGCGCGCCGCGGAGCTGATCCTGCAAGTGGCAGGCGGCGAACTCCTCGCAGGTTCGGTGGACGTCTACCCGGCGCGCCAAGCGCCGCAGGAAATCGCGCTCGCTCGGCCCACCCTGCTGCGCGTCATGGGCGCGGACGTACCCGGCAGCGATATCGAGCAAATCCTCACCGCACTGGGCTTCGAGCCATTGCGCGCAGACGCCGGCGGCGCCTCTGGATCGCCTGATGCCGCCTGGAATTGCCGCCGCCCGTCCTGGCGCCAGGACGTAACGCGCGAAATTGATCTCATCGAAGAAATCGCGCGCCTTTACGGCTACGATAAATTTCCGCCGCGCCTGCCCGCGGCCAAGGCGCCCGCGCGCCCCCTGCCCCGCGCCAATGCCGAAAATCGCCTGCGCGAGCGCCTCATCGCCCTCGGCTATCACGAAATTGTCGAAATCCCCATTGTGGATGCGCAGCGCGACGCGCTCTTCCGCCCGCAAAAACTCGCTCCCGCCGCCATCGCCAATCCGCTCGCCGAAAACGCATCGGTAATGCGTTCTTCCGGCATCGTCAGCCTGATTGGCGCGCTCGAATGGAACCTGAATCGCGGCCAGCGCAATCTGCGCCTCTTCGAAATCGGCAAATTCTACGAATTGCGCGAAGGCGAACCGCTGGAAACGCCGATCGTCACGCTGGGGGCCAGCGGCCTCGCCCGCGAAAAAAACATCCACGAACCGGAGCGCGAATTTGCCTTCGCCGATCTGAAGGGTGATCTCGACCGCATCGGCGAACTCGCCGGCGGCTTTGAATGGGAGTCAGCCGGGCCGGAGTGGCTGGCCCAAAATCGGGCCGCGGGGATTCGCCTGGCGTCCGCCGGGCGCTCGGAGCTCATCGGCCCGGCCGGCCAGCTCGCGCGACCCATCGCCGACCGGCTCAAGCTTCGCCAGGATATTTTCCTCGCCCAATTGAATCTCGTCCCGCTGCTCGCCCAAATCGAGGCATCGCAGGCATCCTCGAAATTCGCGCCCCTGCCCCGCTTCCCTGCCGTCGAGCGCGATTTTTCGATCGTTCTCGCCGAGGGGACCGCATTTTCGCGGGTCGCACAGGCCATTCGCTCGCTCGGGATACCGGAGTTGCAGCGCGTCGAAGCCGCCGACCTGTTTCGCGGCGGCCAGCTTCCCCCGGGCAAATTCTCACTGATGGTTCGGGTCGTGTTCCAGAGCCCGCAAGCCACGCTCACCGACTCGCACGTCGCCGATTTCTCTTCGCGCATCATCGCCGTCCTCGAACACCGGCTCGGCGCCTCCCTGCGCGCAGGCTGACGCGATGGCGCCTTTTTGTCCGTTGCGCTTCCGCCGCGAATGGCCGAAAATGACCGCGGCTCAGCCGGGGAGCGGCACATGAAACTCGAAATTTACGATCAGATTTACAATTTGAGCGCCGGCGACGACGAAGAGCGCCTCGCGCAACTCGCCTCCTACGTGGACGGCAAAATGCGCGCCGTCGCGGATGCGTCCCACACGGTGGACTCCGTGAAAGTCGCCGTGCTCGCCGCGCTGAATATCGCCGATGAATTCTTCGCGCTCCGCGAGCGCCATGAGCAGATCGAAGGCCCGTTGCGCAAGCGCGTCGAAAAATGCGTCAACATGGTGGAGAAGGCCCTCGAACGCTCCAATTGAGGCGTCCTTCCCATATTGCCGCCTCGGCCACTCGCGGCGCACAACCCGCTTGTCGCCGGCCACATCTGCTATATGATTAGGGCTGCTTTCGGCCCAGCAGGCATGACACGCAAACGATCAATTCGACTTGTCGTGGCGGCCGTCGCCGTCCTGATGCTGCTGGTCTTCGCCACCACGATCGGCGGGATTTGGCATCACCACGCCAGTTCTTCCGAAGCGGCCTGCCCGATCTGCCATTTGAATCATCAGCCGGTGCAGCGCCCGGTCGCCACCACGCGCGCGCCGTCGCTTGCCGTCGCAAGGTCCTCGCTGGAAGCGAGTGCGCCGGCCGAAGCGCCCGCGCCCCCCATCCGCGCCGTTCCCGCCCGAGCCCCTCCCTCCGCATAATCCCTCGCGCCGTTTCTTTCCGCGCCTCGCAGCGCGCCGATTCACGCTCGCTTTCCCGAAGAAGGTCGAACACTTATGCATGCCCGACATGCGCCTTTTGTATTCCTGATTTTCGGCTTCTTTATCGCTGGAAACGCCTGTGCGCAGGCTGGTTCCGCGCCGCAAGGACCCGTGAAGATCAGCCTGGATGAAGCGGTCCAGATGGCTCTCCGCCATAATCATTCGCTGCTCGCCGCCCGCACCACGATCCAGCAAAGCGAAGCCGAGGAGACCACCGCGAATCTGCGCCCGAATCCCGTACTGCTCGGCGATCTGATGGCCCTTCCGATTACACCCGGAAACATGAACACCGGATTTCTCAACACCGCCTCATCCGCAGATTTCGGACTGAGCTACCTTTTCGAGCGCGGCAAGAAGCGCCAGCACCGCCTTCAGGCGGCGCGCGACGCAACCGCCGTCACCCGTTCGCAGGTCGCCGATAACGAGCGCACCCTGACTTTCCAGGTCGCCTCGCAATTCGTAGCGGTTCAACTCGCCGAATCCGCGCTCGATCTGGCGCAACAGGACCTCTCCGATTTTCAGAACACCGTAAACATCAGCGAGGACCGCTACAAGGCCGGCGACATCAGCGAGGACGACTATCTGAAAATCAAGCTTCAGATGCTCCAGTTTCAGACCGATCTTTCTCAAGCAAAGTTGGCAAAGCTCCAGACGCTTTCGGACCTGCGCCAGTTGCTCGGCTACGAATCGGTACCCGCCGATTACGACGTTGCCGGCGCTCTCGCCTATCAACCGATCGAACTCAATCTGCAGGATCTCCAGGCGAAGGCGCTGCGCGACCGCCCCGATTTGCGCGCAGCCCAGCAGGGCGTGGTCGCAGCCAATAGCCAGCTTCAATTGCAGCAGGCCAATGGAAAGCGCGACGTCACGGGCCAGGTGAATTACACCTATTCCAGCGGAGCCAGCACCGCCTCGCTCTTCGGCTCGATCGAGCTTCCCATCTTCGACCGCAACCAAGGCGAAATCGCGCGCGCCCACTTCGCCGTCTCCCAGGCCCAGCAACAGCAAACGGCCACCAGCCAGCGGGTGCTGACCGACGTCGAGGACGCCTACCAGGGCCTGCACACGAGCGATCAGATCGTCCGGCTATACCGCTCCGGCTACCTGAACGAAGCGAAGGAGGACCGCGACATCAGCGAGTACGCATATAAGCGCGGCGCCGCAAGCCTGCTCGATTTTCTCGATGCCGAACGCAGCTATCGAGCCGCGCAACTCGCTTATCGCCAGTCGCTCGCTTCCTATTCGCTGGCACTTGAGCAGCTCCGCGAAGCCGTGGGTACCAGGAGCCTCCCATGATCAATCTCAAGCCTTTGCGCTATTCCGCGATCACTAGTTGCGCGCTTGCCGCAGTTCTCGCTGCCGGATGCGGATCGAGCCGCAATCCCAGCGAAATGACGTCCTATTCTTCCGGCACTTCGAAATCCTCCATGCCCGAACTCTTCACGATTCCCGGGGATCAGATGTCGCACGTTCAGGTGGTCACCATCGAGCCCGCGAAGCTCACGCGCATCCTGCGCCTCACGGGCACGGTCGCTTACAACGCGTTTGAGACCACGCCAGTCATCACGCAGGTCAGCGGTCCCGTCAGCCGCATTCTGGCCGTTCCTGGGCAGCACGTTCACCAGGGCCAGGCGATGATCGAGATCAGCAGCCCCGATTATTCGCAGCTTCTCGACGCCTACCTGAAAGCGAAAGAAAGCTTCCGAGTCGCCGATAAGAACTACTCGCGCGCCCAGGACCTATACCAGCATCACGCCATCGCTGAGCGCGAGCTGCTGCAAGCCGAATCCGACCGCAACCAGGCGCAAGCCGATCTCAATGCCTCCGAGCAAGGCCTTCGGATTCTCGGCATCAAGAACCCGGATAATCTGGCTAAGGCGCCCTCCTCCGCGCAGATTCCGCTGCTTGCGCCCATTTCTGGCGAAGTGGTCGAGCGCCTGGTTTCGCCGGGCCAGGTGTTGCAAGCCGGCCAGACGCAAGCCTTCACGATCTCGAACCTGGGCACCGTGTGGGTTCTTGCCAACGTCTATCAGGCCGATCTTGCGTACATTCACCAGGGCGATCCGGTGGTGGTGCAAACGGATGCCTATCCGCAATCCTTCCGCGGAAGGATTTCCTATGTCTCGCCGGCGCTCGATCCGAATACGCGCACGCTGCAAGCGCGCATCGTGGTGCAAAATCCGGGCGAAAAATTAAAGAAGGATATGTACGTCACGGCGACGGTCACCGCCGGAACAGTGCCCAAAGCTATCGTCGTTCCCGATTCAGCCATTCTGCGGGACGACGAAAATCAGCCGTTCGTCTACGTCGCCACCGCCTCGAACCAATTCGGCAGACGTCAGGTGGAGATCGGCCAAAGCCAGGGTGGCAAGACGCAAATCGTCAGCGGCCTTTCCGCCGGGGATAAGGTGGCCGGGGACGGCAGCTTGTTTCTGCAATTCGCGAATTCGATTCAGCACTAGCACCCCCGTGCGTGAAATATCGCGCGGGATTCTAAAACTGATCAGCACAGCGGTTCACTCTATAGCGGGCGATAGGAGCTTCTCGTTCGATGATTCACGCCGCCGTCAAATTCGCGCTCCGTCAGCGTTTCATGGTTCTGGTGCTGGTACTTTTCCTCGCAATTGGCGGCGCCGTCTCGTTCCAACACATGCCGGTGGACGCGTATCCCGACTTAGCTCCGCCGATGGTCGAAATTATCGCCCAATGGCCAGGCCATGCCGCCGAGGAAATCGAGCGACTCGTCACGCTGCCCACCGAAGTCGAAATGAACGGCGTTCCGAGAATGGACGTGATGCGCTCCATCTCGCTCTATGGCCTTTCCGATGTCCGCCTCACCTTCGACGAGGGCACCGATGATTATTTCGCCCGCGAGCTCGTGTTCCAGCGCCTCAGCGAGGTCGCCTATCCCACTGGCGTGACGCCCTCTCTTGCGCCGCTCACGAGCCCCGCGGGGCTCGTCTATCGGTATGTGATCGAAAGCCCCGACCGTTCGCCGCAGGAGCTGAAGACCTGGGAAGACTGGGTGCTCCAGCGGGAATACAAGCAGGTGCGCGGCGTGGCCGACGATTCCGGCTTCGGCGGCACGGTGATGCAGTATCAAGTGCTGCTCGATCCCGCGCGCCTCTATGGTTATCACATCACCGTTCCCCAGGTGGTCCAGCAGCTTTCCGTGAACAATGCCAATGCCGGCGGCGGCTTTTATTCCCAAGGCAGCCAGTTCTACTACGTCCGCGGGCTGGGACTGCTGCGCGACTTGAAGGACATCGGAGACGTGGTCGTCGGCTCGGAGAATGGCGTTCCCGTGCGCATTCGCGACGTCGGCGAGCCTGTGATTGGCCACGCCCCGAGGCTGGGCCAATTCGGCTTCAATAAAACGGACGACGCCGTCGAAGGCGTCATCATGATGCTCCGCGGCGAGCAAACCCAGAACGTCCTGAAGGGCGTCGAGGCCAAGACGGCCGAGTTGAACCAGCACATCCTGCCCCCGGACATCCGTGTTCACGCCTTCTACGATCGCAGCGATCTGGTGCGCCTCACCACGAACACCGTGGAAGGCAATCTCGTGCGCGGGATGATCCTCGTCCTGATCGTGCTGATTTTCTTTCTTGTGAGCTTTCGCGCAGCAATCATCGTGGCGCTCACGATTCCGCTGGCGCTGCTCTTCTCGTTCGTCTTCCTGCACGCCAAGGGTGTGGCTGCCAACCTGCTTTCTATCGGCGCCATAGATTTCGGCATCATCATTGATGGCACGCTCGTGATGGTCGAGAACGTGTTTCGCGAATTGGGACTCCGCGAGGGCCAGCATTATGACCTTAACGAGGTGATCCTGGCGGCCGCACGCGACGTGGACCGGCCCATCTTCTACTCCATCGCCGTCATCATCGCCGCCTATATCCCTATCTATGCGCTCAGCGGCCCCTCGGGGAAGCTGTTTCATCCCATGGCGGACACCATGTGCATCGCACTGGTGGGCGCCCTGCTCCTCACCCTCACCTTTGTGCCGGTGATGTGCTCCTACTGGTTCAAGCGCGGCGTCCGCGAGCGCGTCAATAAGCCCTTTGAGTGGATCAAGCGGAAATACGCCGGCCGTCTCGATTGGTGCCTCGACCATCCGAAGACGACGATCGTCGCCGCAACCGCGATCTTCGGCGCGACGCTCCTGCTAATCCCGTTCATCGGCGGCGAGTTCATGCCCCATCTGGACGAAGGCGCGCTCTGGGTCCGCGCTACGATGCCCTACACGATCTCGTTCGAGGAGGCCAGCAAGCTTGCCCCGCAGATCCGCAATATTTTGAAGGCCTATCCCATGGTTACCGACGTTGGCTCCGAACTCGGCCGCCCCGATGACGGAACCGATCCCACCGGATTTTTTAATTGTGAGTTCTACGTCGGACTCAAGCCCTACGACGATCCCACGTGGGGAAAAACCTCGATCCGGGATAAGGCCGAACTTGTCTCCGACGTGCAGTCGAAGCTCAAGGCCTTTCCGGGAGTCATCTTTAACTACACGCAGCCTGCCGAAGACGCAGTGGACGAAGCCCTCACTGGCTTGAAAAGCGCGCTCGCGGTGAAGATTTATGGGCCGGATTTGAATGTGCTTCAATCCAAGGCCCTTGAGATTAAGCGCCGCCTCGCACGGGTGCCCGGATTCGGAGAGCTAACCGTCGTCCGCGAACTGGGCCAGCCTAGCCTCTTAATTGATGTGGATCGCGACAAAATCGCGCGCTATGGCATAAACGTTGCGGATGTTGAATCGGTGGTGGAAGCGGCCGTGGGCGGCCAGGCTGCCACGCAAGTGATCCAGGGAGAAAAGCTCTTCGACCTCGTCGTGCGCATGGAGCCGCAATTCCGCGGGAATGCCCGCGAGATTGGCAATCTCCTCGTTGGCGGGCCGGGAGGACAGCAGATTCCGCTGAGCCAGCTGGCCAACATCCACGAAGCGAGCGGCGCCTCATTCATCTACCGCGAAAATAATTCGCGTTATATCGGTGTGCAGTACAGCATCGAAGGCCGCGATCTGGCGAGCGCAGTCGCCGACGGCCAGCGCGCCATTGCTGATATTCAAAGATCGTTGCCCACCGGCTATCGGCTAGATTGGGGCGGCGAGTACACGGAATTCCTTGCGGCCAAGCACCAGATGGAGATTATCGGCCCTCTCGCGCTGCTGCTGATTTTCATGATTCTCTTCGCGCTCTATGGGAATTTCAAGTTTCCCATTGCGATAGCCTATGGCGTGGTCATCACAGAGCCAGTCGGCGCGCTCATTGCCCTGAAGCTCACCGGCACTCCGCTCAGCGTTTCCTCAGCGCTCGGTCTGCTCGCGCTGATGGGCGTCTCGGTGGAAACCGCCGTCATTCTAGTTTCGTTCATCAATAAGCTGAGGCAGGAGGGGCGGGATATCCGCACCGCCACGCGCGAAGCCGCCCTTATGCGTCTGCGGCCGATTATGATGACCGCCCTCGTGGCCTGCCTCGGGCTGCTTCCCGCCGCACTTTCCACCGGCATTGGCTCAGATACGCAAAAACCCTTCGCGATCGTCATCGTGGCAGGCTTGATCTCTCGCCTGTGCCTTGCCATCTTTGTGGACCCCGTCCTCTATCGCACCGTGGCCCGCGATGGCGACGTCCTGCAAGTCTGATGAAATGCAACGGTGTCCCCGGGGACTGCCACAATCCGCCAGTCGCTCGAGCGAATGCTGCTAAAATGAAAATTGGAGAGGGTCTGCGACGCAGGTGACGTTGCGAAAGCCTATTTGAACCAACACTGGATCCCAGGGCGCCCGCGTCGTCCTGCCCTTGTGCATGTCTCGCCGGCTCGCCGGATGGGAACGCCTAAAAGCAGGCGCAGGGCTCCCACCTATTTGTGGGGTTCAGGGCCGAGCGGCGCACGGCGAAGTGGACCGCTCCTCTTCTTCAGCGCGCTGATCCCGGAAGCGAACCGGCTTTGACCTCGATTGCCACACCAGCACTTTGGGCCGTCTTCGCCGGCAGCTTCGCCCTGCTGCTCGCCTTAGACCTTCTCGTATTTCATCGGCGGGCTCACGTGGTGCGGACGCGTGAAGCGATCGGCTGGAGCTTGGTGTGGATCGCCGCGGGCCTTCTCTTCGGCGCGCTGATCTATTGGCAAGCGGGGGCGCGGCACGGCGTCGAATTTTTCACCGGCTACGTGATTGAGGAATCGCTTTCGGTTGATAACCTCTTCGTTTTTATTCTGATCTTCTCGTATTTCGGAATACCGCCCGGCCGCCAGCATCGCGTGCTTTTCTGGGGAGTTCTTGGAGCCGTGCTGTTCCGGGCCGGGTTTATCGCCGCGGGCGCCACACTCCTGGCGCATTTCTATTGGGTGATGTACATCTTTGGGGCATTCCTGGTCTTCACTGGAATCAGGCTGATCCGTGCCAAATCCGAGGCGCACCCTGAATCCAATCCCCTATTTCGGCTGCTGCGCAGATTCATTCCGGTGACGTCTGCCGGCGCCGATACCGACAAGTTCTTCGTGCGCGAGGCGGGAGTCCTGCTGGCGACGCCGATGCTTTTGGCGCTGGTGCTCATCGAAATCAGCGACGTACTCTTCGCTGTGGACTCCGTGCCGGCGATATTCGGCGTCACCCCGGACCCATTTATTGTCTTCACGTCCAATATGTTCGCTGTTCTCGGATTGCGCGCGATGTATCTGGTGATCCGCCGCTTTCTGGCGCGGCTCAAATATCTTCATTTCAGCCTCGCGCTTATTTTGTTGTTTCTAGGGATGAAGATGCTGCTTGCGCGGGTGTGGGAAATTTCCACGCTCGCGTCGCTCGCCGTGATCGCGGCGCTATTGGTGGCGTCCGCCGCCGCTTCGCTCCTGGTTGCGGATCGCAGGCCATCCGTCTAGCGTGAGCGGAGGTCCATCGCGCGCGGGCGTGCAACCTAGACGGAGCGCTCGACTTGTACCGCGGTTCCGTAGGCGATCACTTCCGTCACGCCCTGCATCACCTCGGTGGCATCATAGCGGACGCCGATCACGGCATTCGCGCCGCGCTCCAGCGCATGTTCCATCATTAATTCGAGCGCCTGTTCGCGCGCTTTTTCGCACATCTGCTCGAAAAGGGTGATATTGCCGCCGATGATCGTCTGCAGCGATGCGCCTAGCGCGCCCAGCACGCTCCGCGAACGCACCGTGACGCCGCGCACCAATCCAAGGCTTTTCGCCACGCTATAGCCCGGCAGATCGAATGTCGTGGTGACCATGCTTTCGTTGACGCTCACGTTCATGTGCCCCCCTCCAGTCCAGCGGCTGTATGCGGAATGAATATACCCGGTCGAGCAAAACGCCGCGCGCGCCGTTCCCCTGCCGGTTTCCTGACGCAAAACATGAGCTTCCGCGAAGCGCCGCCTTGCCTTGACACATCGCGGAATAAACCCGTAGCATCGAATACCGTTGGCCTGCCGGCGTAGCTCAGGGGTAGAGCGAGGGTCTCATAATCCCTAGGTCGTGGGTTCAAGTCCCCCCGCCGGCACCACTCTATCAACTTCATCAACTTCGAGCTGGCAATCCCGCCGCCGTTTCCCTGCAATCGAGTCCGCGGTACAATCCCCCGCCATGAACAACACACATGCTCGCATCGCGCTGCTCGCCGTGCTGTTTCTCGCGCTCTCCTCGACCGTTCGAGCGCAGCGGACCCAATCCGATTCCCGGGCACCGCAGCAATTCGCCGACCTCGGCGATTTCAAACTGCAGAACGGCGCCGTAATTCAAACCCTTCGGCTCGGCTATCGCACCTTGGGCACGCTCAACCAGGAGCGCTCGAACGCGGTCCTTTGGCCTTCGTGGCTCGGCGGGCGTTCCGCAGACCTGCTGCGCTACGTCGGCCCCGGGAACGTGCTGGACGACAGCAAGTACTTTGTAATCCTGGTGGACGCGATCGGCGACGGCATCTCCACCTCGCCTTCGAACAGCGCGGCGCAGCCTCGCATGAAATTCCCGCAGTTCACGATCCGCGACATGGTGGAATCCGAGCACAAGTTGCTGACCACTGTGCTGCATATTTCGCATTTGCGCGCGGTGATGGGAATTTCGATGGGCGGAATGCAAACTTTCGAGTGGGTTGTCGCGTATCCGGATTTCATGGACCTTGGCATCCCGATGGCCGGCTCGCCGCAATCCACCTCGTACGACAAGCTTCTCTGGACTTCGCAGATTGACGCGCTCGAAGCCGATCCCGGTTGGGATGGCGGCGACGGAACTGCGCGCATGACGCGCGGTTACGCCATTTACAACGAAATCGGGTCCATGAATCTCACCTCTCCGGAATATCGCGTGCAGCACACGTCACCGGCGGATTTCGGCTCTTTTCTTGCATCCACCACGCGGGGTGCGGGCACCGCCGCCGCGGCAAGCGACGCAATCCGCCAGCGACAGGCGATCATGTCGCTCGACGATCCCACCGAGTACCGGACCACGCTCGCTGGTTTGGCCGCGCGCATCCGCGCAAAGCTGCTCGTATTTATCTCGCCCGAAGATCACACCGTGAATCCGGATCCCGCCAAGGCACTCGCCGCCGCGGCTAACGCACCTGTCGTGGCCCTCGATTCCCCCTGCGGCCACATCAGCTTCGATTGCATTTCGGTGGGACCTGTCGTCTCGCGATTCCTCGCGGATCCAGCGTCGGTAAAGTCGCAGGTGTTGCAGGGAGGCGAGCGCTAATTTCGTGCGGGTGGGGACTGCTTCTCTGCCTTCTTGTGGATGAGCTTGAGGATGAATTCCATGTTGCGACGGCTGTCGTAGCTGGAGACGGTCCTGGTCGAGGACATCATATCGTCCTTTTCGCCGTGGAGTTGATAGTCTACATTCGGATCAAGCCCGCTGAAATGATAGGTTCCGTCGCTCGATACGATGTAGGTTCGCACCTCTTGCGTCTTCATGTTCTCAAGATAGACCACGGCCGAAGCGGCAGGATTGCCCTGCTTATCCACGGCTTCGCCGTGAACGGTGCGCAGCCGCGTTTCTTGTCCGCCATCTTGCGCAGCCCGGCTCGCGGCTGTGGTAATCAGCGCCAGCGTGGCGATCACTGCGAAATGTCCAACACGGCGGAGCTTCAAAATTCCCTCTCTTTGTCACGCCCGATCCGAAAAGCGTCAGGCGTGCGGAGACGAACTACTCGGCTTCTTCCTCTTCCTTCTCTTTGTCGTCCTTCTCTTCGGCCAGGCTCGATTCCTCGTCGGAATCTTCCTCGTCCTCGTCTTCCTCGGAGAGCACGATCAAATGAACAGGATGCGTCTGCGTCACTTCCAGTTCCACGTCGCACTCCGGGCACGTGAGGATCTCGCCTTCCTCGACTTCATCCTCGTCCAGATCTATCTCCGTGTCGCATTCGGGGCACTTCGTCATAGCCAGCTCTCCTCCGCGTCCAACAATCACCAACCGAGCGTATTATATAACGCCGGTGTCAAGCTAGCGCGGAGGTGAGCGGAATGCCAGCAAAAGGTCGGGAATATCCCGAAAGGCCCGTGGTCGGGGTTGGCGGAATCGTGATTTCCAGTGGGCGCGTGCTCTTAGTCCGCCGAGTGAATGCCCCTTTAGCGGGCGACTGGTCCATTCCAGGAGGGGCCGTCGAGCCGGGCGAGCCGCTCGCCGCTGCCGTCCGGCGCGAACTAGCCGAGGAAACCGGTACGGACGTGCGCGTGCTCAGCGTGGTGGAAGTATTCGAACGGATTGATCTGGACGCGGCGGGCAAGCCGCGGTTTCATTTCGTGGTGCTCGATTATCTTTGCGAACTGCTGGGAGGCGAGCCACGCGCCGGTAGCGACGTGGGCGAGATCGCGTGGGCATCACAAGCGGACCTGCGAAAATTCGCGCTGGCGCCGGCAGCGCTCGAAGCGATCCGGAAGGCGTTTCTGGCCGCCGACTCGGCGCAGCGCGGCGCAAAATAAGGTCGCGCGGCTTTGCTTGGCTTCAGCTCGCCGCAGCTTCCGGCAACCGGCCGAACCGCCTCTCGCGGCCGCGAAAATCCTCGATGGCGGCCTTCAGGTCGGCAGCGCCGAATTCGGGCCACATGCGCGGGGTAAACAGCAATTCCGCATAAGCGCATTCCCACAGCATGAAGTCGCTCAGCCGCCGCTCACCGCCGGTGCGAATCAAAAGATCCACGTCGGGCGCCGGTCCTCCCGCGTGAGTCACCTCGCCCAGACGCCGCGCGAATTCCCGCTGCGTCACTTCGAGGCTCGAGAGCATCCAGCACGCCGCCCGCAAGATCGAATCCCGCGAGGAATAATCGAGAGCGATGCGCAGATCGAGCGACTTGCCGCCCGCCGTGGCTTTCTCCGCGAATTGAATCGCATCCAGCAGTTGCGCCGGGATGCGATCTCGCCGCCCCACGACGCGTAGCCGCACGCCCCTTTCGGCGCACGCCGCAGCTTCCGTTCGCAGGTAGTCCTCGAGTAAATCGAAGAGCGACAGCACCTCGTTTGCCGGCCGTTCCCAATTATTGGATGAAAACGCATAGAGCGTGAGCGTACCGATATCCAGCGACACCGCCGCGCGCACAATCTCCCGCACGGCTGCCGCGCCTGCGCGGTGACCTTCCGATCTCGGCAGCCCGCGCGAGGCCGCCCACCGCCCGTTCCCATCGAGCAGCACGGCAACGTGCAACTTCGCCGGCCTTACGATCTCCAAAGTACTTTTGCTCATAAAATGTGACGCCGCTTTCTTTCGCCTTGCGAGTGGCTATTCATGCTGCTGCGGAAGGCCTCGGAACTGCAATTCGGCCGCTTAGCCCTCGCGCGTCGCCCGGATCAGGGCTTCCATGTGGTCCAGATACTTTTCGAGAGCCCGCCGGCCAGCCGCCGTCAGCCGGTATTCGCTTTTCGGCAGCCTGCCCTTAAACGATTTCGTGCAGGTTAGGTATCCCGCATCCTCCAGCTTACGCGCATGGACACTCAAATTGCCGTCGGTCGCGCGCAGCAATTGCTTCAGATCGGCGAAACTAAGCTTGGTGTTCACCGCCAACGCGCTGACAATCGCGAGGCGCGTACGCTCATGCACCAGACGGTCCAGGCTCACTGCTGCCGTTTCCGCCGGATGCGCCGCCTGCGGCGCAGTCCTCCTCGATTTTTCCTCGCGCGGCGCACGCGCCGCTCCGCCCCTAGCCGCCATAATTCCTCGCAATCACCGCTCCAAAAATCGCATGGAAGCCGCCAAATCCCGCACCCAGAAAAACATTGCCCCAACTCGCTGGGCTAAAAAGAGCCACCGCCCCAAGCACCATAAAGCACAACCCCATTAGCGGAACCACTCGAATGGAAAACGCGCCGCCGGTCACGACCCCTGCTCCATAAAGCAGCAACCATGTTCCCGGAATTGCCGCAACCATTCCCGCACGCAGCAGCCACGCCGTCAGCAATGCCCCGGCAAAAATCGGCGGAATAAAACTATAGACAAACCTGCGTCCCGGGCCCGTCATCAACGAACTGCCAGTTCCCCGCGCCTTCGTGAGCGCCGTCCAGCTTGCGATTCCGACGGCGATCACGGCCTCAACCATCCACGCCGCAAGCCAAGCAGCTTGCGACGCCTGCCGCGATGCAATCGCCGCGGCGCCAAGCGCCGTGATCCCGATCGCAACGCCGCCCCAGCCGGGAACGGCTGTGAACGAACCGGCACGCTCCATGGTTTCGCGGATAAAACGCAGATTATCGCGCGCGCGGTCGTCCAGGCCGACAGGCGCTATCGGGCGCTGCTCTCGTGGATCGGATACCGACATGCGCTTATTCCAGCAGAGCGCACGCGTGACGTCAAGTACTTTGTGACGTAAAGTTTATGGACACGTTCGTGGGTGTCACGGGGCCCTTCAGGAGCTAGGCGCGTCTGGCGGACTCGCCATCGAGATAATGCGTCTCCCCTGCATCCCGGAGCCGGGCCGCAGCAGCTTCGGGCGTTATATCGCGCTGGGGGGTAGCCAGCATCTCATAACCAACCATGAATTTGCGCACCGTGGCGGACCGCAGCAACGGCGGATAGTAGTGCGCGTGGAAATGCGCTTCTGGGTGAGGCTCGCCCCCGAGCGGCGCCTGATGGAAGCCCATGGAATACGGGAATGAAGTCTTGAAGAGATTGTCGTAACGCGTCGTCAGGCGCTTCAGGATGTCCGCCAGCGCACCAGACTCGTCCGCGGAAAGATCAGTGATCGCCCCCACGTGACGAGTTCCAATCAGCAGAAGCTCGAACGGCCAGACGGCCCAATAGGGCACGATCGCCGCGAAGGCGTCGTTCCGACACACGATCCTCTCCTCGAGTTGCAGTTCCAGTCGGAGATAATCGCAGAACAGACACGATTGACGCTCCGCACGATAGGCCTGCAACGAGTGGGATTCCTTCGCAGGTTCGTTGGGCAGGTGCGAGCTTGCCCAGATCTGGCAGTGCGGGTGCGGATTGCTCGCCCCCATCATCGCGCCACGGTTCTCAAAGATTTGCGCGTAGCGTACCCATGGCAAACGCGCAAGCTCCCGATACTCATTCCTCCATGCGTCCACAACGCCGCGAATTTCGGCAGGACTCATCCGAGGGATGGTGAGGTCGTGTCGCGGCGAGAAGCAAATCACGCGGCACGCGCCTCGTTCGGATCGGGCGGAGATCAGCCCTGCTTCATCGGCGGCGACTTCGGGTGTACCGGGAACGAGTGCCGCGTAGTCGTTGTCGAAGGCGAACGTGGTCGCGTAATGCGGATTGCGCGCGCCTCCGGCGCGCGCGTTGCCAGGGCAGAGATAACAAGCTGGATCATATTGCGGGGCGTTGGGCTGCGTGGCTTTTTCAATTTCTCCCTGCCATGGGCGCTGCGTGCGATGCGGCGAAACGAGCACCCATTCTCGGGTGAGCGGGTTGAAGCGCCGATGCGGCAGCTGTTCGAAATCAGCCGTATTCATTTTGCTTCCGGGTACCCGCCTGGATGTTCGCGCCGCCACTCCCATGCGCTGCGGACAATCTGATCCAAATCAGCATGCGCCGGCCGCCAGCCAAGCTCGCGCCGGATTTTCTCCGAGCTCGCCACCAAGATCGCCGGATCACCCGGGCGGCGAGCCGCTTCTCGCGCCGGAATGGCGTGGCCGGTGACGCGTCGGACGCTTTCAATCACGTCTCGCACGCTAAAGCCGCGGCCATTTCCGAGGTTATAGACGAGTTTGCCGCTCATTTCGAGCGCGTCGAGCACGCGCAGGTGCGCATCCGCCAGATCGGAAACGTGAATGTAGTCGCGGATGCAGGTTCCATCGGGCGTTGCGTAGTCGGCGCCAAAAATCGAAATGGAATCGCGCTGCCCGAGAGCCACTTGCAGAGCGATTGGAATCAAATGGGATTCCGGGCGGTGGTCTTCACCTCGCTCGCCCTCCGCACCGGCCGCGTTGAAGTAACGCAAGCTTGCGTAGCGCAGCCCGTGAATGCGATGAAACCACTCCAGCATTTCCTCTACCAGCAGCTTCGATTGTCCATATGCGTTCGTGGGCTGCAGCGCGTCTGTTTCTTCGATGGGCGTGCGTTCGGGCGTGCCATAAAGCGCCGCAGTAGATGAAAAGACAAAGCGCGGCACGCGATACGCCAGCACGGCTTCGAGCAGCGTCAGAGTGTTCGCCGTGTTGTTGCGGAAATAGCGCTCGGGCGCCGCCATGGACTCGCCCGCTTCGATGAACGCGGCGAAATGCATTACGGCAGAGAACGAGGCTCCATGGAAGATTTGCTCGAGTGCCGCGCGGTCGCTGACATCCGCGACGATTAACTCCGCCCCTTGCGGGACCGCGCAGCGGCTGCCGTGGCAGAGATTGTCCAGCACGGTCACCCGGCAGCCCTTTTCGACCAATTGCGCCGCCACGATGCTGCCGATGTATCCCGCTCCGCCGGTTACAAGAATCCGATCGCTCATCGCGCTTCCCCGCCCGCCGAGGCTTCGCTCGCTCCGTTCCATACCATTTCCGCGCCATCCGCAGGGGCACACACGTATACGTCAGGACGTAATCCGGTCGCTCGCTCGTATTCCGCCGACACGTGCTCCCGCATTTTGGCGGCATTCTCCGAGCGCACCAGGCTCACTGTGCACCCGCCGAATCCGCCACCCGTCATGCGCGAACCGTAGACGCCCGGCTGCTTGCACGCGAGCTCAACCATCAAGTCCAGTTCCCGGCAGCTTACTTGGTAATCGTCCCTGAGGCTGCGATGCGAATCGAGCATCAGGCGACCAAAGGCCTTGCAATCCGCGGTTCGCAGCGCCGCAGCGGCGCGCACCACGCGATCATTTTCGGAGATGACGTGGCGGGATCGGCGGTAGACAGCCGGCCGAAGCAGCGCGCGATGCTCTTCGAGTTGCGCCGCCACTACATCTCGCAGCGAGCGTATGCCCGGTAGCACCTTCGATAATTCGCGCACGCCCTCTTCGCATTCCGACCGCCGGGCGTTGTATTCCCCGCTAGCGAGCGCGTGCTTCACCATCGTGTTGCAAATGACCAGTTCCGCATCGCCCGGAACGGGCAGCAATTGGTATTCGAGCGAACGGCAATCCAGCATCAGCGCATTTCCCGCGCGGCCATGGCAGGAAACGAACTGGTCCATGATCCCCACGCGCGCGCCTACGAATTCGCACTCTGCCCGCCGGCAGAGCCGCGCGATTTCGGTACGGTCGAGCACGCTCGCCGAAAGACTCAGCAGAGAGAACGCCGTCGCCACCTCCACCGCCGCCGAAGAGCTCAGGCCCGCGCCGAGCGGCACCTCGCCGTGAATATATAGATCGGCCCCGCGCAACCGGAGCCCAGCCTGACCGAGGGCCCATGCGACTCCGAGAACGTAATCCGCCCACGTGCCACCGGGGCGCAACTCAGCGTCGAGGTTCGCTTTGACCACCTCCGCAAAGTTCTCCGAGATGATCCGCAAATGGCGGTCATCGCGTCCCGCGCCGGCGATCCAGCACGAAAACCCAATCGCCGCCGGCATTACGAAGCCGTCGTTGTAGTCGGTGTGTTCGCCGATTAAATTCACGCGTCCGGGCGCGCGACACACCATGGCCGCCGCAACTCCGAACGCGCTTGCGAATTTCTGGCGCAATTCTTCCGGTCTATTCACCGGCACAGAGTGTATATGAGAACGACGCTTTTCGTTCCGTTAGCCGCGGTTAGGGCGAAAAATACCTGAGCGGCACGCGGCGATGAACGGTGTATCACCTGGAACGTAATGAGGCGCTGCCCCTCGTCCTTCGTGCTAAATTCTTCCCGCTGCCGACCGGGAGACTGCTCGCGCCATGCACGTCCGCCAGCCTTCGACGCTCACGTGGAACATCCTCTCGTTCCTCCTGATTATTGTCCTTGCCCTGCTGCCGCCGGTAGGCGAAATTCACAAACAGGTCATCCTGCTTGCGATCGTGCTGGCGCAACTCTTCGAAGCCAGCCTGCTCGCTTCGCTGCCGCGACTGGGCGCTCCTTTGAGCGTCAGCATCAAGATCACGCTTTCCATGCTGCTTCTTTTTCACACGGGCGAAGTGGGAATCAACAGCAGTTACTATCCGATTTTTTACTTGCCCGTGATCACCGCGGCGATTTCCTTCGGCCCGATCGCTTCCCTGCTGTGGACCACGTTGTGCTCCGTCGCGTACTGCTCGTTGCTTGTGCCGGCGCTGAAGGAGTATTCGCTTACCCCAGACGCGATCAGCCGGCTCGCGCTGCGCGTCGTCTTCTTCTTTTTCGCCGCTGTACTCGTCAATCGCTTCGCGGTGGATAATCGTCGGCAGGTGCGGCGTTACCAGGAACTTTCCGAAACGCTTGAGGAGACGAATCGGCAGCTGCACCGAGCCGAGGCCGAAAAGCGACGCTCGGAGCGTCTCGCCGCCCTGGGCCAGCTTTCCGCCGGGCTCGCGCACGAAATTCGCAATCCGCTCGGCGTAATCAAGGGTTCGGCCGAAATGCTTTCGCAGAAACTCGCTGCCGCGCAGCCACTGGCCGCGGAACTGGCGGGCTACATCTCATCCGAAGTAAACCGCCTCAACGATCTGGTCGCGCGCATCCTGGACTTTGCACGTCCGCGGCACCTGCGTCTGCAAATGGGAAATATCGTCGAGGTGATCGAGCGCGCGCTCGAATCGGTAGGCGCACAATATCCCAATGCTGAAGTTCAAATTGAGCGCCGCTATGCGCCATCCGTGCCACAGATTCATCTCGACGAGCAGCTTTGCGAGCGCATCTTCGCCAATCTCATCCTGAACGCATTTCAAGCCATGGAAGGGCGCGGCACCCTGCAAATTTCCGTCACGCCAGGGAGGTCGGGTACGCGACAGTCGGGAGATGTCACCGGCGTTCATGTCGTCATCGAAGATTCCGGACCCGGCATCCCTGCCGAAATCCGGGAGCAAGTATTCAATCCTTTCTTTACTTCGAAAAAGGAAGGAGTTGGCCTCGGACTCTCGATTGTTTCGAAGATGGTAGACGATCATCAGGGCTGGATTCGGCTCGAGAGCGAGCCCGGCCGAGGCGCCCGCTTCCGTGTTTTTCTTCCCCTTTCGCCAGACGCGTAACGCTTCGACGCGCGCGGGGGAATTGACCGCTTCACAAAGCGCGGCTCGTGCCATACCCTGAGGGGCATGCGATGGCCGCATCTCCTTCTCCTATGACCACCGGCAAAGCCGCGATCTTGATCGTCGAGGACGAACCGAAGCTTCGCCGCCTCATCGAACTGCATCTCGCGGACGAAGGCTTTCAGCCAAAAGCCGTCGCGGACGTGGAATTGGCTCTGAAAGCGCTCGCCAGCGATCCGCCGGACCTCATCCTCACCGACCTGAAACTGCAGGGACAAAGCGGAATGGAACTGCTGCGGGCAGCGCACCGTTTGAACGAGCGCATTCCGGTGATCGTGATGACGGCCTTCGGCTCGGTCGAATCCGCGGTCGAAGCAATGAAGGCAGGGGCCAGCGATTACGTGCTCAAGCCCTTTTCGCTCGCCGAACTGGCTCTAATAGTTCGCAAGGAACTCGATACGCGCAGATTGCGCGAGGAAAACCGCTCCCTTCGCGAGGCGCTCGGGCAAAAATACAAGTACGACAATATCGTCGCAGGCAGCGAAAAGATGCAGGCGGTGCTCGCGATGGTGGAGCGCGTCGCCGCGACGAACGTGACCGTGCTGCTGGGCGGCGAAAGCGGCGTTGGCAAGGACCTTATTGCGCGCGCCATCCACCAGCACTCAAGCCGTGCGTCCGGCCCTTTTGTAAAAATCAATAGCACCGCAATTCCCGAAAATCTTTTGGAAAGCGAGCTCTTTGGTTACGAAAAGGGGGCGTTTTCCGGAGCGATCTCCTCAAAGCCCGGGAAATTCGAGCTCGCCGATAAGGGCACGCTATTCCTGGATGAAATCGGCGACGTTCCTGCCGCCACCCAGGTCAAGCTGCTGCGCGTGATTCAGGAGCGGGAGTTCGAGCGGCTGGGCGGCACGAAAACGATCAAAGTGGACATCCGCCTGATCGCCGCCACGAACCGCGATCTGCGTGCCGCGCTGGAGGATGGCACCTTTCGCGAGGATCTCTACTACCGCCTGAACGTGGTTGCGATTGATATCCCACCCCTCCGCGAACACAAGGAGGATCTCGATCCGCTCGCCAATTTCTTTCTCGCAAAATATGCTGGCGAGCAAGGTAAGCCCGTGAAGAGCATCACCCCCGCAGCTCTTCAGCTGCTGATGGATTTTCACTGGCCGGGAAATGTGCGTGAACTGGAGAACGTGATTCAGCGCGGTGTAACTCTTTCCAGCACGGCCACCCTCGATGCGCAGGATATTCATTTGGACCGCGCCCCCACCCGCGCCACCAGGGAGTCGGCCCCCGTCTTGCCTGAAGGATCAACCTTGGAATCCTGGGAAGACGAAATCATCCGCGAAGCCCTTCGCCGCGCGGGCGGCAATAAGAGTCAGGCCGCCCGCGCCTTGGGCCTTTCGCGCAACGCCCTGCGTTACCGCCTCTCAAAGCTCGGCGTCCCCGATCCGCCTGACGAGCCTCCCCGCGAAAACGAATCCTGAAACCCTCTCTCGTAAAGGGAGTCTATCAGGATGTATATAATCATCCTGATAAAATTGTGCGTCTTATCCATGCGGAGTTGCCATGCGAAAACTTCTGAGCCGCGCAGTCGCGCAGACCGGACCGCGCGGGTGTGCTATCGCGGCTCTGCTACTCGGTAAAGCCGGGGCGCTATCTGGTCCGCGCCGTTCTTGGAGAAGCGGGTTCCGACCTGCTAGGCGTTGGCAGCCTGAAGACACGGCACCTTAGGAGGACGCGTCGCTGGCTGAAAACCACCACCGCCGCGCGAAATGCACCAAATCCGCTAACTAGGTTCTCAAAAGGACAGCAGTCCACCTCGTAAGCTACACACAATAACACACTTATTAGCGGCCATCCGGCCGGGTTTGGCACATGCCGTGCCCTACCTTCCGGCGGACTAAGTTCCTGGCATTCCGCTGGGAGGGCAACCATCATGAAGCGACACCTAACAACTCTAGCGGCTCTGATTCTGATGTTCAGCGCCGCACCGCTTTTCGCGCAGGACCAGAACCAGCCAGCACCGGATCAATCGCAACAGAATCAGGCGCAAGTGGATTCCTCGGAAGCGAACGCTGCGCAGCAGGCCACCGATCAGCCCGGCGTGGCACGGCTGAGCTACATGCAAGGCAGCGTTTCCACCCAACGGGGCGACAACGGCGATTGGGTCGCCGCGACCGCGAACACACCGCTCGAACCCGGCGACCGCGTCTCCACGGGCGAGAAATCGCGCGCCGAGGTTCAGCTTGACGCCACGGACGTCCTGCGCCTTTCGGATAGTGCCAGTGCGAAAATCGCCGCGCTCAGCCGTTCAAACATTCAAGTGCAAGTCGGGCAGGGTTTAGTCACCTTTTCAGTGCTCAAGGGCAGCGAGGCCAGCACCGAAATTGACACTCCGAATATGTCCCTTCACCCGGATGGACCGGGCGATTACCGCGTGCTGGTAAATTCGACCGCGGAGACGCAGGTGATCGTACGCAGCGGCTCGGCGGAAATCTCGACGCCTGAAGGCAGCACGGAAGTTCAGAGCGGGCAGATGATCACTGTAGCCGGCAGCGAGAATCCGGAATACAAGACCGCATCCGCTCCCGACCGCGACGACTGGGACACATGGAACAGCGATCGCAACAAAACCATTCTGGATGCACAGAGCTGGAGTCATACGGACAAGTACTACACCGGCTCAGAGGACCTCGATAATTACGGCGTGTGGAGTGAAGTACCCGATTACGGCCAAGTCTGGATCCCGCGGCAGGTCTCTGGATGGGCTCCCTATCGCGACGGTCGCTGGGTTTGGGAGCCGTACTACGGTTGGACGTGGGTTTCCTACGAGCCTTGGGGCTGGGCACCATATCACTACGGCCGCTGGTTCCTCTACTCCGGTGATTGGGTTTGGTGGCCGGGACCTGTGACGGGCTATCCCGGATATTACCCGCTGTGGTCGCCGGCTTACGTGTCGTTCTTCGGCTGGGGTGGCGGCGGGGGATTTAGTTTCGGATTTGGATTTGGCGGATGGGGTCACATCGGCTGGCTGCCGTGCGGCCCGGGCGACCGCTTCCACCCGTGGTATGGCCGCTGGGGCGGACGAGTAAACGTGATAAACGTCGTGAACATCCGCAACGAGCGAGGCGGCTTCCGTCCGCTTGCCGGGCGCGGGTGGCACCAATATTCCAATCTGCGCGAAGCTTTCTCGAATGGTCGAGTGCGTGCCGGAATGTCTTCGATGGCCGGCGATAAGTTCGGCCGCGGAGCTGTGTCGAGGCACCAACAGCCGTTGAGTGAAGCGTCTTTCCGACGGACTAGCCTCGTGGCGGGAAGGATGGGCGTGAAACCGACGCGCGCGAGCTATAGTCCGAGCGGCCGCGCCGCAAATCCCTCAACGATCCGCGGCTCGTCGCCTCGGTTCTTCAGCGCACCGCGCTCGAGCATGGCGCGCGCAGCTCGTCCCAACGAAGTGCGCGGCTCCGGACCTGGCGGCACCTCGCGCTCCGCAATAACCAACCGCGGCGCTGCGGGCTCCTCACGGCCGGGCAATAGCTGGCGCAGCTTCACGCCGCCGGCGCGGGGATCGAGCCGTGCTACAACCAATCAAAACGCGCGTGGCACTTTCGACAAGCAGAATCCATCCGCTGCTCGGGAATCCCGTCCGGCGATAAATGCCGGGCGCGGAATTACACCCCCTGCGGGAAATTCCAACCGAGCCGCCGCGAATAACGCTACACGCGGCGTATTCGAGAAACAGAACCCATCTCCGGCTCGCGAATCGCGTCCCGCCATGGGGAATTGGCAGCACTTCACGCCACCGGCGCGGGGTGCCCAACCCAATGGGCGCGCGCCGAGTCCGAATAGGTCCTTTAGCACGCCTTCGCGCGGGGCTACGGGCCAGAATCGCAGCTTCCCCTCGGCGAGGAGCTTCCAACCGCCGCCGAACCGTAAATCTGCGCCGTCGCGTACCTATGATCGCTACGCGCCATCTTCGCGGCCCCCGCTTAACATGCGGCAGCCGATTGTGACCCCGCGTAATGGCGGGAATAGCTCTGGCGGTTCCCGCAACTACAGCCAGCCGCGCAGCTATACCCCGCCATCCCGCTCTTACAGTCCACCCTCGCGCTCATACAGCCCGCCATCCCGCTCGTATAGCCCGCCATCCCGCTCGTATAGCGCGCCGAGATCCAGCGCCCCGCGCAGCACTGGCGGAGGGGGCGGGGGCTTTCAGCGTGGCGGTGGCGGCGGAGCTTCCCGCGGCGGCGGGGGAGGTTCTCGTGGCGGTGGCGGAGGTTCTCGCGGCGGCGGCCGCGGTCACTAACCTTCCATAGCGACTCGCAACTTTGCTGCTCCCACGCCACGGCCCCGAATTTTCGGGGCCGTGGCGTTTCGGAAGCTCAGAAAGGGACACCACTCCGCACAGAAACTTGAGAGCGCTAGAAGTGTTCTTCTAATAGAGGTGACGCCATGACGCTGTCATCCATTCGAGTAATCACTTGGCTGATGTGGTTGCAGGCCGGCAGCCAACTTCGCCGGGTTGCGCTATCATCGAAGGAGCGATTCGCCAAAGGAGTCACATCCATGAAAAAACTCGGGTTCCTGCTCCTCCCATTGCTGATGTTGCTGGCCTTTGTGTCTTTCCCTCGCGTCTCGCGGGCACAGGATCAGCAGGCTGTGGACCAAGCCTCAAATCAGCCTCAGGAACAATCCACCGATCAAGCGGATCAGGATCAGACGGTTGATCCACCGGGCCGCGTGGCGCGCCTGAGTTACATGCAAGGCTCCGTCTCCTATCAAGTTTCAGGGGACCAGGATTGGGTGGCCGCCGATCCCAATCGCCCGCTTACAACCGGCGACAACCTTTGGGCCGACCAGAACTCGCGCGCCGAACTCCACATTGGCAGCACGGCGATTCGCCTTTCGAGCCAGACCGGCATTTCGATCCTCACCCTTGACGATCGCACGGCACAAATTCAACTGCCTCAGGGAACTATCGAGATCCACCTGCGCGACCAGATTCCTGGCGATGCGTTCGAAATTGACACGCCAAATATCGCTCTCACCATGGCTGCTTCGGGCGAGTACGTGATTTCGACGGATCCGAACGGGAGTTCCACCTCTGTAGTCGTGCGCGAAGGAGAAATTCAGGCGACCGGCGCCGGTCAGGATTACAGGCTCGGTGCCGGCCAGCGTTACACCTTCAAGGGCACCGATGAACTGAGTTACGACGCGCAAGCCGCTCCCGGATTCGACGATTTCGAAAATTGGTGCCAGGATCGCGACCAGCGCGAAAACAGCTCCGTTTCCGCGCGCTACGTTTCTCGCGACGTGGATGGAGTGTACGATCTCGATCAGTACGGCGCATGGGATTCGGTTTCCGATTACGGCGAAGTCTGGTTCCCGCGGGGCGTCGCCGTGGATTGGGCCCCCTATCGCTACGGTCACTGGATTTGGATCGCGCCGTGGGGCTGGACGTGGGTGGAATCGGAGCCCTGGGGATTTGCGCCGTTTCACTACGGGCGCTGGGTCGCGGTCGGCGCTCGTTGGGGCTGGGTTCCAGGCCCCATGGTGGTTCGGCCGATTTATGCTCCGGCGGTGGTGGGATTTGTCGGCGGCGGCCGGCTCAGCCTCTCCGTCTCATTCGGCGGCGGACTCGCCGGCGTAGCGTGGTTCCCCTTGGGTCCGCTTGACGTCTACGTGCCGGCCTACCGCTGCAGCGCGCGCTACGTGCAGACGCTGAACGTGACGAACACTCGTGTCGTGAACGTCACGAACATCACCAATGTCTATAACAGCTATCAGCGAAACGTCAGAACCACCAACGTTCACTACGCTTACGAAAATAATGCGCGCGCCGTAACCGTCGTCTCGCGCGAGACGTTCGTCAACGCCCGTCCGGTGGCAAAATCCCTCGTACGCGTCCAGCCGCAGCAGATCGCGCGCGCGCGTGTGGCCGAATCGGCTCCCATCGCGCCCGTACGCGCCAGTTACGTCTCGTCCCAGGCGCGCCGCGCGAGCGCCCGCCCGGCGACGCCATTTGCCAATCGTCCCACGGTCGTGCGGCTAAGCCCTGCCGCACCAGTCACTCGCGTGCAGAGACCGATCTATACCAACGAGAGCCGCCCGTTCAATGGCGAACCCGCGCGCACAAACAACGCGCAGCCGCCCGCTCGTGCGAATAACGCGCAGCCCGCTCGTGGCGCAGGCAGCACAAATGGCGCCGAGCAGCCGGCGCGCAACGGCGCCCGGCCCTTTCAGCCACCCCCGAACCGCGCCACTGCCCAGCCTCAACAGAACAACAACGGCCGCATACAGCAAAACGCGCGTCCCCAAGAGAACAATCGGCCCCAGAACGACAGTAGGCCGGCCGAAACCTATCGTCCGCAGCAGAACACCCATCCTCAGCAGAATAGTCGGCCACAAACGAACAACCGCCCGGCCGAGGTAAATCGCCCGCGGGAGCAACCGCGCGAGCAGCAGCCCGCCAGGCCTCCCGTGCGATATGCACCGCCAGTTCGCGCGAACGACAAAATGTACGACGTGCATCCGCCGTTGAACCAGAGGCCCGCGGCGCAGCCTCGCCGGCAGGAGTCGCGGCCCGCGGCGAAGTCACAGCCAGCGCACCCCCATTCGTCTCACTCGAAGTAAGACGAGCAGGGGCGGGGGCAGGACGCCTGGCAGCGCTGTGTAATTACGGAGTTGTCGGTTTAGATGGCGCAGCGGCCGGAGTAGCCGGAGAGGATGACGCCGCGGCCGGCGTTGCGGGTGCCTTGTCCAAGGCAAGATAGGTGCGCCCGAAAGCCGACTGCTGCGTTCCCGGCGCCACCACCACGGCTTGCACCGCGTAGCGGCCGGTCGGCAGCTTCGCAAGCGGCAGGCTGATGCGGAAAGATGCTGTGTGCGTTTTCGCGTCCAGCCCCGCCGGGGTCAACATCGGCGTGATGTTCACCTGCATCCCGTTGCGGAAGAAGATCAGCGCGGCGCGCAGCGTCTGCGGATCGAAGGTCTGCCCCTTCTCCACCTTCTCCGGATAGTACGCCTGGAAGAAAACGTACAGAGTCTGCTGCTGCGTGAAAAATCGCGTCACGCTCGGGATGATTCGCGAGCCGTTCATTTCGAGCGGCGTGCTGCTCAGCTTGGCCCGCAGCCCTTGCGCCTTAGTCTGCACCTCGGACGATTTCGCCACCGGCACAAGTTGGTTTGAAAGCATCACGGAGCTAAGCGTCATATGGCTCGGCTGCGCCGCCGGAATGGCGATATCCTCTTCGAAAGTCCCTATCTTTCCCGATTCGTTCTCCCGCACCAGAAATTTCAAATGATAATTCCCCGGCGAAAGGACAACGCCGCCCTGGTACACCAAGTTGCTCTGGCTCACCTGCTGGTATCGCTGCGAATCCAATTGCACGGTAATCGTGTCGCGCAGCTCTGCCACGGACCTGCCCCAGGGGGCGGCGCGCACCTCCGCGGCAAAATCGAAAGCCGCGTCGTGTCTATCGTGCTTCTTCGCCCATTCCAGCGCGCTCGAGGATAGCTTCGCCGAAATCGGGACGTAGACCTGCGAATCGCTCAGCCGGAACATCGCCGTCTCCACCGCGATCGGCAGCTCCACGATCGGGTTCTGCGAATTCATGGCGTCATCCAACTGCTGTTCGCGATCCTCTTTTTGCAGATGTTGGAAATCGCGCGGCGCATAGTATCCGTTGCGGAAGCGCACGTGAACCTTCGGCGCCTTCACCTTTACGTGTATGCTCCTCCATTTCCCGTCGCGCTTCACGTCCGAACCCACGTAGTACCCCACCAGATAGTATCCGTTGTTCTCCTTCTGAATCTGCGGCAGGGCGTCGCTCAAATCGCCCAGGTCGTAGAACGCGCGGCCGCCGGTATCCGAGGAAAGCGTCGCCAGCGTATCGCGCGAATTCTGCCGGTCATCGGTCTGCCGGAAGACGGCCGATCCCGAAAACATCGCTGTGCCGCTCGAAGCGTTCGCCGTCGCATCGCCCCCTGGCGGCGTCGTATAGAGACCGCGCGCATCCACCGAGTAGATCGAGACGTCCGCCAGGTTCGCCGCATCCGTCGCCGCGCGCACTTCCGTGCTGTTTTCCTGCCCAGTCTGCGTGATGCCGCCGGTAAACTGAATCACGTTCTTGCGCCCGGGAATCGCCGAAAGAGCGTTCGCAAGCCCTTCGATGGCCGCGAGCTTTTCGTCCGTATTGAAGACGTTGAATTCGGTCTCGTCCGCCGTATAGGCGTCGCCGGTATATTGCTGGATGTCCTCCGCGCCATCCTGCGGAGTGGCATAGAGATTGTCGGCAAGCTGGCCCGCGACGCCCGGCGTCAAATGTGCGATCGCCTGTTCGAGCTTGTCGTGCTGGTTCGTGAAATCGCACCATACCGAAAGCTTTTGGCTGTAAACAACCACGGACACCAGGTCGGCCGGCGTCATCTGCTTTTCCACGAACTTTTTCGCTGCATCGCGCGCCCGCAGCAGGTCGTCCGTTTCCATCGAGCTGATATCGAAGAACAGAACCATCATCCGCCGGTCGCGAGTCTGATCGGCCACCTTGTCTTCCGGCGCTGGCGTGGGGCTATCGAGAGGCACAACGATCGGCGTGGAGTCCGCCGTGCTCGCCGTCTGAATAGATTCGATGTCCTCATAGGTGAAGGTCGAAATCTTCTGCGCCTTGCCGTTGTCCGTCACCACGAACTGGTCCGCCTTCAATCCCTTCACTGGTTTGCCCGAATGATCCGTCACTTCCACGTCCAGGCGAACGAGATTCGACTGCGTGCGTATCACGCCCGGCCGCTGCTTCTGCTGCACCGCCGCCTGCGGCGGCGCGTGAACTGCAATCGGTCCATTCTGCGACTGCGCCTGGACAGCAGACTGCGCCGCCGGCGCGGTAGATTGCTGCGCAGCCGCGGGCAGGGGGACATTCACCAGCAACCCCGCCGAAATCAGCACAACGATTAATCTGTACGCGTTTTCTCTCATCAGAAGTTCACCCGCATCGTGATATCCATGCTGCGCAGTCCGCCTGCGGAGGTTACCTGCCCAAATTGAGTGGAACCCAGAGTGGTGTTGATGCCGCCGAATGCCGGAGTGTTCGTCACATTTTGCACATCCCACCGCGCGTCAATCGAGCGGCGCCGGTCATTCGAACCGAAGCGGAACGAACGATTGATGGACGCATTCCACGTGAACCGGCATGGCCCCTCGATCGCCCCGCGGCGCTCGTTGCCGTACGTCGGATTTCCGTTGGCATCGATCGGCAATGCGAACGCCCCAGTGTCGAAGAAAGACTGGCCCTTCGCGGTGCCCACCGATCCGCCACAGACGCTCTCGTTCGGATTCCCGATTTGCTCTGCACGAAGCGAAATTCCCGCGCCCGAACCATTATCCGAAGCCGAGCCGCCCAGAATCGCGGTAAGCGGCGATCCGGTTTGCCAGGAAAAGTTGTTTTGCAGCCGCCAGTTGCCGAAGATCTGGTTCATCCATCCGTGGTTCATCCACCGCTTGCGTTCGCCGAACGGCAGTTCATACATCAAGCTGACGCCAACCTTGTGCCGCACATCGAACGACGAAAGGCCCCATTCCGCTGCGTAATTTCCGTCCTGCTGCACGATGTTCCGGCCGCCGCCGCCGCCAATCGAGCTCGAATTGTCCATGGACTTCGAAAAGGTGTAGGTGACCATCAACTGATACCCGGACGTAAACCGGTGCACCACGCGCCCTTGTACGCCGTTGTAGATCGAATTCGCGCCGGATTGGTCATAGATAAAGCCGGTTGCGGTCGGGTCGCTCCGCAGGGCCTGCACCTGGTCGGTCGTTGTGCCCAGCGGGGCGCGATTCGGCACACGCAATATGTCCAAATCCGTCCCCTTGGTTCCGGTGTAGGTCATGTTGAGCATCCAGGTGCGAGAAAGTTCCGTCTCGAATCCCAGATTCCACATCTGCGCGTAAGCCGGCCTGTAATTCGGGCTCACGCCTTCCGTGTTCAGGATCAGGCCGCTCGGCCCCTGCCCGCTCGCCAGCGCATTTTGGATCGTAAATTGCGGCCCGGTGGTGACCAGCGATTCCGAGAGGGCGAACGGTTCCTGGTACGTAAGCGACCGCGCCAGCGTGTTGTAAATGGACTCATCGTAGAAGATGGAATACCCGCCGCGGATCGAAATGCGCCGCTTCAGCGGCGGCTGCCAAGCAAACCCAAAGCGAGGCTCCCACGCGCCGTGGTTTCCTTGAAGAAAGCCCCCTGGATAGCCGATTCCGCTGATCGGCCCGCTCTCGCCCGGCGTAACCACCGCCACCGACGTAACGCCCGGATTAAACTCGAGGTCCGCCAGATGGCCGAAGAGTTCCGTTGCCGGCGTCGCCAGTTCGTAGCGCAACCCATAGAGAACCGTGAATCGCTTCGTCACGCGCCAATCGTCCTGCGCGAAGGCGGCGAAGCCCCAACTGCGTAGATATACGTTCGGATTCGGGACGCCGTTCGTCACGCCATATTGCGCCGAAGCCGTCTGCGGAAGCCCTAGGAGGAAATCCGCGAAGTCGTATCCGGTTCCGAGCGTCTGCTGTGTGCCCCCGCTGGCCCCCGGCTGCGCCGTCAGAAGACCGGTGAACGCGAAGTCCCCGCGCGGGCTCGGATCGCTATCGAAATTAAGCTGAATGCGCCGCACCTCGCCGCCGAACTGCATCGAATGCTTCCCGTGAATCCAGCGGAGCTGATCTCCGAATCGTGTCGTCTGATTCCGCGTCCGCGAAGGAGTCGTCTCGCTCAGGCCGGAGAAGTTGGTGAAGCTGATAGTCGGCACGCCATAATTGATCGCGGCGGTGGAAGCGCCCAAAATTCCCAGGCTGCCCTCTATATCGGCGGGCGTCCCCGCGGGAAACGAATTGTTGGGCAGCGTCTCCGAGCGGCTGCGGCTCCAGGTTAGCGAGGTGGACTCGATGAACTGCGGGCTCCAATTGTGGCTCAATCCGAGCGATACGGACTGGCTCAGGCTCGATCCCTCGCTTGCGAATTCCGGGAAAAAGCCCTGCGAATTCGAGTGTCTCATGCTGACGTTATATCCGCCATTGACGTTCAATTTCGGGCTGAGCGTATGAAAAAGGTGCACGCTCACCGTGTCGCTGTGCGATGGGTCTGTGCCCGCCAATTGATAATTGTAAGTGCCGGCCCCCTGGGCAATATTTGGCTGCGGTATGAATTTCAGCAGCCCCGCCGCCGCTGCATTCGGCGTGAATCCCCCGGGCATGTTGCTCAAGTTCGGTCCGAGGTCCGTGCCCGTCGCGGGATCAAATAGATCAACCTGCGTCCTCGATGCCGGGTCAATTACCCCTGTAAAATCACCGCTGCGTTCATTCAGGGTGGGCACGATGGCCAGGTGGTTGTATGCCGAGCTTCCCATCTGGTGCCCGTAGCTCAAAAAGAAAGTCGTTGCATGGACGTTGTTATCCGTAAAGGGAAGCTTCAGCGGCCCGCCCATAGTCGCGCCGAAATTCTCGCTATAAGCCGAAGGCTTCGACGTCGGATGCCCGTCAAATGCATACGGCTGCGCGTTCAAGGCCGAGTTGGTGTATCTATTCGTGAGCCCGAATCGAATCCGGTTCACCGCCTGTCGGCCAAACCTACCGCCGCGCCCGCCGCCGCCACCTCCGCCGCCTCCTCCGCGACCGCCGCGACCCGCAAAAAGACCCCCTCCGCCGCCCCCGCCGCCGGGGCCTCCCTGAAAGCCGCCCCTCCCGCCTGGACCTCCGGGCCCACCCGGTCCGCCTTGCCCTCCAGGTTCGCCCGGGCCACCCCTCGCTCCGAAACCACCGCCCCCAAATCCTCCTCCGAAGCCACCCGGCCCCGCCGAGGCGCCCTGTCCCACAGTTCCCTGCAGCAGGAATGAATCCGACGAGGCGGTCGAGGTGCCATTGCTTGCGAGTGCCGATTCACCACCGCCCTGGCTCCCGGAATCTGTCACGCTCTGATCGCCGCCCTGCCCTCCCGGCCCGGATTGATCAGCCAAGTCCGTCTGCTCGAAGCCCGTGTCCGTATCAACGCTCAGCCCCTGCTGCCCCTCGGCGCCGGTCGTCCCGGCCATCCCTGGCATTGCCGCGCCGCCCTGGCCAGCCGCGCCCGTTCGCCCCCGCCCCGCATAACCGCCGGTGCCCCGTCCTGGAAAGCCACCTCCCGCCGCCCCACGCCCAGCCATTCCGCTGCGCCCAGGATTGCTCGCGCTGGTATTGGCAGGCCCCGGAGCGTGCTCCGGCGCAGCAGCAGCGGAAGCCGATATCGCGGCATTCAGCTCAGCCATCGTCGCAACGCGAAGGACCACCGGAATCGGCCCCTTCGGCAGAATCGGCAGCAACACATCAATGGACGAGGCCTGAAAGCCGATCTGGCTCGTCTCGACGTGGTAGCGCCCTTTGGGCAGATTGGGAAACGCGAAGTTCCCCGCCGCGTCGGTCCAGCTCACCCAGCTTTTATTCGTATCAAGGCTAACCAGCCGAACCGTCGCGCCCGGCACCGGCGTACCGTCGGCCGTCCGCACGCTCCCCGTTGTGTTCGCGACCACGCTGATCTGCGGCGCGGCATCAGCCTGCGCAGCCGGGGGCGGGGGTGATGGTGCTGCCTGCTGTTGGCGCGCCTGCGCCGCCGCGGCAAAAGTGAGGATTCCCGCCAAAATCCATCCAGAGCTTTTCTCGATTCTGTTACGCACCGTTTTCCCTCGGTCAACTGTCCTGTATGAGACGTAGATTCGCCTTTTTCGGGTACACTCATTTCCTGGCAACGGGCGAAATGTTCCCTTCTGAGATTGCTTCCGGAAGGGGCGAAAGGGTGTGGCAATCATGGCAAATAAGTCATCGGCACGCAGGCGGCTCGCCATCATCGGCGCCGGCAAAATGGGCGGGATTTTAATCGAAGCCTTCGTGAAACACGGCCTGGCGTCGCCGAAGGGCATTCGCGCCACGGTTCAGCACCCGGGCGGCGAACGCAAGACGCTTTCCGGATTCCCTATCGCGGTGGGCGCCGATAATCGGGCCGCCACGCGCGATTCAGACGTGATCCTGATCTGCGTGAAGCCTCAGACGGTCGAGCAGGTGGTCGACGAGATCAAGCCAGAGCTCAACCCGGGCAAGCTGCTGATCTCCATCGCCGCTTCGGTGACAACCGACTACATCGAGCGGCGCCTCTCCGCGGAAATTCCGGTGATCCGCGCCATGCCCAATACGCCCTCGATGGTCGGCGCCGGCATCACCGCCATTGCCAAGGGCAAGTTCGCCTCCGCCGGGGATCTTGAAATCGCGCAGAGGCTCTTTGGCTCAGTAGGCAAGACGGCGGTCGTGGACGAAAAAAATATGGACGCCATCACGGGGCTCTCCGCCAGCGGCCCCGCGTTCATCTACATTATTCTCGAGTCGCTCGCCGAAGGAGGCGTAAAGCTAGGACTTTCGCGCGAACTCGCCACGCTTCTCGCAGCTCAGACGGCACTGGGCGCCGCAAAGATGGTCCTCGATACCGGCGATCATCCTGCCCTGTTGAAGGACACCGTCACCACGCCTGCCGGCTGCACCATTGACGGCATCCTCGAGCTCGAGGAAGGCAAGCTCCGCGTTACCCTGATTAAAGCCGTGGTTAAGGCCGCTCAGCGCGCCAAGGAACTGCAATTCGGCGCGAGCAGCCATTAACGCCGCTTGCGGGTCTCCCTATACGCTGCTGAAAACAGACTACTTGCCAGCAGATTCGTGCAGCGGCGTTCGGCGCGGGGCCGGGCTGGATTGGTATGCGTGGAACCGTATTTCGCAGAATTCGCACCGGAAGGGGCGCAGCTTTACCAGCGCCAGCACATGATCCACGGGCCCGCGACGATGCGAGCGCCGAAGTTCCCTATTTCCGCAGCGTGGACAGGATGCCATTTTCGCGTCTCCTTCACAGTCACGATTGGAATTCGGACTGGGAAGCGAGTCTACGCCCGGTTTACCCGCTTCGCATTACACTCAATTCCGTAGTAGCACGCCGGAATTACCCGACATTTCCTTGCGTGGCCTTAAGGCGCCGCTCTTTCCATGCGGCCCGCCGCGTGTACCTCCACGTTCACTATCTTGTCCACGCGCAACAGGAACGAACTTGGATCTTTCAGCCCCCAGCTCACGAACGGCACCGGGAATTTCGTCGAAACCGTTAAGTCACCACCGGCCGAGCGCTCCACCTTAAGGTCCAGTGCCACCGCGTGATCCTGCCCATGGAGCCAGAGCAGCCCCGCCACTTTCACCTCGGACGTGCCCTCTGCCGCGAGCGTTCCTTCCACGCGCTCCGGCCGGAAGACAATCTCGGAATATTTGGAGCTTTCCAGCACGTCCCGATGCATTTTCTTGTCGCGCGAGCCGTTCTCCGTGTTTCCGCTCGTCGCGTCCACCACGATGGCCCCGCTCGCCTTGCCCGTTGCCGGGTTAAACCGGATTTCGCCGCTCTTCAGCTTAAACGCCCCGTGAACGGTATGCATCGTCGCCCCGAGCGTAAACCCGATCGTAGTACGCGCCGGGTCCAGTCGCACCAACTCCTGAGCGCGCAAGCTGCCCGCCGTCAATAGCAGCGCGGCCGCGCCTAGCCAGACGATACCCTGCCCCGAGAGCCGCCTTCGCCGAAATCGGGCCGCCTCCCCCCTTGCGCTCACGCCCATAGCATCCGCCAGCCCAAATGAACGATCTCGCTCGCCTTAAACTCCGATTCCGCTCCGCCATCCGTATGCGCCGCGACCATTCGCGCGAAAAGCCCAGGCCGCTTCGCAAAAAGCCGCAGCGCCCGGCGGCGCAGGTTGGCGTTGCGGTCCATCAGCAGCAACAATCGCGTCATGCGTACCGGCATGCGGCCGATTCGGCGATGCGCGAGTTCATAAAGCGTCAGATCCTGTCGCACCAACGCCACGGTCAGTGAGCGCGCCTGCTGCAGGGCAAGGCATAGCCCCTGACCTGCGATGCCATCAATCGTGCAGGAAGCATCCCCCGCCAGAGCCGTGCGCCCGTTCGTCACTCGCGGCAATCTGCCGAGCGAGGTCGCCATGCCCCGCTCCGCCGAAAGCGGGCGCGCGCCACGCAATCGCGCGGCAAGCGCCGGAAATTGATCGAGGGCCGTCCCAATACGGAGCCGCGGATCGCGCGTCAGCAGCACCACGCAAATCTCTTCGCGCCCCGTCGGCGTCACAATTAACTGGCACCGCTCTCCCCAGTGCGTCTCCACCAGCCCGCTCCATGGCGCCAATTCGTAATGCCGCCGAAATCCGTATCGTCGCCGGCCCGCGCTCCGCGCATCGAGGCCCGCCCATTTTCGTACGCTTGAGTTCTGGCCGTCCGCGCCAATCAGCCAGCGGAATGAAATCCGCGTGTCGCCCGCGCGCGCTGCACCATCTTTGAAATCGCACAGGCGCTCGCCCCACAAGAACGCAACCCCCCGCCGCTCGGCATGCTCCGCTAGCAGATTATGCAGTTGAGTGCGGCGCATCCCGCGAGCCTCGCCCCGGGGAATCGCCGCTGTAATTGAGGAACATTCGTCTGAGAACCGAATGCCGGTGATGGGGTACCCGAGGCCGGGTTCCAATCCCACGCCCAGATCACGCAAGCAAGAAATCGCCTGTGGCAGCAATCCCTCGCCGCAAACTTTTTCAATCGGGGGTCGCCGGCAATCTACAACGATCGTGCGAAGGCCCTGCTCCGAAGCCGCGATTGCCGTGGCGAGGCCCGCCGGGCCTGCTCCGGCAACCAGAACGTCGCACTGCATTCTTGCCTTTCCCTGCCCCGCACGCTCACCACTTTAGCAGCACCAGTTCCGAGCAAAACCCCGGCCCCATCGCCGCCAGTATGCTCAGCGTTCCAGGTTCGGGCCGCCGATGTACATACACATCTTCCAGCACAAGCAGCACGGAAGTCGAGGAGAGGTTCCCTACCTTTCGCAGGCAGTTCCATGACGCTTCCAGATCTTTTGCCGTTATGCCCAGCGCCGCCGCCGTCGCTTCCAGCACTTTCGGCCCGCCGGTATGCATCACCCAGCTTTTCACGTCTTTCCGGCTCAGCCGCTGCTCGGCCAGGAACGTGTCCACATCCTCGCCGAGGTGCTTAATCACCGTGTCCGGCACCTCTGATGATAATACGATTCGAAATCCCTTCTCCGAGATGTCCCAGCCCATCACGCGTTCCGTATTTGGGTAGAAGATGGACTTCGTCGCCAATATCTGCGGGCCCTTCGCCTCCCACTCCGACCCGACCACCACCGTCGCCGCCGCTCCGTCGCCAAAGAGCAGCGCCGAAATCAGGTGCGCCATCGAAAGGTCGTCGCGCTGCAACGTCAGCGAACAAAGTTCCACGCTCAGCAGCGCCGCAGCCTGGTCCGGGTAGCCGCGCACGTAGTCCGCCGCCCGCGCGATTCCCGCCGCGCCCGCCACACATCCCAACCCGAAGATCGGGATCCGCTTGATGTTCGGCGAAAGCCCCATGCGATTCACCAGCCGCGCATCCAGGGAAGGTGCCGCGATTCCCGTCACTGACGTGACGAAAATCGCGCTCAATTCGTCAGGCTCGATGCCCGCGCTCGCCAACGCGCGGCACAACGCCTTCTCTCCCAGGTCCAGCGCGTGCTTGATCCACGCGTTGTTCGCCTGTCCCCAAGTTTGCATGTTCTCGTAGAACGGGATCGGTTCCACCAGGAACCTTCCGTCCACCTTCATGCTTTCGTCCAGGCGATCCAGAATTTCCGGATTCGGCAGCCGGTGTCGCCAGTCACTCTTCAGTGCTTCTACAAGGACGCTTTGCCGGTAGTAATGCTCCGGAAAGGCGCTCCCCACACCAGCGATTCTCATGAATTCGGCTCCTCGCGGCCGCGCGTTTCGGGTAGCACGTTACTCTGACTTCGCTCCGCGTTCAATGATGTTCTTCTCACCTCCAGCCGTTTTGCCATGAATACAGCGCGAAGCAACGGCTCCAGAGCGGCCCAACGCCGCGCACGCCCGTGAATTTCTCACCGCCCGAAGGGGCGCCCTTGACACATGGGTTGCCGAGTGAAATCGCACGGAAATCAAACGCGAAGCAAAAGGCGCGCCGGTCAGTTGGATTTCTTGACCGCTACAAAAAGGGGCCGGGCCTGTCCTGGGGGAACAGGCCCGGTTTGAGTGGGGCATGGGCCGAACAAACCTGAAAATGTCGCGGCCGGCGCGAACGCTGCCGCGTCCTACGAAAGCCAGTGCCTGAAGAGCAGCATCGTGCGGAACATCACCTGCGCTCCCAGCACTAGCAGCGTGTCTCGCGCCGCGATCAGCTTCGCTCGCATCGGCATACTATCCATCGCGAACGGCAGCGGCAGCGCGGCCGCCACCGCCGTGCTCTGCGGGCCTCGGTCTCCTGGTCTTATCGCGTTCATTTTGCCTCCGCCGTTCCCGCAATCACGCGTCCGCTTCCGAACCCGTCTAGTTCAACACGCACACTGGCGTGTCGTGCTCCACCGCCGCCACCATGGACTTGAAAATATCCACGTCCCAGCTGTCCGCAATCCGCAACCGCAGCACGTCGTTCGTCTCCGATAGCAACCGCCCGCGCAACGGCACTCGCAGGTTCCCCGTCACCACTCGCAGAATCACCGGCTGCCCCATCCAAACGGCGTATCCGCCTTCCATGTGTCCCCTCCTCAGGGCGACTCTCTCGCTCGAACACCTGCATCTTCGGGCAGGCCACCGCCCTGGCCAATGGTACAGCGGGCTAAAATCGGTAGGAGGGTAGTACTACCGTGCATGCCGTTCCTTTCTCACACGCAAAGTACTCTATATTCAGTATCTTGCGATGGTTTCAGATTTTGCCGCGAAGTACCGCCTGCCTTTGCCGAATTCCCCCGGGGAGTTGCGCTGGCGTTCGCCGCGCAATAAAGCGAGAATCAAGGAGCATGATCCACTTGATTCACGGCATTCTTCAACAGCTTTACAACGTCCGCGGCCTGATCGAATGGGGCGGCACGGCGCTCGTCTGCGTGATCATTTTCATCGAGACCGGCCTCTTCGTCGGCTTTTTCCTTCCCGGCGATTCCCTGCTCGTCACCGCAGGCGTATTTGCGGGTGCGGGCCATATGAGTCTCGCGCTCCTGCTCTCCCTCGTCACCCTCTGCGCCATCGGCGGCGACCAACTCGGCTACCTGATCGGACGCCGCATGGGCGCAAGCCTTTATCGTCGCGGCGATTCGCGCCTTTTCAAGAAGCGCCACGTCGAAGCCGCACACGAATTTTATGAACGCTATGGCGGCAAGACGGTCATTCTTGCCCGCTTCGTGCCGATCATCCGGACGTTTTGCCCGCCGGTGGCCGGCGCCGCGCGCATGAAATATTCCCGCTATTTGACTTACGACGTGGTGGGCGGCTTCGCCTGGGTCTGGAGTTTGATTGGGGGCGGTTACATCCTCGGCCGCGCCGTTCCCAATATAGACCGCAACATTCACTACGTGATTGCCGCAGTCATCGTGCTCTCACTGCTTCCGCCCGCCTATCACGCATGGAAATCCCGCAAGGGCGGTCGCGGAAGCAGTGGGACAATCAACCTGAAAAGCGCCGCTCCCCCGCAAGATTAATTCGGTTTGTCTGCGGAAAGGGCAAACCAGAACCCCGAAAATGCGAAGCGGGGAGCCTGGCAGCTCCCCGCTCGCTCATTTCGTAGGCCGTCGCGGCGCATTCTGAACGCCGCGAGCGGTTTCGCACCGCGAAAGCGGTGTGTATACGCTTGCTAAAAGTCTATGCCCGGTGGAGTCATGAACCTCCTTCTTCCCGTGCACTGGAGACTTCCAAGGCCACATTTACGCCGCTGTGCCAGCGAATGCAAGAGGAAAAGCGCGCAAGCCAGCCCAATCTAGCCCTAAGATAAGCCACGCACTTTCAGCACATTAGGAACAAGTGTAGGTCCTTACTTGATGAAAAGCCCCTCGCGCACCTGGTCGCGGCCCACAAACGTCTTCGACGAGCGAAACTTCCCAAACAGGTCGAGAATCTCGCGGTTCTGAAAAACCCTCGTGTGTATAGCAAGCGTTGGTGCGGGCAGCAGTTCAACCGTTTGGCTATCCACCAACCGATATCTCTGGAATCGTTCCGCCGAGCGGCTGTGAAACATCGCCAGCACCGCGCCGCCGGGCTGCAGAATCGTGAAGATCCGATCCATCATGCGCGACATCATCTCGGGATCGAAATAATCGAAAAGGTCCCACGCCAGAACCCCGCGGATGCTTTCCTCCGGATATTGCAGCGCGCCATCGAGGAATCGCTCCGCCAGCGCGGCTTGCGATACTCCGCCGCCCTCTTCCCCCGTGGCTGCCTGTCGCAGCCGCTCTTCTTCAGCGGTCAGGAATTCTTTCCACGCGAGCAGCAGATCCTCGGTCGAGACGCGATAGCCCTTTTCGATCAGGAAGGTCACCGTCGCCTGCCACACCGGCCCGAGGTCCAAAACGCGCGCAGGTCGCACGTCGCTGAGCAGCCACAAAAATTCCTTCAGTCCGTTCGAGACTCGTGTATTTGCCACCCTGTTCGCCGAAGGTGCCGGTCCAGGCTTCGACGCCGCGGCGGCTGGGGCCGCGGCCGGCAAGCGAGTTTTCGCCATCCAATTCATCGCCTGTTCATTCGCTTTCCCCGCTCGCCGAAGCGACGCGCGCCATCTCGCTCCCCTTCGCCGGGGTGGACGCCGTGCCGGCGGCCGCCTTCGCCGCCGAGGCCGCGGAATCGCTTACCCCTGCGCGAACCATCTCCACCGTGCCCCGGAATCGCGCGCCATCGGAAATGGCAATGTTGGGTGAAACCACGCTTCCCTGTACGCGGCTTGCATCGCCCAACCGTACCGATTCGCTCGCCTTCAGGCCGCCATCCAGCGTGCCCTCAATCACGATCTCTCGCGCCTCAATGTCCGCCTGCACCCGGCCATTCGGCCCCACCGTAACCCGCGCGTTCTCCATCCGAATCTTGCCCTGCACCTGCCCATCCACGAAGAGATCCGTATCTCCGAAAATTTCGCCGCGGATTTTCAACCCCGCATTGATCGTCGAAAATGAGCGGCCCTCCGCCCGCGGTTCACGCCGTTCCGGCGCGGATTGCGGAGCCGCCGGTTTAGTTGCCGCCGGCGCGCTCACAGGAGCTTCTGTGATTGCACTGGAAGGAGCTACCGTCGCGGGGCTTGTGGGTGCGGCTGCCTTGATCGCTTTATCCTTGCCGGCCTCGTTTGCCGGGATTGCCGCTGCCGCCGATGAACTGGACAACACCTCTGCCGATTTCGGCTCCTGTCCCGTTGTTTCCTTCACGGGCGCCGCTGCCGGCGTGTTCGGGGCCTGTGAAGACGGCTTTGGCTCCGTTGGTTTACGCCACATGGAATCCTCCCAAAAGAGTTTGGAGACCCTGCGCCGGGCGGCAGCGTCCTGAACGCTGGCTGAACTATAGTACAGGCGGCCTATGGTGTAAACGCGAGACTCAGGCCGGTAACGCGAGTTGCGCAAGAATCAACACGCCAATCCGCACGGCGCGAACCTCGAAAGGAAATCCTCGCTCGGCCTTACTGCCCCGCCGCCTGCACCTGAAAATCATTGTGCCGCAGGGCCCACATCGCCGCGAAATATCCGCCCACTTCGTGGAAGAACAAATCCGTACCCGCGTACGATTGCCACCAGGTTTTCGCATCATATGCGGCATCCGGCGCCGCCACCACGCGCAACTCGTCCTCCGGCGGCAACACGTGGCGGTAGATATACCGCGCGCGCCGGGTGTGGTAATCGGAGGTAACCACGATGATCCGCTTCCAGCCCCGGGATTGGATGAACTGCCTCACCGCCTCCGCTTCCTGGCCCGTATTCACGGCATAGTTCGGAAAGGGGACAATCGCGCTCTGCGGCACTCCATCCGCCAGCAGATCGTGCTCCTCGAGCTGCGCAATCGTCGCGTACGGCCGCAGGTATCGCCCGCTGCAAATAATTCGTGGCGCCCAGCCCCCGCTGAGCAACTCCGCGGCGCGCTTCGCCCGTTGTCCCTGGTAATTATCATCTCCCAGAATCACAATCGCGTCGGACGCCTGCGGCCGTTCGTTCACGATCACCATTCCACCCGCCAGCCGCAGCAGCGGATGCCGCGCCGTGTAGATCAGCAGCACGATCGCAGCCAGCGCCAGTAGCGCGATCAGCCGAAAGAAAATCCCGCCCCGCTCCGATTCCTCGCGCCCCCTTCGCCGCATCGAAGCCATCATTTCTCCGGGTCGAGCTGCCGCAGATGCTCGGCGGCGTCTTCCGGCAGCGTCCCATTGAAATAGACTTCCTTGATGCTATAGGACTTGCTCGTCGCGCCCACAATCGGCAGGATTTCGATGTGCCAGTGATAATCCCCGGCAATGGTCCGCCAGTATTCGCTCAGCTCGCCCTTGGTCTGCAGCGTATTCGGCGCCGTGTGCAGCACCAGGTGATAGTTATCCGTGATCTGCAGCAGCCGTCGCAGCGTGCGCCCCAGCAGTGAGGCAAGGTTCCGGCGATTTTCCCCCGGCAGCGGCGCCTCGAACTGGTGGTTGTGCGTCCGGGGAATCAGCCAGGTTTCGTAAGGAACGCGCGACGAATACGGGCAAAACGCATAATAGTCGCCCACGTTATCCACCACCCGCTGCGCCTGCCGGATTTCCTGTCGCAGAATGTCGCAGAAAACGCAGCGCTCCCGGTCCCGATACCATTCCCTCGCCGACCGCAATTCATACGAGACGCGCCGCGGCACAAACGTGGTCGCGGTAATCTGCGAATGCGCGTGCGGCCATTCTTCCCCCGCCTGCGCTCCCCTGTTTTTGAACGCCGTCACGTACTTGAACCGCGCGTCGCGCTTCAGGTCCGCGATGCGCCCGGCATACGCCTCGAGCACTCGCTCGATTTCCTCGTCGGACATTCGCCGCAACGGCCGTTCGTGGTCCGGCGTCTCCACGACGATTTCGTGCGCGCCGATCGCGGCCATTCGGTCGTACATTCCCTCCGCGCTGCGTCCAGGCTCGCCTTCAATGTGGTAGAGCGGCCGAAAGTGCGGATACACGCGCACCTGCGGCGCGCCGTGGGCCGGCACCTCAAGGATAGGCTGCCCTTGCAGTTGGCTCAGGCAGATCGGGCAAGGCTCCGGCTGGATTTTTTCCCGCTCGGGATGGCCCGCCACCACCCAACTGCGAGTAATCGGGTCTTTGCGAAGTTCCATGTGCCGCCTTCAGCAGTTAAGGCCGCTATCTTATAACGAACTTCCGCGCCCGGACACATATCTGCGCCCGCGGCCCAGCCTCGCGTCGCTCCCTATTGACGCTGGCCCGAACACGCGATTAGATGGCGAGCCGCCCCTCCCACGCGCGGCCTGGCCCAGATGATGCACACTCGATTGCGCGCCGCGGCAACATCCCTCCTCCTGATCCTATTGGTAGCCGCGGGATTCCGCGTGGCGATGACCTGGCAATACATTCACCGCAATCCCAAGCAAGCGCTCGCCGTCATTCCTTTCCTCTTCGAATCCGGCAATATCGCGAAATCCCTCGCCTCCGGCGAAGGCTTCGGCTCGCCCCTCCGCGTTCCGAGCGGTCCAACAGCCTGGATGACCCCCGTTTATCCCGAAATGCTCGCCGCCGTGCTCCGCACCTTCGGCACGTACACCTTTCCGTCCTACGTCGCCGCGGTCGGCCTCAATATCCTCTTTTCGGTGCTGACCTGCATCCCCATTTTTTACGCCGGGAAAAGAATTGGCGGCCTAGGTATAGGCGCCGCCGCGGCGTGGCTTTGGGCAATTTTCCCCAATGCCATTCTCCTCACCTTTGAAAGCCTGTGGGATGCTTCGCTCGATGCGCTCCTGGCTGCCCTGATCCTCTGGGCAACCCTCGCCGTTGCCGATTCGCGCCGCAAGCGCGCGTTCTGCGCCTACGCGCTGCTGTGGGGCTTGGCCGTGATGACGAACGCGTCCCTGGCCTCGCTGCTCCCTTTTCTGCTTGGTTGGATTGCGTATCGCCAGTGGAAATTGCGCGGCGCATGGCTGTGGCGGACGGCCCTTGCGGTGGCGATCATCGTTCTCTGCTGCGTGCCCTGGACGATTCGCAACTCTCGCACCTTTCACGCCTGGGTGCCGTTGCGCTCCGTGATGGGCTTGCAGCTCTGGCTAGGAAACAACCCGCGAACCACGCCGATCTGGCTCGGCCGTCAGCACCCTATTTTCGATCTGGCGGAACGCCAGAAATATCTTCAGATGGGCGAAATCGGCTATATGCGCGAAAAGCTCCGCTTGGGGCTGGCCTACATGGGCGCGCACCCCGCGCGTGTTGCCGCTCTAAGCTTCCGCCGCTTCCTCGCCGTGTGGTCCGGCGGCACTTCCTATCCGCTTTCGGACCTCTTCCGCAGCCATTCGGCCTGGTTTCGATGGGTGCTGCTCTTCAACATCTTCGCGGCCTTGGGCGCCTTGCTCGGCATCATCGCGCTCTGGCGTTCGCGCAGCATCTATCTGCTGCCGCTCGCCGCCTTCCCGCTCATCTTTCCATGGCCCTACTATTTAACCCTGGTCGAACCTCGTTACCGCCTGCCGATTGATCCTGTCGTGCTCCTGCTCGCGGCGCTCGCGGTGCGCGCCTTGATCTCCCCGCCGCACTCGCCCGGAAAACCAGCAGTCGCGCCGGTCGGCCGGGCTAGTGCGGCGCCGCCTGGGTAGCTGGCAATTCCGGCGCGGGCCCGGAAAGAAGGCTCGGTTGGGACGCGGTCTCGTCCTGGATCAGCTCCACAATGGCAGCCGCCGCGGCGAATCGCGCCGCCTGCTCCTTGTCGTCTTTCATCATTCGGCGCAATTGAGGAATCGCGTCGGGCCGGTTCATCGCAGCCAGCGCGCGCGGCAGCGGCGCGCACGGTCCAATTCTTGTCATCGAGGGCATACTTCAGTTCCTCGATTGTGTCCGAAGTGTTGTCCGCCGCAAGCAGCTTCGCGCAGAGCGCCTGCACGGGCGACGAAGTATCCTTCTCGTACTCCTCCAGCATCGAGACGCCCATCGAAAATGGCCCCAGGAACGCCCCGCTCGCCTCGTTGATCCCGATCAACGCAAGCGCCTTCGGATCGTGCAGCTCCTGCATCGCTTGGTTCATGTGACTCTTAATCACGCCCGGTTTCGTGCGCCGCTCGCCCGCCAGCACCTCGAAAAAAATGTTGCGCCCGCTATGGTCGCCCATTTTCCATAGCGCCTGCGCCGCGGCAAAGCTCACTTCCGGCGACCGGTCCTCCAGCGCGTCCCTCAGTTCCGGAATGGCGCTCGGATCCTTCACGTCCCCCAGCGAAGTAGCCGCCAGCACGCGAATACTGTCGTTTCGATCGCTCAGCGCATCTTCGATCACGGCGACGGCTGCGGGATCGTCCCCAAGAATCGTCATCGCCGAAAGGGCGTCCGAGCGGCTCTGCGATTTATCCGACGTGGCCCCGCCGGCGAGCATTGCCCATGCCTGCGCACGCAAATTCGCGACGGTAAACGGCGGCACTGCCGTCGGCGCAACTCTCCGCGCCACGGGCGCGCCCGTATCTTGCGGCGCAGTCGCTTGCTCGCGCGCGGAGGCCCTGCCGATTTCGCCGGGCAGAGTCGCGGCGATGAACACCGCCGCCAAAATCGCAAAGCCGCGCCGGATCATCATCGCTTCCCCCGAGCCGCGGCGCTGGCCGTCCCCGCCCGCCGCGCCGCAGAGCGTTATGCGCCCTCATGCTATTCTGGCACGCCATGACGGATGCGGCCAAAGACGACGTGTGGTTCATGCAGGCTGCCATCGAGGAAGCTCGCAAGGCGGGCCAGCGCGGCGAGGTTCCCGTCGGCGCCGTGGTCGCCTGGAATGGCGCTGTGGTGGGACGCGCCGGGAACCGCACGATCGCCGATTGCGATCCGGCCGCGCACGCTGAAATCCTCGCCCTGCGCGAAGCCGCGCGTGCCATTGCGAATTATCGCCTCGGCGGTGCGTGTATGTACGTCACCATCGAGCCCTGCGCCATGTGCGCCGGCGCTCTGATTCAGGCCCGCATCGCCCGCCTCGTCTATGGCGCCGACGACCCCAAGGGCGGCGCCGTTCGCTCCTGCTTTTCCGTGCTCGCTCACCCGCGGCTGAATCATCAGGTGGAGGTCGTCCCCGGCCTGCTCGCCGAGCAATCGGCCGCGCTGCTCCGGGAATTTTTCGCTGCCCGCCGCTAAGGATTGGCTGCTCGATCCGCGCGCGATTCCGCCCCGCCTAGAACACAGACACCTTGATCCGCAGGAACTTCTTCGGATTCCGCCGGAAATCATTGATCAGCAGCCGCAGGTCGCCCGATAGCCCGGTCATGTTGTTATAGAGCGCGGGATCCGAAAAAAGCTTCCCCAGCGTCCCTTGGTTCGAATTCAGCTTGCCCGTCGCGTCTCTCACGTTCGCCGAAGCGTCGCGCAGGTTGTTGTACACCGTATCGTCTTTGACGAACTTGCCGAGCGAGCCCTGTCCCTGCTGCACGCCCCCCACCAGCTTGTTTGTGTTCGACGCAATCTGTGTCACGTCCTGCCCGAGCCCTGGATCGTAGATCAGCCGCCCAGCCAGCCCCTTCTGATCGCGAATCGCGGAGGTCATATCATGCACGTCGCCGGCGATTGCATCCGTCTTGTTGTAGATCTCATCCGAAACGATGAATTTTCCCAGCGTCCCATTCCCCTTCTGAATGGAGGTCAGCATCGCGTCCACCGTGGCGATGCTGTGATTCAAATTGTTGTACATCGAAGGATCCTTGATCAGCTTCCCCAGCGTACCGTTGCCCTTCTGAATCTCTTGTACGATGTCTCCAAGGTCCTTTGAGAGCTCCTGCATGTTCTCCATCACGTCCGCCCCGCGCGCCTCTATTTGCTGCATGGGATTGTTTTCGACCCCCTGCACGGTTCCATTCGCCGGAATCACGCTCCCGGTGAACCCGCGGGTCACGGCCACGTACCGGTCTCCCAGCAAGCCCTGCGTCATCAGACTCGCGGTCGAATCCGTGCGTATCTGGTCCTGATATCTCTTGTCCACCCGAAACGTCACGGCCACGCTCTGCTGCTTTGTAGACGGATGGTCGTTCAGCCGCACCGTATCCACGTTTCCGATCGGAACGCCGTCCAGTTGCACTGGCGCGCCGGACTCAAGTCCGTCCACTTCGGGCAGGTACGTGCGCAGCGTGTATTTCGGCCCCCAGAATCCCGATCCCGTCACGTAAAAAATCGCCAGGATCAGGATAAACAGGCCCACCAGCACAAAAATTCCTACCCGCAGTTCAGACCAGCTCAGTTGTTTGCGTTGCGCCATTACTCCCTCCCGAAATCCGCAACTTCCCTATTCCGCCGCGGCCAAAAATTCCTTCAGGTATTCGTCGTCGCAATCCAGCAGATCCTCCGCTTTACCCTCGTAATAAATCTGCCCGTCCCGCAGCACCAGCAGATTCGTGGCTGGCTGATCTTCCTCCGCAGCGCCATTGCCGTTGCCGCCCACCCGCTCCACTCTCCCCGTCGCCTGCTCGAACCGAAATCTCGCAAGCCCAAACGCATCCTGCACCCGATGCGTGGCCAGCATCGCCGTTACGCCTTGCAGGTCGCGCCCCCGCAAAATCAGCGTAATGATCGTTTGGGACGTAACCGGGTCGAGCCCGCCGGTCGGCGAGTCGTAAAACACAATCCGCGGATGGTCAATCAGCGCCCGCGCGATCGAGACGCGCCGCCGCATCCCGCCAGACAGCTCGTCGGGGTGTTTCCCCGCCGCCGCCTCAAGCTCCACGAAACGCAGCGCTTCCTCCACTCGCGCATGAATCTCCTCGTCCGCCACATTTTCTTCCCGCAGCCGGAACGCCACGTTCTCCCCCACGGTCAGCGAATCGAAAAGCGCGCTTTCCTGAAACACGAAACCGAGGTGCCGCCGAAAATCCAGCAGTTCCCGTTCAGACATATCGTCCAAATCATGCCCCATCACCATAATGCGGCCTTCATCCGGCCGCAGCAGGCCCGCCGCCAGCTTCATCAGGATGGTTTTGCCCGAGCCGCTCTCGCCCAGCAGAATTTTCGTCTCGCCGGGCCACACCTCGAAAGAAATCCCGCGGATGATTTCCAGCCCGTCGAATCCGATCCGCACATCGCGAAAGGAGATGAGCGGCTCGCCCGGCACGGTTTCCATCATCTGCGGCACCGTCCGCCAATCGCGGCTGAACCCTTCATGCCGCGATTATAGATGCAAACGCCCGATTCACACTGATACAAGCTCTCGCGACGCCCGCGAACCCCACGTCAGCCCAGATTGAACACGTAAAGGAGAAGTTTTTCGATGAAGAAGTCCGACACCAGAATCAGGATCGAAGAGGTCACCACTGCCGAAGTCGTTGCGCGGCCCACGCCTTGCGTTCCGCCCTTCACCCGCAGCCCCTGGTAGCATCCCACCGTCGCGATCAGAAACCCGAACACGATCGGCTTCGATAGCCCGATCACCAGGTCTCCAAACACCAGCGCGTGAATCGCTCGCGACCAGAACTCCACCGCCCCGAGCCGCAGCGTGAAGTGCGCCCAGATAAATCCGCCCACCAGCCCCGTTAAATCCGCCACCGCCACCAGCAGCGGCAATGTCAGCATCGTCGCCACCACCCGCGGCGTCATCAGCTTCCGGATGGGATCGGTGCCCAGCGCTCGCATCGCGTCCACCTGCTCGGTCACGATCATCGAGCCCAGTTCGGACGCCATGCCAGACGCGTTTCGCCCCGCCACCAGCAGCGCCGTGATCGTCGGCCCCAGCTCGAGCACCAGCGCCAGCGAGACGGCGTTACCTGTCAGCGCCGTCATCCCGAACCGCTGGAATTGCGACGCCGTATTCAACACCAGCACGCCGCCGATGAATAGCGACGCGATCACCACGATCCGCAACGAACCTACCCCGATCAGGTCCATCTGCTCGAGCGTATCGCTCCAATATTGGGGCGGCGTAAATAGGTTGGCGATGGCCTGCGCGGAGAGCAGCGAATAGTCCTGCACCGTCATCAACATCCGCTTCACAACTTCGCTGGCTGTCCCCAGAATCGGCGGGGCGTCGGTTTCAGGCATCGTGTAGGACTTGGCGCGCTTGCTCCAAGTCTACGGAAGCGTAACGTTCGCTGCGCATTGCGTCAAGGCTTCAGGCGCGCCTTTGTACTTCATTTCGCTCGTGGCGCTTCGGCTGGAATGCCCGGATCATGGCGCAACTGCCGAAAATTCAGCGGACCACGATCCTTTCGCTTCCTTCCTTGCCTCTCTGCGCACGCCTTCGGTAGAATCGTTCGCTTGTCTGCTATGCGCGGAAACCGCTGACGATGCTGCGATTTGTCACCGCCGGAGAATCTCACGGCCAGGCCCTCCTGGCTTGGCTTTCGGGCCTGCCCGCCGGCGTTCCCATAGATTCAGAATTCATCTCGCGAGACTTGCATCGCCGCCAGCTCGGCTTTGGCCGCGGCGGCCGCCAGCGCATCGAAAAGGACCACGCCGAAATCCTCGCCGGCGTGCGCCATGGAAAGACGATTGGCGCACCCATCGCCCTGCGCCTCGAAAATCGCGACTGGAAAAATTGGGAGAAGGCCCTGCCCGTTGAAGCCGCCGCGGATTCCGCCGGCGCTGAGCGCCCGCTTACCGCCCCGCGTCCAGGCCACGCCGACCTCCCCGGCGCGCTAAAGTTCGATCTCCACGATGCGCGTTACATCCTCGAACGCGCCTCCGCCCGCGAAACGGCCGCGCGCGTTGCCGCCGGCGCCTTCGCGAAGCTTCTGCTCCGCGAATTCGGCATCGCCGTGCTCAGCCACACCATCGCCGTCGGCCACGTTCGCCTCGAACGCCCAGCGCGCTGGGAAGAAATCGAAGCCGTTTGCGCGAATCTCGATTCCCCGCTGCGCTGCGTGGATGCGGAAACCGAAGCGCGCATGAAGGCCGAAGTGGATCACGTTCTCCGCGCCGGCGATTCCGTCGGCGGGATTTTCGAAGTGGTCGCCCGCGGCCTGCCCCCGGGCCTGGGAAGCCACGCCCAGTGGGACGAAAAGCTCGATGGCCGCCTGGCCCGCGCCGTCATGTCCATTCAAGCCGTCAAAGCGGTCGAGCTCGGCTCGGGCGTGGCCAACGCAACCTCCTACGGTTCCGAAGTCCAGGATGAGATCGTCTACGACGCCGCTAGCAAGCGCTTCGGCCGCTCATCGAATCGCGCCGGCGGCCTCGAAGGCGGCATCACCAATGGTCAGGACGTCGTCATCCGCGGCTACCTGAAGCCCATCTCCACGCTTCGCCGCGCCCTCCAGACCGCCGACCTCGCCACCAAAGAGACGGTCAAGGCCGCCTACGAGCGTTCCGATGTCTGCGTCGTTCCGGCGGGCGGCGTTGTCGGCGAGGCCATGGTCGCCTTCACCCTCGCCGCCGCGTTCCTCGAAAAATTTGGCGGCGATTCCCTGGGCGAGACATGCAGAAACTTTGACGGGTACCGGAAGCAGTTGGATAATTTCTAACGTAAGGCAGGGCCATAGGCGCAATGATTCATCCCATCGTGAAATACGGCGATCCGGTGCTCGAACAACCGGCCAAGCCGGTCCGTGAATTCGGCGAGGACTTTCAGAAACTCGTCGCCGATATGTTCGAGTCCATGTACGCCGCGCAGGGCATCGGCCTCGCTGCCCCGCAGATCGGCATCTCCACCCGCGTCGCCGTCATTGACGTAACGAATGGAAAAAATGCCGAGGCCAAAATCGTCTGCGCCAATCCCGAAATCACCCACGCCGAAGGAGAGCAGCGCGAAGAGGAAGGCTGCCTTTCGGTTCCCGGCTTTCGCGGCTACGTCCCGCGCCCGCAATTCGTCACTGTTCGCGCGCAGGACGCTTCCGGCAAGCCTTTCGAAATCCGTGGCGAGGGTCTCCTGGCGCGCGCCTTCTGCCACGAGATTGATCATCTCAATGGCGTCCTTTTCCTCACGCACCTCAGCATGATCAAGCGCGACATCATCAAGCGCAAGATTCGTAAACTCAAAAAAGCCGGCGAATGGTAGGCCGCGCGTGGCGCTGCGCATCGTCTTTTGCGGCACGCCCGATTTCGCCGTTCCCACGCTGCGCCACCTGATCGCCCAGCCGGATTTTTCCATCGAAGCCGTCATCACCCAGCCCGACCGCCCGCGCGGCCGCGGCCGCCATCTCTCGCCCGCGCCCGTCAAGGCGCTCGCCCAGCAGCACTCGCTCCCCGTGCGGCAGCCCGAAAAAATCCGCGCCCCGGAAATGCACGATTACATTCGCCGCCTCGCCCCGGACGCCGTCATCATCATCGCCTACGGCCAGATCATTCCGCCCTCGCTGATCGAAATCCCGCGCCTCGGCTGGATCAATCTCCATGGCTCGCTTCTCCCCAAATATCGCGGCGCCGCCCCAGTGCAATGGGCCATCATCAAGGGAGAAAAGCAGACGGGCCTCACCGCCATGCGCGTGGACCCCGGCCTCGATACCGGCCCCGTCCTGTTGCAGCGCGCGATGCCCATTGCCCCCGATGAGACCGCGCCCGAACTTTTCACGCGCCTCGCCGAAGCCGGCGGCCCGCTCATTGCGGAAACCCTGCGCCAACTAAGCGACGGCGCCATCGTTCCGCATCCGCAGGATAATTCGCAAGCCACCCTCGCGCCCCTGCTGAAGAAAGAAGACGGCCGCATCGCGTGGTCGCTGCCCGCCGCCCAAATCTACAACCGCATTCGCGGATTGCAGCCGTGGCCCGGCGCATTCACGTCATTTCGCGGCAAGACGTGCCACGTCTGGGGCAGGCCGTCAGCCTGCGAGGAACCTCCCGGTCGTCCCGGCACAATCTTTTCCACGCCCTCCCCCGATCACTCCCGCGACTGGCTCGTCGCCTGCGGCGAGCGCACCTGCCTGCGCCTCGATTTCGTGCGGATCGAAAGCCGTTCGCGTCATAGCGCCCGCGAATTTGCCAGCGGCTCGCGCCTTCAGCCCGGCGAAGCCTTCGATCCCTGATGGTCCACGCGGGATAACTACCGCCCCGTCGCCCCGAAAAACGTGTTCTGCCCCGACCGCATATCGTGGCCATAGCTCAGCGCCACGCTCACGGCGTCCAGCACGCGTATCTTCAATTGCACGCCCGGATCCCACAGCCATCCCCGCGAACCAAACACGCCCGACGGATCCGAAATTCGCCCCGCGTCCAGAAACGGCCCGATGCGCACCTCAAAAAATGCGCCTTGATGCACGATCTTGTCGTCCTCCCAATTCCAGAGGACGTAATTACGTCCCTTCGGCGCATTCCCTTTTCTCCCGTCGTGCGTCGCTGGAATTCCGCGCAGCCACAGATCGTTGTCGTCGCGCTCCACGCCCAGCGTGAAAAGCTCGTCGAAGGGCACGCGCCCGAAGGTTTGCCCCGCGCGAATTTGCACGCGCATCTCGTAATCATCGCCCTGCTCGCGCGGCAGCCAATCGAGTTCAGCCGATTCCTGCGTCCTGCCGTACGCCCCGAACGAGCCCGCGAACATTCTGCCGGCCGCCGCCGAACCCGAAGCCGTCCCCGTCAGCCTCCGCTGCGGAATCGAAAGAAATGTGTAACTCGACCCCGCGCGGTATTCGAGCGAGTTTCCGCCCGTGAAAAATGACGCGGCAGCCGCGCTCGCCCCGCTGAAATTTCCAAACAACCGCCGCGTGAATGCCGCCCCTGCCGTCCACGTCCATCTCCCGCTTTCGATGGACTCCACGCTCGCGCCCGCCTCCACCCTCCGCAGCTTCAAATCGCTCAGCGGCGCCGCTGCGCTGCCGAACGCGCCCTGCAAGTCCCAGTTCTCGTCGCGCGCGTCGGCATATGCGACCAATCGCCATCGCGGATCGCCCTCGATCGGCATCGAAACCGAGCCCCATGCCCGCCGCTTTTGCGCGTCCCAGCGCACAAGTCCCTCGAAATTCATGGCCTCGCCCCGCGCGTTCCAATACGTGGGATAAATCGTTTCGTAGGGCAAGCCGCGCAGCATCGAAAGCGCCGCCACCCATTTGTTCGCGCCCCATCCATCGCGCTCCGCGGCATGAAACACCGCGTCGAACGAATCGTTGCCGCTCGGCCGAAGCTCCCATCGCTCCAGCGAAAAGACTCCGAGCCCATCCAGCCGCGCCTCTGTCGTCTGAAATTCCCCGAGCGTCAGCGTGGAAAGCCGCGAAAAAGTGAACGCCCGCTCCAGCAGCCCCGCCCGCACGCGCGATTCGGGCTCGGTCTCAATGCCGTGGATTTCAGGCAGCCCCGCGCGATTCCAGGTCGCAAGCGCCGCCTCCAGGTTTCCGCGCAGCAAATAGATCGTCCCCAGAAAATTCAGCGCGTACGCGTCTCGCGGGTCGAGCCGCACCGCGCGCCCCAAATTGGCCTTCGCGGCATCGTAATTCTTGAGCCGGTACTCGATCCCGGCAAGTTCGGTGGGAAATCGCTTGTCGCCCGGCGCCTTTTTCTCGCCCGATTCCAGCGCCGCCCGCGCCTCGCTCCATCGCCCAAGCTTCGCCAGCGCCATCCCGCGATAAAAATCCAAATCTGCCGCGCCCGCCGGCGACGCAGCCGTGGCAAGCAGCAGCTCGCTCCAGCGGCCCTGCTCATAGAGCTGCTTCGCGGCGCTCAGCCGCGCGGCTTCGGTTGGGGTTTGCTGGTTCGAGGATTGCCCGCCGGAAAGCGCACTGCCGCCCGGCCGATTCGCCTGCCCGGTGGCAGCCGCGCGCGCGCCGGGCCCCAGGCACAGCGCCAGCAGCAGAAGGATCACGTTAGCGCGGGACGGGCAGGAGGGTCCAATTCCCCGCGGAATCCCACTCCTTTTCGAATTCGGCCTTTGTCATCCGGAAAAGTTTCCGCCGCGCGGGATCGTTGACGAATACATATCCGTTCCGCCAGTCCATCCCCGCCACCACCACGTAATGCAGCGTGTCGCTCGCAGTCGCGGGCCGCAGCGCCGCGATCAGCGGTCGCCCTTTTACGAGGTTCTCCTGCAAATCCTGCCACTCGCCGCGAATCGCAAACGTTTGATAGCCCCGCTTCTGAAAATACTTCTCCATGTCGGACGCGAAGATGCCCTTCGCTTTCGGCGAGTAAAGCTTCCGCTGGATTTCGTTCACGTCATCGCCGCGAGCCGTCGCCGCGTGCCCGTTGCGCTCCCAATATTGCATGACCATCGCAATGGACGCCGCGCCGCACCCATCCTTCGGCTGCGCCACAAATGGAACGTCCAGCCACACGCCGGGCGCGTTCGCACCCAGCGCGCACGCCGCGGCGAGCACGATCGCCGCGGCGCATTGGATTACCCGGCGCACGCCGTCCTCACATCACCAGAATGATCACGACCACCGCCGTCGCCAGCGCGATCAGGATGTAAGTGATTTGCTCGTTCGTCAGCGTGCCCGCGGCGATGTCCCGCTGCGCGCGATCCGCACGCGCCGAAAGCCGCGCCAGTTCGCTATCGCTCAGCAGAGGTATCCCCTTTTCGACGAGCTTGTAATCCACCCCCGCCGATTTCAGAGCCTTCTGCGCCTGTTCCGAGGAAAGCAGCTTCTCCAGTTCTGCTTCCTGCGCCTGCCGTGTCTGCATGGTCTTCGCCAGGTCCTGGTGCAGGTCGGAACTGGTCACCACATGTTGTTGCGCGATTACGGCCGGCGAAAGTGACAGCGCTCCGGCCGCGAGAATCCCCGTGAGGGTGAGCGATAAAGTCTTGATACGGAAGGTCATGAAGCCTCCTGGCGGGTGGGCATCTTAATTATCGCGGAAAACGAAGCACCTGCGCAAGCCAATCGCCCTCGGATCGAGGGCCCAGTTCAAATTTTGTGAACGGCCGCGCGCAGGGCCGCCCGCGCGCGCTCGCGCACGAAAACGCTATGGCATTCCCCCGCCATGTGCTCTGATTTCAAGCGATGCCCGTATCGCAAGCCCGCCGCATTGCGTTCCAGATTTTGCTCCGCGTCGAAGCCGAAGGCGCCTACGCAAGCGACCTGCTCCACGCCGAGCTTCCGCCCGCCATCCCTCGCGCCGACGCAGCCCTCGCCACCGAAATCTCCCTCGGAGTCCTTCGCTGGCGTGGCCTGCTGGATTTTTTCCTCGAGCGCTACACTCGCAAGCCGTCTGCCCGCGCCCCCAAGCTTGATCTGCCCGTCGCCGTCGCGCTGCGCATGGGCCTCTATCAGCTTCGCTTTTTGCGGCGAGTGCCCGCCCGCGCCGCAGTCAGCGAATCGGTCGAACTGGTAAAGTACGCGCGAAAATCCTCCGCCGCATCGTTGGTCAACGCCGTCCTGCGCCGCGCAGCCGCGGAAGCCGCGCAGCCGCCCGAATCCTTCCTCCCCGCGAATCTCAGCGAGCCCGCGCGCCTCGCCATCCTTCATTCGCATCCCGCATGGCTTATAGAGCGATGGCTCGCGCGCTTCGGCCGCTCCCGCACGCTCGCCCTGCTCGCCGCCGATAATCGCCCGCCGCGCCTTTCATGCGCGCTGCGGGATCCCGCTCGCGCCAAGGAAATCGCGGCGGAATTGCGTGAAGCGAATTTCCAGGTGGAATCCGGGGCGCTGCTGAAATCCGCGCTCGCAGTCTCTGGCGGCCGCATCTCATCGTCCGCGGCGTTCCGTCGCGGCGACCTATCTATCCAGGACGAAGCCTCGCAAGCCGTGCCGCTGCTCCTCCGCGTATGCCCCGGCGATCGAGTTCTGGATTTGTGCGCCGCGCCCGGTGGGAAGACGGCGCCGCTCGCCCGCGCCACAGGCCCATCCGGCATGGTCGTCGCCGCTGATCGTCACGCGCATCGCCTGGCAGCCATGCGCGCTCAATTCGAGCGCCTTGCGCTCGGCGACGTGCGAAGTGTCGAACTCGACGCCGAAGCCGCGCTCCCCTTCGGCGCCCTCTTCCACCGCATTCTGGTGGACGCGCCCTGCTCGGGAACGGGCACCCTCGCCCGCCACCCCGAAATCCGCTGGCGCCTTACTTCGAGCCCCGATCCAACCCTTAACCAGCCGCGCCTCGCCTCGCTGCACGCATTGCAGGCGCGCATCCTTGCCAACGCCCTCGCCGCCCTCGCACCCGGCGGCCTCCTGGTCTACTCCACCTGTTCCCTGGAATCCGAGGAAAATGAAGACGTGCTCGCCGCAGTCCTGCCCTCATTCCCGCAGATGCGACTCGCGCCTGCCGCCGAAGCCGCGCAGGTCCTCGCCCCGCATCTCGCCCCAAGCGTCACGCCGGCACGTCTCATTGACGCCGCCGGATATTTCCGCACCCTTCCCGGTGAACTTCCCGTGGACGGCTTCTTCGCCGCACTCATCCACCGCGCGGCATAGCGGCCGCAACTCTCAGCCGCTGCCGCCGCCACTTGCACCCTGGATTAGTGCTGCGATTCGTCCAGCAGCTCCTTCATATACTGCTGCCAGAAAATCGCCATCGTATGCGTGCCGTGCCCCCGCGTCTTGTCCGATTCCGGAATCAGCACATATTTCCCGCGCTTCACGCGCTTGATCTCGCGCTCCGCGATTCCCAGGTCCGGCGGGTTGATAAAATCGTCCGCCGAATTCACCCACATCAGCGGCGCCTTAATCTTCTCGAGGTCAGGGGAGGGATCGTACGTCCGCGACGAATTGAACGCGTACCACACGTCGTTCGCGTCAAACGATCCGCTTTCCACCGCCTTCAGCCGCGCCTCGGTCGAACGCACCACCACCGCATCCGCCGCGTCGCGTGTCGGATAACGTACCTGCATCTCGAGCGGCGCGCTTCCCGCGATGGCCATCAGGTCTATCACGGTCCGCATTCCCTGCACCGGCTCGGTCTTGTAGTCGCCGTTGTCCCATGCCGGGTCCGCGTGAATCGCGTCCATCAACATCTTCCGCCACATCCGATTCCGCCCCGCGATCTGCACCGGCTCGCACGCCAGCGGCATCAGCGCATCCACGTCGTCCGGATACATCTCGCCCCACATAAACGAATGCATGCATCCCATCGAAGTGCCCATCACCAGCCGCAGGTGATTCACGCCCAAGCCGTTTTCCAGCAGATCGTGCTGCGCCTTCACCATGTCCTGATAATCGTACTGCGGAAAATGCGCGCGCATCCCGTCGCTCGGCTTGCTCGATTTTCCGTGCCCGATATTGTCCGGCAGGATCAAATAGTATTTCGTGATGTCCAGCAGTTGCCCCGGCCCGTAGAGCACCCCGGCAAAGCTCGGCGAAAGAAATTGCCGTCCGCTGCCCGTCGTCCCGTGCAGGATCAGCACGGCATTCGTCGTCCGCCCGTTCGCGTCCTTCTGCGGCTGGCCTAGCGTCAGATAATGCATCCGCAGCTCCGGCATCGTCTCGCCGGATTCGAAATGAAAATTGTGAATGATGTAATCGCCTTCTTTCGTCGGATAGTTCACGCGCGCGCGTCGCGCCTGCTGGCCGGCTGGTTGGCTAGCCTGCTGCCCGCTCCGCTGGCTCGTTTGCTGAGATCGAGCCGGCGCGGCGAACCATGCAATTCCCAAAATGGCGGCAATCAAAGTACCGAGTAAACGGCGCATTCGAATAGTCCCTCCGGTGCGCCACTCTAGCACGAGAGCGCGCCGGAAATAACGGAAACTCGCCCCGCCGCGCGGCAAACGCCCAAAAATCTCAGCTGGAATCCCCGTAGCGGGTCGGTTTGAATTTTCTTGGCCGTGACACAAGAAGTTAAAATGCAAACTGACCCGCTATCGGATTTCCTTGATTCAGCGACAAGTCGAAAACATCCGCGTTAGACTGCCGGAGAGCTGAATCCCGCGGCGACAGATCCGAAAATTGACGTGCTCTTCATCAATGCGCGAAAAAAAAACGCCTCAAACCGGCCTTGCGGCGCGTCAACTAATGCATAAACGAAAGGCTCACGCCCGTCGAAAGGATAAACTCGTTTGACGTCGTTCCGGGAATCGGAGGGTTCGTCACATAGCGGTCGCTGATGCTGATCTGCCATCCGAGCCAGCTATTGATCTTCGTGGTCGCCGCGGCGTCCAGCGCAAACCGGTATTCCCCCGGATTGCTCAGGTCCGGATAAAAATTGAAATCCTGCGTCAGCAGAGTCCCCTTGTTCACCTTCTTGGTAAGCAGTTCGCTCAAAGTCACCGCCGCTAGGTTCCGGTCCACCTTGATCGAATTGCTGTAGCTTTCCCGCGTGTAGTTCAAACCGGAAAGAACGTCCAGGGTCGTTTCCGGATTCTTGATCGCGTGCCAGCCCAAGCCTCCCGTGTAAATCGAGCGCAGGACCAGGTCCTGCAACGCATCATGCGTGAAGTCGCCGCTTGCCGAGCTAAACATTCGCGGCGTAATGTCCCGCTGGTACCGCACCTCTCCCAGGATGGCGTCCGCCGTAACTCCGCCTGCCCCGCCCGTGGCGGTTGCCGCGCTCGTCGTGTATACCGACGATTCGGAGATCACGAACTCGTCCGCCAGCGTCTTCCGATCCGCGTTCCCCGCGAGGTTCAGGTTTGTCGTGTTGCTGTTGCCGCGCGCCATCGCGAAGCCCAGATTCACCGCACCCTTCCAATCGTGTGCTAGCCCAGGGTGCAGCATTTTTTCGAACTCGTCCTGTCCTTCGGCCGGGCGCAGCAGGCTCACGTCCGCCAGCGGCACCGTCACCGCCCCTTGCGACGCCGTATGGACCACCAGGTTCGTCCCCTCGAGCGAAATCGTTCCGCCTACCGACTGCTTCTTTACGGTTAACACGTAAACCGGCTTCTGCGTGCTCACCTCCTCCACGTTCGACCACGGCACGCTCACCTCGCCGGCATAGTCCGTCTTCAACGTCAGTTGCTTGTCGTCGGCGCCCGTCACCTTCCCCGTTAGCCGGTCGCCGTTCTTCAGCGTAACCCCGTCGCCCATCGCCGTCGCTGCCAACCCCAACAGGCCCACCAGCAGGGCCGCGCACACTTTCCTCATCATCTTCCCCCAATAAAATCTCAATGCCGTAGGCGAGCCATCCCTCCGCGCTCGCCGCTCCATATAACTTACCGCTCTCCTCGAACCATCGCCAGCGCGTCTATAGCATTCAAACCGACCCGCCCCTTATCCGCAAACCCTGGTGTCGCCCCCGCCCCTTATGTCAGGATGGCAGCCGCTCTTCCGCGGAGGACCGATGCACAAGCGCACGATATATTGCCTGCTCGCATTCATTGCCGCCACGCC
>Ga0134126_10000374_pt1 | contig 57976 bp, 59 predicted proteins | sample KB31752_FD_96881 | JGI IMG/M metagenome (GOLD analysis project Ga0134126, IMG submission 96881) | Terrestrial soil microbial communities with excess Nitrogen fertilizer from Kellogg Biological Station, Michigan, USA - KB3-175-2 | ecosystem: Environmental > Terrestrial > Soil > Unclassified ...
AATATCCGTCGGTGCCCTGAATGAAATGAATGTGATAATCCAAGCCGCCGGGCGAGGTGGCGTTGTCGAGAACCGTGAAGGAATAACTCACGGGAAAAGTTCCGCCGATCCAACTCTCGCTGGTGTCCACCAACTGGACCTGCGCGCGGCCAAACTGCCCGGAGCCGCCAAACAAACGCAGGGCCGGAGTGGTTTTCAGAATCGATACGGTGGGCGGCGGAGGGTTCGGGATGGCGCCATTGAGTGTGATGTTGTCAATCCAGATTGTCTGCGGTCCGATCAGGCCGGAATTGCCGTACGCGCCGGCATCCATGCCGAAGATAAGGTTCACCAGCCCGGCGCTTAAATCACCGAAGTTTTGCGCCACTTGCCGCAAATCCACGCTCACATGGTTCCAGTTGGTGTTTGGCAGGCCGGCGCCATTGGTGGCGGAAATGGCAAAATAATAGATCCAGTCCTGACTGAAGCTCGGACCTCTTGATCCCATGCGCATGTAGCCGTAGTCCAGAGAGCCAGCGCCTAATGAGCCGTTCACGCCGGCTGCCGCAGTGTTAGTGCGTATCGCTGAACTCGCATCATATCGGATATCAAACGAAAGATTGGTCCAGGTGCCGAGGTCGAGGGGAGCGTAATTGGGGCTGGAGCCGTCCCATAACACATATTGGTCTCCTCCCGTGAAGTTGAGCAACAACTCCAATGAACCGGAAGCGGGATTGTTGCTCGAATCATTCGACGGATCCCAGCTTACACCCTGGAAGACACCACCGAACCAGTTTCCCCAACTGCTGTTATAGGGCGTGGTGGACACTTGGTCAGAGTCGAAGTTATACAAAGCGAGATTGGTGCTTTGCGCCTGGAGCGAGCCACTGATTGAAGTCAGCGCAATCGCCACAAGCAATCCTGCTACTTGGTTGATTTTCATAGATTTGTGTCCGTTACGAGTTCTGCTCGTTGGGGTGAGGGTGACGTGATGGGCATAGGAAAAGGGCTAGCTCGAGTGGGCACCGATTTGCCATGCGAACTTTGTAACAAAGAAGTAGAGTCCTGAATATACGACAAACGTCGTACATACACCGCATCCATTTTGAGCTAGAGTTCGTTCAAACCATCGACAACCAGCGCACTGACGGGCCGCTCATGGGCCTTGAAGTTAGTTCGACCCTAATCTCGAAATTAAAACTGAATTCTCAATTGCAAACGGGAAGCTGCTTTCCGTACGTGAACTATGAAAGTCATCATCGCGGATTCCAAAAGGAGGCCCTGCGGCAAAGCAATGCGCTCGCCCTTTGGCTTCACGCTCATCGAGCTGCTGGTGGTCATCGCCATCATTGCCATCCTCGCCGCCATGCTGCTGCCCGCATTGGCCAAGGCCAAAATTCGCGCCCAGGGAATTTCCTGCCTCAACAACATGAAACAGTTGCAGACCGCGAGCATTCTTTACGCGGGTGACAACAGCGATTTCATTCCGAAGAACAGCGCACTTAGCAATGCGGGCGACTCCACCTCCGGAAATCCGAACTGGGTGGACGGCACCTTCAGTTGGCCAAGCGGACCAGCCACCGGCAGCCCCTTTGGTTGTGAGACCAATACCTTTTATCTCGGAACGTCAGGAGACCGGGGCTTTGGTATATTCCTGCTGGGGTCCATTGGATCCTACTCTAGATCTCCGGGTATCTATGTCTGCCCTGCTGATCACTATCTGGATCCCCATCTCCATATGCCACGCGTCCGCTCCTGTTCCGCCAATTTGCAGGTTGGGACATTAACCAAAGGCGTGGCCGGCACGCAATACGGCGCAGACTGGATCAACTACAAGTCATTCCAGAAATATTCCGATTTCGGAGTGGGCCTGGGTTCCTCGGATTGTTTTCAATTCCTCGACGAAAATCCGGCGAGCCTGAACGACGGGTGGTTTGATTATATTTTGAATGGGACAGGCATCAACGACCGGCCCGCCGTGAATCACGGCAACTCCTCATCATTTTCCTTCGCGGATGGCCACGCGGAACTTCATAAATGGGTGGATAAATTCCTGAAATTAAATACTTCCGGGCAGGGAGCCGACACCAGTTGGTTGGCGCAACACGGAACTTACAAACTCAAATAGGAAAGCACTGAATGTCGGACGACTGTTTGCTTCGCCAATGGCGTCTTGCTAGCGCCGAGCGCCTTACGGTCTAGCTAGATAGGCACCCGCCGAGTGGAGTCAGAAATTTCGCGTTCGAAAACTCGATGATGCCGTAAGTGTTGCGCAGGGAATTCACATCAAACGGATTTCATTTGTTCTGAAGGAGCTTTCACGGCTGCCGCGTGCGCTATTAAAGTTCTCGGATGCGGCGCTATGACACATGTCATATTGCCGCCAGGAACCATGTTCCCATAGAGTAATTTCGCACCGAGACCAACTGAGAATATCATGCGTTTCTCAACCCAAAAAAATTTGTGCCGTGGCAATTCCGGCGGTTTTACCCTGATTGAACTATTGGTGGTTATCGCAATTATTGCGATCCTGGCTGCCATGCTCTTGCCTGCTTTGGCGAAAGCGAAACAACGCGCGACCGAGGCGGCTTGCTTGAATAATGACAGGCAGTTGGCGCTGGCGTGGAATATGTATGCCGAGGATGCCAATGATGAACTGGTGAACTTGAGCACTTATGTGCCCGGAGGATTGGCGAATTCCAGGAAAGGCATTCCCTGGCGGGTGGACATCTTCAATGGAGAGCAATCCCCGGCCCCGAACCTGGCAACTTCAGACGGGTGGAAAGCGGCCATTGAAAAAGGCTATCGTCAGCCTACACCAACGATAGACGGACCGCTCTTTAGATATGCCGCCAATCCGGACATCATGCATTGCCCGGGAGATAAGCGATATCTTCTGTCTTATCCCGCCAATGCCTCGCCGCAAAACGGCGGGCCATATTCCTGGGACAGCTATTCGGGAGCAACCTTTCTAAATGGCGAGAACGGCGGATTCGTCAAGCGGAACCAGATCAAACATCCCAGCGATCGGTTTATTTGGGTGGAGGGGGCGGACATGCGCGGAGAAAACGTCGGCTCCTGGGGCATGAATAATTATGGCACCGCAGGAGCCAACTACGGCGATGCTCAGTTCGAAGATTCTCCGGCGGCATTTCACATCACTTCCGCCTGCTTCAATTTTTGCGATGGACATGCGGAAGTTCATAAATGGCTTAATGGCGCCACTATCAAATTCGCCAATGATACGACGCGAAATAAAGACTCGGGCGGAGCCACGCAGGCTGCTGCCAATAGCGGAAGCGCGGTTGACCGCCAGTGGGTTGGCAGCCATTATCCCGGCCCGCAAAATCCCTGATCGGCGATGGCGAATCTCGCTTATGATATTTGTCGTATGGCAATGGGAGGCCGGTTTTTGAGAGGGTAAGGCGTTGCCGGTCAGGTTCGGATTAATGCCTGCCCAAAACAAGAAGTACGAGAACGGCAGGGTGGTTGAGCTGTTACGACTATACCCGAACGCTGGACGACGATTTTAGCAATCAGCAAAACTTTGATGCGTTGAACCAACTTGTTCCAACAATTCACTTAAATGAAAACACAAACTATTCTCGTCGCCTTTGCGCTGCTGCCATTGTCACTTTTCGCTTCGGATATCAATGGCGTGTGGAAATCCGAATTCGACTCGCAGGTCGGACATCAGAATTATACGTTCACTTTTAAGCAGGACGGCACAGCCCTGAGCGGGAAAGCCAATTCACAGGTTGGCGAGCGGAAACGAGAAGCTGAGTTGAAGGAAGGGAAAGTGGACGGCGACGCCGTTTCCTTTGTTGAGATGCTGAATTTGCAGGATAATGAGATTCGTATCAGCTATGCGGGCAAGATCTCGCCGTCCGGTGATGAAATTAAATTGACGCGCACAGTCGGCGATTTTGGGAAAACCGAAATTGTGGCCAGGCGCATGTCGGCTGAATCCGCGGATGCCGCGCCGAGCGCAAAGATTATTCGGATCAAGGCCGGTTTGTCCGCGCCGTTCAAGGATTCCAGCGGCAATATGTGGTTGCCAGACCAGGGTTTTGAAGGAGGGGACACGATAGAGCGCGATCCAGTCCCCACGATTACCGGAACGAAGGATCCAGGGCTGTTCCAGAGCGAGCATTACTCCATGGATTCGTTTTCCACCAAACTCCCGAACGGGAAATATGTGGCGCGACTCTACTTTGCCGAAACCTATGAGAATATTACCGGCCCCGGCCAGCGCGTGTTCTCGTTTAATGTGCAGGGACACGAGTTCAAAGATTTCGATATTTACTCTAAAGCAGGCGGCGCTGATAAGGCCTATATCGAATCGGTGCCCGTGCAAGTTACTGACGGAAACTTCAAGATCACATTCATCAGCAACATCGAAAATCCGGCAATTGACGCAATAGAAATCATTCCTCAGGCACTGGCCGAAACGGCGGCGTCGACGGCGCATTTGTAATTGCGGTATTCTTTTACAGCTCGATTTTTGCGTGTGCAATAACGCCGCGCGGGCGGATCAATCCGCGAACATCTGATTTTTGGTGGTAATCCGGCGCAGTTTTTTAAAAGCTATTGTAAATGGCGGCTTATAGAGAATCACGCATGGCCTTTCCAGATTTTGTGATCTCACTAACTACGGTCTTTAGTGCTGACGTACGTCATATTGACTGGCTCTAGGGGAATGATAAAATCTACTCATAATACGTATCGATATTCGTATTAGTGGCTACACGCGGCCTTTAGGGTTCTCGGGAATGAATAAAGATTTACCCGGTATCGCGCTGGGGGCTCTATTGCCCGATAAAAGCCACTGAACCGTTGATGAAAGACTCACGGGTGCTTGCTTCTTGCTGATACCTGGAATCGATGGCATCCGCCAATCGCATCTATGGATGCAAATACAGCAGCGGGATCGCTGCGGGAGAATACCGTGATTGTTTTGGCGCACATGCCGAAGCATTAATTGCCGTTTTCCAGTCAAAAAAACTCCGTATTGGTGTGCAATGATCGCCTCCTGGAAACTTTTCGTGACAGCCGCCTGTGTGCTTGGTGTGGCGACCGTGGTGGGCGTCATGATATCTGGTCCGCCTGGCGATGGGAATTGGGCGCCGCGAATGGCTCCGGGCCCGGTGAAGCCAGTCGAGATGGTGCATCGGCACGATCCCGGATCAACACGTTTGCCCGGCCAGGTTGCCTCGATCCGGCTGGAGCCGGTCGCTGCGGATGCCGATTCCGCCGGTCCCGATAGTTTGGAGGATTCTGATCAGATTCGGGCATGGGCCAGGAGCAATCCGGGGCGAGCCCGCGAGTGGCTCGCCAGCGCGCCAGAGGGAGCCAAGCGTGAGACGGTGTCGGAAATGGTCTGCCTGCAAATCGCGGAAACGAATGCGGCAGAGGCGGTGGCGCTGGCGAATGATTATGAGCCCGGGGCCACCAACGTATTGGAAAACCTGATGATGCAATGGGCGGATCAGGATCTTCAAGCTGCGTACGAATGGGCAGCCGCGAAACCACCAGGCAAACAGCGCGATGCCTTGTTGAGCCGCATAGCGTTCGTGGAATCCAAAACCGATCCCAAGGATGCGGCCACAGTGGTTGCGCAGGAGATTCCGCCGGGGCCAATCCAGGACGAGGCCGCGATCAGCGTGCTCTATCAATGGGCGCTGAAGGACCCCGAAGCGGCGATGACTTGGGCGCAATCCTTTTTACCGGGCACCCTTCACGACCGGGCGGTCAACGAGGTGCGAAAAGTGATGGCCAGCAATTCACAATCGGCAAATGCCCTTTGAGATTTTTTAAAGTGTGAATTCGCCGAAATCTTCCTCAAAACTGCAACCAAAAACCTAAAACAAAGGGAAAACATGAAATACACTCGATCCAAACTTGGCGCCGCTGCCGTTCTGACTGCAGCCGCACTCGTAACAAACGCTTGGGCCTATCAAGGCAGCACCACTCCCAAGTTGCACGTCTCGGGACGTTTCCTTCAGGATACCAGCAACAAAAGCGTCGTTCTCCACGGCTATATGCAGCCGACGGCGAGCTTTTTCAACGGGAACATGTATAGCGATCCGACCGACTGGACCAGTCCATCGAACGTCGCAGGGATGTTGAACTACCTGGAGTCTGCGGCTGCCGTCATGAGCGACACCACTCCCAAATATGGCCAGAGCCACGGCTGGTATAGCACCTTTGTGCGCGTCAATACCGATTCGATCGGCGGTTGGACGAGCCAGAATGGCCTGGTCGATGCCAACCAATTCAACGGCTGGATCCAGAACTTCGTTGTTCCTTTCGCGAGCTATCTCAGTTCGCGTGGCATGTACCTGGTATTGAGCGCGACGGGTCCGATTAACACGCCCAATGACGGCAACAACAACTGCAGTGTGGCGATCCAGCAGCGCCTGATCACCTTTTGGCAGACCGTCGCCAACGCCTCGGGTGTCAAAAGCGCGAACAACATCATGTTCGAACTCATGAACGAGCCGGTTAACATAGAGTCCTCTCCGGGCAACGGCGACTGGGGCAATCACCAGGCGAAATATTTCCAAGCCATGCAAGCCTGGATCCAGCCGATCATCAATGCCATTCGAAACACGGGCGCCGATAATGTCATCTGGGTGCCCAGCCTGGAGTTTGAAGGTTCACCCTACGAATGGGCTCAATATCCCTTTTCCGGCGCGAACACCGCTATCGCCTGCCATTATTATCCGGCCTACGGCGGCGTGCATGACAATCAGACCTCAGTGCAGAACCTCTGGAACTCGGAATACAAACCCGCTGCGGACGTTTGGCCGATGATAATCACGGAATGTTATTGGTTTCAGGAACCGAACAATCCTACCGACTTGGATGCCGGAAGCACCGCGGGATTCGGCAATGCGCTGAAAAATGCCATGGATGCCGAGGGCAACGTGTCATACATCGTCGGTTTCCTCAGCGACCTTCTCGCGAATATCAGCAGTGGCCCGCCGTCGAGTCTCAACCTGAGCACGAATGACGGCGCGCAAGCCTATTTCCGCTGGCAGGGCGGCTACGTCGGCGCCGCCCCGACGGGTTCCTCCGGAATCGTCGGCAATGGAACCTATAAAATCATCGCCCGGCATAGCGGCAAGGCCTTGGATGCGACCGGCAATGGGACGGCCAACGGCACCCAAATTGAGCAATGGACTTACAACGGCGGCAATAATCAGCGGTGGACCGTGACTGCGGTTGGCGGCGGTGAATACAGCATCATCGGCGTGCAGAGCGGCCGGTGCGTTGACATCAATGCCGCGGGCACCGCGAATGGCACCAAGGTACAATTGTGGGATTATCTTGGGGGTGCCAACCAGAAGTACTTCTTGTGTCCGACGACCAGCGGCTATTACCGGATTCAGCCGGCTCACTTGAATGCGGCTGGCTCCTGCCTGGACGTGAACGGTGCCTCGACGGCTGATGGCGCGCTCGTTCAACTCTGGCAGTGGCTGGACGGGAACAATCAGCAGTGGTCTTTCCAGGCGCCTTGAACCCAGAAACTCATTCGCACAAGGGCGGCAACGAAACTTCTCGTTGCCGCTTTCATCTTTGCAGCGCTCGGTGATCGGGATCCATTCAGATTCACACACTCAGGACACGTTTTCGGACACATTCGACTCCTTTTCTCCAGAAAACCCCAAAATCTCAATGTTTTGGGTTTGGTGCCGGTGGTCGGACTCGGTCTATGAAGAGGCCGAAGTCGATTAAGTTTTGCCTGATTTTATTGGCTAGTCAAGCATTAGTCAGTCATCCCTAGCCACCATTTTTCATTACTGTTTATACACAGTTTTATACACAGCAAGACAGATCTACCGCCGGAGAATGGAACGGCGTTCACTTGACTTCTTATCGAAAGATTCCTTTATTCCATTCACGAATAGAACCGTTCTTGACGAGTTTCGCAAAAGGCGAGGGCATCTTTCTACGATCCGATTTGGAGACGGGAAAGGGCGCTTGACTGATTTTTTGGATTGGATGGAGAAGCAGCCAGAAATCGGCCGGCTTCTTGCCGCATTGCGGACAATCGAAGTGGAGAGCCTTTTCAGCCCACATGGCTTCCGCCCAAGGGCCAGAACGCAAGAGGATGTCTGCGCAATCGGGTTATATTTGCTCGATAAGGCCAAAGCGGGAGTCAGCATTCATGCAGTTGCAATAAAGCGTGGCATCAGACCCGATTACGGTGGCTCAAAAGGACAAGGCTACATCGACGAAGCGATGAGGTCCTATATCGACCGTTTTTTTGTGACCAAATAGAAACCAGTTTGGAATCTCTCGGCGACCAAATCAGCGTTGAAGCTGCAGTCCAAACCCGATTCGATTTGTTCACTGATGCGGAGTTTGGAAAGGTGTTTCCGGCGACCAACACCGCTTTGAAACGGATTGCGGAATACTGCTCCCAACCGGACGACGCCGGCAGTTGGTTCCATGTCGCGACTTCATGCCGCGAGCTTTTAGGAAGCTTTGTGCGGGAGTTGCACAGTCTTGGCGCCGTCACACCCATCCACGAATTAAAGCAGGGCGACACAAAAGGAATTTTAAAGCAACTCGTAAAGGAGCGCTCCAGCGCCAGTGACAATCTGATCGACCTGATTCAGGCGATTTGGAGCTATGTCCAATCAACCGTCCACCGCCAGACTGCGAGCAAACAGGATGCGCTCCGAACGTATTTGTGGACCGGCCTGCTAATATCCGAAATTTGGATGCTGCTGAGAGCAGTTCAAAACGGAGATTGATTCAGTATCGGAACGTCAATGAAGAAAAGCGAAGTGCTTTCGCAATGCTGAACGCATCAGCACAATGGGCGGAAGCAATGTCGCCTTCGGGAACGCCCCACGAACCGCAGGAGAAGCGCCGCAAATGAGTGATAAGGCGGCTCGGTGCTGAGGTATTGTGGTCAATCATAAACTTCGACTCTTTGCGCACGCAGCGACAGGTGTGCGCGATGAAAACCTAAAGAAAGGGGCTTTGGCGTCGGCGGAAGGGTCAAGGAGGAACGGAAGCCGCGAACCGTAGTATCCTTGACGCTTCCGGCGACGCCATATAATCGCCCCGCCTTTTCATCGCTGCGAAAGAGTGAAAGTTTTGCCGCAAAAATCAGCGTTCCATAATTATCCGAGGCCTTGCTTTAGTCCTTGGGAAACCGAGGATTTGAATGTGGCGACAGTCCGTGGCACAATCGAACCTCGCAAAGCGCAGTTTATGGGCAACGAATATTTTGGGTTATTTCTCGCGTTTGGCGAACCCGAGCACCGTAACCTGGTGGCAAAGAAAATTGCGGGACGGGACAAGAAGTCGCTCGAAATATGATTAAATTTCCAGCCATTTATCAGAGGATTATGATTTGGATTCCGTCAGTCAATGCCGCCGCCTGAAACATGCGAGACATTCAACACTGCTTACGGTAACCTTATTGCCGGTGTGACCACTTCAAGCCAAGCTGCTTCGTCCGATGTGCCTTCGAATCATACGGGCATGCCGCAACAGTCGGTATTTGCCACCACCCATTGGTCGGTTGTGTTGGCTGCGGGAAATGACGCAGCACCGAAGGCGCAGGACGCCTTGGAGAAACTCTGTCGAATTTACTGGCATCCTCTGTATGCCTATGCGCGGCGGCGCGGACATTCACCGGCCGATGCCGAGGATTTGGCCCAGGGATTCTTTGCGTGGTTGCTGGAACGAAAGTGGCTGGCGCGGGCAGACCAGGAACGTGGTCGTTTTCGATCATTCCTGCTGACGAGCTTCAGCAACTTTCTGGCAAACGAATGGGACAAAGCCAGAGCACAGAAACGGGGCGGCGGGCAAATTGTTTCCTTGCAACTCGAAGAGGTGGAAGTTCAATACGCCTGGGAGTCTGCGGAGCATTTCACCGCTGAACAAAGTTTTGAATTACGTTGGGCACTCGCGTTGCTGGATGAAGTCCTAAGGCGTCTGGAAGCTGAATTTGCAAAGGATGGCAAAACAGAATTATTTGAGGCCTTAAAACCTTGTTTGTTGGGCGAGCGTTCAGCCCAACCGTACGCCGCGCTGGCAGCAAAGCTGGGCATGACCGAAGGCTCGGTCAAGGTGGCCGTGCATCGGCTGAGACAGCGGTATCGTCAATTGCTTCGGGATGAAATTGCCAACACGGTGTCAAAACCGGACGAAGTCGAAGAAGAAATGCGGTATCTGTTTGCTGTCCTGTCGAGACGCTGAAATGCCGTTTTGTGGTAACCTTTAGGTCGGTTTCACTTTAGAAATAGGCAGCAATCGCTTTGATATTGTGAAGTCAAAATGAAACAGCCGGTTCGGGAATGCCATTTCAGGGCTGTCTCTGTGGCCGCGAACGTGAACGGCGTTCATTTTGAATATGAAATCGTGGCATTTGACGGAGCCATATTCTCCGGAACATGGTGCTCGTCCTTAGGCATCCCAGCGAGGATTTCATAAGGAAGCTCTGAACGCTTATGGAAATTCTGAGAACGACGCGGATTAAGAAGCCATTCGGTAACTGCGTTTTTATGAAAACAACGATATTGCTCAGAAAGATATTTCCCCTCTTTTGGATTCCATGGATTCTCACCTCCTGTTCGAAGCCCGAACCTTTCACATATCCACGATTCCCGCCGTACGAAAACCATATTGTGCCGGGAGCGACCCGGTAATGAGACTCATGCTGTCCACGAACCGTGTGTCCAGTTCCTGCCCGAAACCTGTGACACCCTCCGGCAAAAGAACGTCATTGATCCGATATTGCATGTTGCCGTGTTCGCCACGCAGATGGAACTGCCCCAGGCCATCCTGTGCCACTCCCGGCGTGCGCAGAATCACCTGATTGAAAGGTGCGTTTTCACCCATCGGCACTGTGGCGATTTGCGTTTTGTCAACTTCATACTTGGTCGCTCCCAAGTCGGGCACGATTTGATTTCGTGCCTGGTCCAACTTGCCAACCACGGTGACGTTCTCCAACTGCGTCACATTAGTTGAACCGCCGGATGTTGCAGGGGGGGAATTGGTGGTCTGCCCGTTCGCCGCCTGACCGGCCATTCCAGCAGCCATGATCGAAGTGACGATTTGTAAAATGAATTTGTTCTGCTGCTTATCAGTTAAAAATCTCGCGCTCATTTGTGTTAAAAGTGAAAGTTTCCACGTGTCTGTGCTGGCCACTGAAAAAATGACCCGAACTCAGAACGAGCTGTTCGCAGGAAATATGAAAGCCGACTAGAACCGGGTGATTCCCGAACAGCCGTCTGATTAAGAAGGAAGGAAACTACACGAGCGGCGGAGCGCGACTGGCGGAGAAACGGTAATCAAACGAAGAAACCACTGCCGCTCTGAGCGGTGGCAGGACGAAAAACAGTGCGCAGGCAAAAGCTATGACAACCAGCGAACTACTCGGCGTGTCCACCTGCCCCTGCACCAGCATCGTAATAGCGCAATGGTGAGCGGGAGAATCCGCGTCCGGGTGAATCAGTTTGTGGAGCTGTTCAGACGAGGAAAAAACGACTAGGACAAGAAAAAGAGCGAGGCTGACTGCCGCTGAGACGCGGCGGAAAGCATTTCGGTGCAACGACTGCCTGGTCATCGCCTTTTTCATCGCAATGGCCAATAAATGGCACCACCTTGAAAACCCTGCAAGCCTTTTCTTCCTTTTGCTCCAAATGTCACGTTACGTTAGCTCGACTCGCGAAGCCGACTTCTAATTGTCGCGCCGATAACGACATGATCGATGATTTTCATTTTGAGAAGCTGCCTCGTCCGAACGAGTCGTGGGTGACTCGAATGGCGAAGAGGGGGGCCCCTTTGCGGGATGGGGCGCCACGCGGACTGCACCGCTCAGTACAGTTCTCTGGGCCACTAGGCGGTAGGTGTTTACCCGGGGGGATTCACCTGATAGTACAAACCCTATTGTGCCATAGGGTGATTAAATTAAAATTGCGGGGTAAACAACGTATTCGTATTCGGTACATGAGCGCTGTTGACGTTCCGTTGAAGACAATTTTTGAATCGGTTCCGGACCTGTATTTAGTCCTTACGCCAGACTTTACCATCGTTGAGGTGAGCAATGAGTACTTGCGCGCCACGATGACGAAACGGGAGCAAGTCATAGGGCGGAAAATTTTTGAAGTTTTTCCTGATAATCCGGCAGACGCCGACGCTACGGGAGTGCGTAACCTGAATGCTTCGCTTGCCCGCGTGCTTCAAACTCGCGCTCCAGACACTATGACGGTACAGAAGTACGATATTCGTGGCCCCGAAGAAGGCCTTTTCGTCGAACGATATTGGTCTCCTCGCAATGTGCCGGTGGTGGGGAAAGACGGCGAAGTTCTTTACATTATCCATCGCGTTGAAGATGTCACAGACTTCGTCCAGCTTCACCAAACCAACGTCGAAGAACGACGGAACGCCGAGCAGTTGCGAGAGCGAGCCGCACAAATGGAAATGGAGATTATTCGTCGTTCCAAGGAATTGGCGCAGGCAAATGAACATCTTCGCGCTACTGTCATTGAACTCGAATCATTTTGTTACAGCCTCTCCCATGATATGCGCGCCCCACTGCGGGCAATCCAAAGCTTTTCGCAATTGGTCTTGGACAATTGCAGCCAGAAAATCGGCGGCGAATACGCTGACCATCTGAAAAAAGTCGTCAGCGCGGCACGGCGCATGGATCGTTTGATTCTGGATGTCTTGGCGTTCTCCAGAATATCCGGGCAAAGGATCACCATTGAGCCTTTGGACGCGGAGAAGCTAATTCACGACATTATTGATGAGCGTCCCGAGTTACAATTCCCAAACGCGGAAATTAAAATTGAGAGTCCGTTGCCTCCCATGTTGGGGCATGAAGCATCTTTGACGCAATGTGTCAGCAACTACTTGGAAAATGCCGTTAAGTATGTGGCTCCCGGGGTCACACCGCAGGTGCGCATTTATTCAGAAGCCGTTGGGAACGACGTGCGGCTATGCTTTCAAGACAATGGCATTGGCATTAATCCAGAGGGGCAGCGGCGTTTGTTTCGAATGTTTCAGCGCATTGAAGGCCCGGGCCAATATGAAGGAACAGGAATCGGATTGGCGATTGTGCGTAAATCGGTCGAACGCATGGGCGGTCAGGCTGGTGTGGAATCAGAACCAGATAAAGGTAGCCGGTTTTGGCTACGATTACCAAGAGCCTGACCATGGATCACAACCTTAGCATCCTACTTACTGAAGATGACGAGAATGATGTATTTCTTCTGAAGCTTGCCTTCGACCAGGCCGACATCCGGAACCGCCTCCTCGTGGCGCGTGATGGAGAGGAGGCGATCAATTGTCTCGCTGGAAACGGAAGATTTTCCAATCGCAGTGAATTCCCTCTGCCCTGCCTTTTGATTCTCGATCTTAAAATGCCACGACAGACCGGCTTGGACGTGTTGCGATGGCTCCGCCAGCAGCCCGCGCTAAGTTGTCTGCCTGTCATTGTGCTTTCGTCGTCAGCTCATCGCTATGATGTTGAACGAGCCTACCAACTGGGAGCAAATGCCTTTGTCGTCAAACCGGCTGGAAATGAAGAAAGACTGCAATTGGCCAAGATGATTAAAGGATTTTGGCTGGGCTTCAATCAACCGCCAATCATGTGCACTGAAGGTATCGAAGCAGCATTAAAAATTCATGGCGACGAACTGATTCCATAACGAGGGCAGCAGGTACGTTTGCCGCGCGGGGTGATTACCCAAAGGTGAAGACCCAATACAAACCTTTGGATTGGATTTTTACCATTGCCAGTATGCACGTTATCACTCTGCTGCTGGTGGACGACCACAATATAGTCCGCGAAGGCTTGCATGCCCTCCTATGCCTCCAACCCAATTTCAAAATAATTGGCGAGGCGGCCACCGGCCGGGACGCAGTTAAGCTGACAAAAAAACTCTCGCCGAATGTGATCATCATGGATCTCGCTATGCCACGACTCAACGGCATGGAGGCCACTCGACAAATCATCCACGTCGCGCCAGCGGCCAGAATTGTGATTCTTTCCGCGTATGACGATGACGAACATGTGGAACCCGCCATGGCCGCTGGTGCTGCCGCTTACTTGCTTAAGACAGCGGCAGCTAACGACCTTGCCGATGCGATTCAGCAAGTACATAGCGGGAACGCTTATTTCTCGCCCGCCATCGCGGAGCGGCGACGTGAAAGTCAGGATGATTCCTTGAGCGATGAGCACGCAACCTTGTCGCTGAGGGAAGCAGAAATCCTTCAGTTGATCGTCGAGGGTTTTAGCAACAAGGAGATCGCCTCACAGTTGCGGATTTCCAACAAAACAACTGAAAATTACCGGCAATCCATCATGGCCAAGCTAAATATTCATTCGGTGGTTGGGCTTGTGCATTATGCTGTTCGCCACGGAATAATTGAGATGCGTTCGGTCAAAGACATTTCTGACCCTTCGTTCCGCCCGGCTTGCGGTGAATGAAACAACTTTATTCCGGAGGAGCTAAATACCTGTTTCCCTCTTGCATTAGTTCGTTCTTAGCTGGGGCTCCTTCGTCCGCTCTCCCGAGGCGTAGCAATACGAATGCAATATTGCTCCATTGGTGCCACGTCAAACATGGCGTTGCTTGAACTCGGTCGCGTATGCCGGCGCGAACCGGAGCAAGATGCCTGCCCTTATTCTTCATTGATTCACTGCGATTGGCAGTTGCACGATTTTCTTTTCGTATTCCTCAAGACTGGGGATTTTCACTTTCGCCTTTTTTGCATAGGCTCGATGCACTGCGACGGAATTGTGCCCCAAAGCCTCCTGAGCAAACCGCTCCGGCACACCCGCAGTTCGCGCTCTCTCGGCCCAAGCATAACGATATGAATGTAGCGTTACCCCAGAAATCCCAACAGTTTCACACCGTTGTTTGAACAGCATTGCTCGATGCTTCTCATGGATTCGAGCCAAACATCAATTTGCGGCGCGGAATTCGTTTTGTGGCTTGAGTTCGCACAGATTCAGTTTGCTGAAGAATTGCGCCACTACGCCAAAATGTTTCTCCATGTCAGGTTCGAGGCTGCATTCCGCTTCCATTTCTGAAAACGGCCCGGACCAAGAGAGCGGTGGTAATGGAAGTGTGAAAGGAATATAGTGCGTCTTACGACGGCGAAAGGTTTCACGAATCGCTTTCGGCAGGGCGAAAGCTTGGGCTGATTGGCGCTCCCGTTCGTTCCGTATGCGCCGGTACAGGGCCAACTCCGAAGCCTGCTTCGATCGATCAACCGCAAGTGAAAGCGAGCAGGACTTGAGGAGGTGCCGGAAGGCGTTTTGCCCGCCAGAAGATACGTGGTTGAGCCGTTCGACTAGCTGGCGGAACTCGTTACCGCCGAAATTTTCTTTTATTGGCCGGCCGAGGGAGATAGTGTTCGCCCTGTCACGCATTTGTAGGAGCAAAGGGTATGTTTTTAATAGACCACGAGACACCTGTTGACCTGCTTTATTACGATGCCATCGCTGAAACTCTCGTTAAGCGGTTACCCTCAGCCCGTGCAGCATCGCCCGATGAGGAGGCCAAGTTTGTTGAGGCGGCAAAGCAAGCGTTTGAAAAGCACGATGCCAATGCATTGGCGGCACTTACCTGTTGGGATAGAGTGCCCAACAAACTCAGGACGAGCGGCAAGGAACAATATGTCAGAGATGTCGCGCAGACTATCATTGACATCACGCTCACGAATCCAGATCCAAATTATCCGGACATCGTTTGGAAAGATACAGATGGCGTTTCCTACCGCTCAAATCTTCCGGTCGTCAAGCAATTGAAGATCACATTCAAGACGGGACAATTCGGCGATGGCAGGTATCCCATTGGCGAGAAGAACGGGAAATTATATTTGTCGGAGCCAGCGCCTGTAAAATGAAGTTTACCGCGCTGGAGCCGAAAATGTGCCACAATATTCGAGAGTGCTTTTGAGCTTTAGCGACTACAGCCCATTATCGTTGGCGTTTGCCTGCGGGATACACAAATGATCGCCCACCTTGATGGTTCACTTGTTCAACGTCTGGCGGTATCGTTTCTAAGCGGTGGCGATTGGAGCAAGGTGGAAGCCCGAAGATTTATCAAAGGTCGCGGAGATCAGATTGTTTCGGATTCGAGTCCACAAGCTCGGTTGAAGGAATCGTCGGTGTTTACGCGGTGCTTTTGCCAGCGGACTGGTTTGAGCAGCCATTGATTCTTCCATTGCACGGACCACATCTCACACCCTCTCGGGAATACGATCATTCATGCGCTCGTCATTCGGGGAACGTTTGGCTGGTCAAGCGCAGATGTTGTCGGACTTGTGAATTTTCTAAACTTGAGCTGCGCCCCCATCCGCAAATAATTCCGTGCCATTAATGAAAGATGATTCGTCGCTGGCCAGAAACAAGGCTGCGGCAGCAAGCTCTTCGGCTTTGCCGATCCGTCCCAGAGGAATTGTTCCGATAATGGATTTGATCGCTTCGTTTGGTTTGCTGGCCAAGGGAGGTGTATTAACCGGACCAGGACTTAATAGATTAGTGCGTATCCTGCGATTCTTCAGTTCATTGGCCCAAACCCGGGCATACGCCCTGAGTCCCGCCTTGGTCGCCGCATAAACGGTGAGGCCGGGAAACCCTTTCACGGCCGCGATGGAAGAAGTCAGGATGATGGAGGCTCCATCGCGCAGCAGCGGCAGAGCCCTTTGCACAGTGAAAAGAGGCGCCTTTAAGTTCAGGTCAAAAATCGCGTCAGCATGCTCCTCTGTGATTTGATGCAGTGGAACGAATTCACCGCGCCCGGCATTGGCGAAGACAATGTCGAGATGTCCCTTTTCAATTTTGATGGCCGCGAATAATTTGTCGAGTTCGTCCATTCGAGTCACGTCAGTCGCCACACAGGTAACATTTTCACCGATTGTCGCCTTCGTTCGTTCAAATTCATCCGCTCTGCGTGCTGCAATAAAAACGTACGCTCCCTCCTGAACGAACCTTTTCGCGGTTTCCAGTCCGATACCGCTGCTTCCTCCAGTAATGATGGCAATTTTGCCGGCTAATTTTTGCATGTGTTTATTTCCTAAAACAACAAGGTGCTACTTGGCCTGAGGATTGGTCATCTCTGCGGGTAACATTTTCAAAACTGCTTCGGCTTTCACGCGATCACCATGCTGATGGCTGATGTGGGAAAAGGTAATTTTTCCACCTTTGGCGATGACGAATGTGGATGGATAAGCCGTTTCGCTCGGCGCGTCCCATCGCAGACCGTATGCCTTGGTGAAGGCGTAATCAGGATCGATTACGAGAACTGAAAATGATCTGCTGCGATCCGGCACTCACGAACGGCCCCGTATTAATATTATACGTGGCCGTGGCGACTGGGCTGTTGTTGTAACCGGTTTTGACGGCAATGGCCTTCAAAGTCGTGATGCCCGAAAGGAATACACTGTCGCCGTTGAAAAGAAAAAAGTCCGAGGTGGTTGGCGTGCTGCCGTTCGCAGCCGCAGCATTATTGTACTGCTGCGGTTGGCGCTTTGCGCACAGCCGCGGTCCGGGCTTTTGGGACACTCCCACGATTGCTAATGTTCCGTGTTCTCCCTACATTCTCCTTCAGCCGTGACTTTCAAAACCCCTACAAGAGTCGCCGCCATTCTCTTCATTTGCCTGGCGGCAAGGACTGTTTTTGCCCTCACCAATAATCTGGCGCTCACGCCCCAGATGGGTTGGAACGATTGGAACAGTTATCATTGCAGCATCAGCGAATCCGCCGTCAGCAACACCGCCAATATCATCGTCTCGACCGGCATGAAAGCGGCCGGTTACCAGTTCGTGAATATTGATGATGGCTGGGCCAGTTCGCGCGATTCCAATGGAGTGATTCAGGCCTATTCCATTGCCGGAAAATTTCCCAGCGGCATCAAGGCGCTTTCCGATTACGTTCATTCCAAGGGGCTGAAGCTGGGCATTTACACCGATCACGGCGTCAACACCTGTTCCAGTTGCATCAGCGTGAGCATTAATCCATTCGGCAAACAGCCGGGCAGTTATGGTTATGAATACATTGATGCCGCCGCTTATGCGGAAATGGGCGCAGATTATTTGAAGAATGATAGCTGCAATCTTCCGGGCGGTGATGTGCCGATGCAGGATTATCTAAGGATGGCCGATGGCCTGATGCAATCGGGCCGGCCTATCTTCAACAGCCTTTGTCCGAATGCGGCGCATTATGAATACTGGTCGCCGGATGCCGGTAATTCCTGGCGCACCACCGGAGATATCGGCTCCACGTTCGCCAGCATGATTGGGAGAATCGATCAGAACAGCAAATCGGCTTACGTGGCCGGGCCAGGCCGATGGAACGATCCTGACATGCTCGAAGTTGGCAACGGGGAATTCGCGACCAATCTGGTCGCGGCGCAAACGCACTTCACGATGTGGTGCATCATGGCGGCGCCGTTGATCGCGGGGAATAACGTCACGACGATGTCCGCGCAAACTCTGGCTATCTTGACCAATGCGGAAGCCATTGCGGTGGACCAGGACCCGGCGGGAGAGCAGGGCGAACGCGTGGCGGGCATCGTGGATAGTGCCGAGGTTTGGAGCAAGCCGCTTGGTTACGATTTCACGACGCGCGCGGTGGCGTTGCTCAATCGCAGCGCGACGACGCCCGCGACGATCACGTGCTATTGGACCAACCTCGCGCTGCTGTCGGGTTCAGCGACGGTTCGCGATTTGTGGTCGCACCAGGATTTGGGGGCGTTCACCGATAGCTTCACGGCCGTGGTGCCGCCGTACGGTTCGAGGTTGTTAAAAATTGTCGGCACGCCGATCCCGGCGCCGGTTCTCGGGACGAATTATTTGAACGGTCTCCAGCCGATTTACGCTTATACCGGTTTCGGCACGATCATGAAAAATCAGAGCGTGGGCGGCAACGCCATCACGCTCGGCGAGGTGGTTTATACGAATGGCATCGGCACACATGCGATTGGCGGAAACGAATATAATCTGGGCGGGGTCTGTTCACGATTTCATTCGGTCGTGGGCGTGGATGACGAAGTCGGGAGTAACGGGTCGGTCATTTTTCAGGTGATTGCCGATGGCAGGAAAATTTATGACAGCGGCATTATGACCGGGCTTACGCCGCCGAAGACGATTGATTTGGACATGACGGGCGTGCGGCGATTGATCATCGGTGTCACCGACACGGGCAACGACGTGACAGGCAATCGTAATTCGAATGATCATTCCGATTGGGCGGATGTTTATGTAGTTGTGACGAATACCACGCCGCAAGTGCCGCACGCGCCGACTGGCCTGATTGCCAGCCCCGGCAATCCTGTGACCTTGAGTTGGGATGACACGCTGGCCGCGGTGGGTTACAACGTGAAACGCTCCACTACGAGCGGCGGCCCATATACGACGATCGCGAATGTTCCCATCACAACGTTCAGCGATAGCGATGTGGCTGTAGGCAATACCTATTATTATACGGTCTCCGCGGTGAGCAGCTTTGGCGAAGGTTCAAATTCCACGGAAGCTGCCGTTTCACCGTGCAATGTGCCGCTCCCGCCAACGAATCTCGTCACCATTACCACGAATGCGGAAATCATGCTGTGCTGGAACGCTTCCGTCGGTGCGACGAGTTACAACATAATCCGTTTCAGCAGCGATACGCCGCCGGAAGTCATTGCCTCCGGCGTGACCGCGACGAACTATGAGGATACGAACATCATCCTCCGGCAGCTTTACTATTACCGTGTTGCGGCTGCGAATGATTGCAACCAAAGCGCGCCGTCTGATTTCGCGGCAGGAGCGGCGACGACTTCGGGGATTGTGTTCTCGTCGACGCCGATTTATTGGACGAACAAAATCACGACCAGCGCGCAAAGCTGGAACGTGAACGCGAATTGGACCAATGTGAGCGTTTTCCCGAACGGCCCGGGCAGCAATGTGGTCATCAACTCCGATATCGCCGTCGATCAGACAATCAATCTCAATATTCCCATCACGCTTGGCGCGCTTTCCGTTGGCGACCCGAGCGGGTCCGGTTCTTACACCATCAATCCAAATGGCGGCTCACTCACGTTTGATAACGGTGCGAATCCGGCTGCGATCACGCAACTCGCCGCGAGCAAAGGCGACACGATTTCTTCGCCCATCACGGTGGCTTCGAACCTTGCTGTTACGAACAATTCGCCCAATGTGCTCAGGCTGGCGAGTTCGGTTTCGGGCACGGGACTTTTTTTGGGCGGTGGAACTTTGCAGGTGGGTGACGGGACGACTCACGGCGCGATTTCATTTAACAGCGTCACCAATCAGGGGACGCTTTTGTTTCGACGCAGTGATAACGTGGCATTTAACAGCGCCGTTTCCGGTTCCGGCGGCCTGACACAAAATGGTTCGGGTGTTCTGACGTTGAACGGCGCAAATTCATTTACCGGGCCGGTGACTGTGTCGCAGGGCACGCTTAAAATTGGTTCGAGCACCGCGCTGGGCGCGACGAACGGCGCGACGATTGTTCAAAGCGGCGCGACTCTCGACCTTAGTGCCATTAGTCTCGGCAGTGAAACAATTATTGCTTCCGGAAGCGGCGTGAATAATGAAGGGGCTATTTACAATAGCGCGGCGCAGGTCACCGCCGGCGTGCGGTTCCTCACCCTGGCGGGTGACACCTGGCTTGGCGGCACAGGGCCATGGAATCCCAACAACAACGTGGGGCGATGGGACATTCGCGGCACCAACAACAATATTGTTTCCGGCGCTTTGAGCACGGGCGGCCAGCCTTACAATCTCATCAAGACCGGTAGCAACCAGGTTTCTATTGCCGCCATCAATGTGGATCCCAAGCTCGCAAACATTGATATTCAACAAGGCATGATGGGATGGGAAACGGTGACGACCTCGATGGGCAATCCCGCGAGCAACTTGATCGTGCGCGCGGGCGCGACGCTTTCTTTTTTCAGTTCCACGACGGCCTGGGACAAACATTTTATTTTATATGGCAACGGCGTTACGTCGACGGTCACGAACTGGAGCGGGGCGAATGTGATCATCGGGCCGGTGCAGTTGAACGGAGATTGCATCTTTTGGGGCAGCGCCGCTTCGCTCACGTTGGGAAATGTCGCAAGTGGAACCGGGAATCTAATTAAGAACGGCGGCTATTTATTGATCCTTACCAATGCGAATAACTATACCGGCGACACTATTATTAATGGCGGCACGTTCAAGCTGGCGGGCAACGGGTCTATTGCTGCGAGTCCAAGCATCACCATCGGCACCGGTGCGGTGCTTGATGCTTCGGTGCGTGCCGATGGCAAATTCACGGTTGAGAACGGGCAGACGTTGCGAGGCAATGGTTCCATTGCCGGCGCTCTCCTGGTAAATCCGGGCGGGACGATTGCGCCGGGCGGCGCGCCCGGAGCTTTGACGGCGAGCGGCATGGCGACTTTGCGCGGGACGACATTCCTTGAACTCAATGAGTCGGCGCATACGAATGACACCTTGAACGCAACGAGCATCGACTACGGCGGTACACTCGTGCTGACGAACCTCTCTGGAACCCTTGCCGCTGGTGACAGTTTCAAATTATTCAACGCGGGAAATCGCAGTGGAGAATTCACCAATATCGTTCCCGCGATTCCCGGCCTGAATCTCGCCTGGGACACGGACGGTCTCAGCACGGGTGTTATTAGCGTAGTGGCTTCGCCGACGCCGCAGCCGTTTGTTGGTGTCAACGTGGGTGAGAGTGGCTTGGTCTTTACAGGCTCAAATGGCGTGCCCAACTGGCCATATTATTTGCTCGCGAGCACCAATGCCAGCTTGCCGGTGAGCAATTGGGCGATTGTGACGTCAAACTGGTTCGATGGCAGCGGAAATTTCGCGTTCACCAACAATCCGGCATCGAACGGGCCACAACGGTTTTTTATCCTTCAGCTTCCGTGACGGGGAATGATCGTAGGTTGTTTCGGGAATTATTCGGTGCCGTGGTCGATACTGACATCCTTGCGATCTTTGAGCGACGAAGGAGTTCAGCGTAATCTTTAGAAGTCGCCACCGAACGCGATGCCAACGCAAAGCCGATCAATCGGCCCGCGTCGTAAGCGTCATTCGCGATGGAGTTCATTTGGTCAAGCGGCTTAAGGCCAGTTCGTCGCCACAGAATTCCTCAACGGCGAAGGATGCGCCGTCCGGGACGACGCTGAATTGTCTTCGTTCATTCGCCGCGCCGAATTGCTCCATCGTCAGCAGAACAAAGAGTCGTCGAGATGACGCAGACAATCCTCTTTTGTCGGCGATGACGAGCAGATCCGAGAGTTTGCGCGGGGTTCGCAATTCCTGTCGCAGAAAATCCCGAACTGCAAGCCGGTCGGCGGGCAGGAAAACTGGTGGAGCTGCCATAAGCGCGGTCGTCTGCGGCGCTGTTACGTCGGCGTGAGCAGCTTCGGATTCACTTGGCAGTGCGAGGAGTTTCAACCAAAGTTGCTCCAAGCTGGGCGGCACAGGTGTCGCATGACCAACCAATAGATTCATGGCGGGAATCCAAGCTTCTTGAGCGAACCCGACTTCCGCGTGCAGCCAGGGTAGCAAGACTTCCGGTTCGAGATTCACACGCAGTCCCGTTGCAACGCGACGCAACCGTTGTCGTGCGTGTTCGTCCCGGAACTGGTCGTTAGCAGTTATGAGCAGCCGGTGAAGTTCGAGATTCGTCGTCTCTGATTTTTCAAGCTCATCGAGCAAACGCGTCAGCTTTATGAGATCATCCCCGCCGGCCTGGTCGCGGCGCTGTTCGAGGCCAGTGCGAAGTTCGCTTTCTTTGCGCTGACGCTCACGAATTAGGCCTAGCGCATGAGTCATCTGCTCCAGAACTTCGCTCGACCATTTGGCCTGATCCGCATCGCGTCTGGCTACTTCAAGTCGCAACCGGATCATTTCGGCGTAAGCTTTCGCTCGAATCTGAGCCTGACGCGCAGTCTGAATTGCATCGTCCAGCCGACCGCGTTGGGATTGATACTTGATGACCGCGAGATCGGCTTCAGTGGCGTCCTCCAGATTGTAGCCAAGCATCTCGGTGTAAAGCTTGATGGCCTCACTGCTCGCGCGGAACACGCGCTCGCCAGATTCGGTCTGCATTTCCTCCAACAAGCGATAACCAAACTCGCGCCAGCAAACCGCGCCGTTTTCCAGTGCGGCATAACGTTCGACAAATTGCTGGCGGCGACCACGTTCGTTCAGTAACGCGTCGAGAATGATTCCGACAACGCGCCGTTCGGTTTCCTCTGCAATAGTCGGCTCTGCTGTGCGAAGAATTGGCGACAACGCAAATTCAATGTCGCGCCGTGTTGCGCCTGTGCCAAATCCCATCTTGTCAATGACAACATCCAGAACGACGAGGCAGAGCATTCGCAAGTCGTGTCGCGATAAATCGAGGTCGCGTTGAGTTTTGTTGCTCTCCAGTTCCAACAATGGTGAAGGTGCGATGAGGCTGCGAGTGCGTCGAGCGACGGCTTCACCGAGTTCGCGAGATTCCAGAGTGTACGATCCGGTGATTGCGGGCAAAGGTTTCGCCGTCTCGCCCAAAGGCGCTTCCGCAGCGAACAAATCGCCAAGCTGATTATTGCCATTCATGATTGTCGAATGGAATTGCCCATAAGAACGAGTCCCAGAGTATGGGCAAATCCGCGAAAAATGTCACGATTGGAACGACTCACCTACTTCACTCGATTATCGCGAGTGGTAAAATCATGCGAAAAAGGTATCTTTTTGCTTGCGCGGTTATTGATTCACCGCAGTAGGAAATTGGACGATTTTCTTTTTGTATTCTTCAAGGCTTGGGATCTTCACTTTGGCTTTCTTTGCGTAAGCTCGATGCACCGCGACGGAATTGTGTCAAGCGGAGCGGTACAATCGAAGCGGCGATTCATGAAGCCAGTAGGCGGGTGTCGATTGCCTGTAAATATATTGCCGAAAAGTGGACCGCGTTACACGTTCCTTGACTCACATTTATGGTGATAACACCTGATTCGCGAATGCGGCAGGATACATCGTACTGTCCATGAATGGATGCTATCTTTGCGCTCACTTTTCCGGACGGCTGGAAAATCGGTGTGGTCCTCGGTCTATTGGTGGTGGCGATAATCTTATTCGCCATCGAGGCAATCTCGGTGGATCTGGTGACATTGCTGATGCTGCTGGCTTTGGTCGGCACGAAAGTACTATCGGTGCAGGAGGCCTTCAGCGGATTCGGCAGCGAAATCATTATCATTTTGGGCTCGATCTTCGTGCTCTGCGGCGCGGTGCAAGAAACAGGTCTGTTGGAAACGCTGGGAGCCAAATTGGTCACATTCGCGAACAGACGCGAAAATCGTTTGTTGCTGTTGCTGATGCTGCTGGTCAGCAGTATGTCTGCCTTCATGAACAATACCACGGTCACAGCCATTTTTGTCGGCCCCGTGAGGGGGGTGGCCAGAAAAGCTGACATCAGCCCGTCAAGGATTCTTTTGCCGATGGCCTTTGCTTCCATCTTGGGCGGTACTTGTACGCTGATTGGGACGTCCACCAATGTGGCAGTCAGTGGATTCATCATGAAGGAAGGTTTAGCTCCTCTCGGCCTGTTCGAAATGACCCCTATCGGTTTGATCATTATCGCAACGGGAATCGCATATCTCGTATTTATCGGGAGGCGTTTCTTGCCGGATCATCGGATCGAAGGCCTGAGTGAATCCGAGGCGATTCGGGGATATTTGAGTGAGATTGTCGTTCTGCCTGATTCCCGTTTGATTGGCCAGCACGTTCTTGAGTCGGATTTGACCCGTATGGATTTTCGCGTCCTCAAAATTTTGCGTGGGAAGGAAACGTTTGTTCCCGACCCCGAATCGATCATTCGCGACGGGGATATTCTCTTAGTGACGGGTCGTGCGGAAAATCTCGCTAAAGTTAAAGGAAGCGAAGGAATTCAGATCATGCCGGATTGGAAACTTGGAGTTGAGGGCATGGTCCAGGGACAGTTGAACATTGCCGAAGCTCTGGTGACGCCCCAATCGAATCTGGTGGGCCGCTCTCTTAAAGAAACCCGCTACCGGGAGCAATATGATGTCATCGTTCTGGCAATCTATCGGCGCGACCACCCACTGCGCGAAAAGATCGATTCCATCAAGCTGAAGGTCGGAGACTTGTTGCTGGTCCGGGCAGATAAAGAACACCTGGCATCTCTCCAACAGCGGCGTGAGCTGGCGGTCTTGGCGGAATTGCCGCCGTCTGTTTTCAACAAGCGAAAAGGTCTCTATGCGATTGGATTTTTCCTCGCAGCCCTGCTGCTTGGCGGATTCGGATTGTTACCGCTGCCCATTACCTTGCTGGGCGCTGCAATCCTGACCGTTTTGTCCGGCTGCATATCCATTGAGCAAGCTCACCGGTATATCAATTGGCGGCTGCTGATTCTGATTGGCGGCATGACTTCCTTCGGAATCGCGATTCACCAAGCACATGCAGACGAATTCCTTGCGCATTGGATTGTCACGTTGCTCAAGCCTTGGGGGGAAATTACCATACTGGCGGGATTCTTTGTTTTGACCATTTTACTCACACAACCAATGTCCAATGCGGCGGCGGCTTTGGTAGTGTTGCCCGTGGCGTTGGAAACAGCACGCGAGCTGGGTGCGAATGAGCGGACGTTCGCAATCGCTATTATGCTGGCCGCCTCGGTATCATTGATTGCGCCGTTTGAACCGTCCTGCATTTTGGTGTACGCACCCGGTAAATATCGATTCAGGGATTTTGTTAAGATAGGACTGCCACTGACGTTTATACTGGCGGTTATTATTTTGTTTTTTATTCCTGTGTTCTGGCCGCTCCATCTGATACCCGGCCATGGAAGACCATGAATTCACTACGGGCTCGTCTGTGCTGGCGTCTTTGCGCCCGTACAACCAGGACCGGGCAGCGCGCATATCGCACCACATTTTCGGCAGTGCTGCCCATTAGTGCCCGCTTGAAGCCGGTTCGGCCGTGTGTCGCGATGATGATCGTGTCGCGAGCGGATGCTTCGGCGGCGCGATTGATTTCGTCAAAAGGAACACCCGAGGTCACGTTGACAGTGGCGGGTACCTGGCCGACAAACTCTTGTTTTGCCAACTGCACAAGACTGATTCGCGCGCGGTTGATGGCTTGATCTTTAAATCTCTTCAGTTGTGAGATCACGTGATGACTTCCTCCGATGGATTCAGGCACCACGTGCAGTAAGACGAGCCTTGCCTTTACGATCTGCGCAAAGCTAATCGCGTAATGCAATGACCGCAGCGATGGCGTGGAGAAATCGACCGGAACCAGAATTCGCTTGATGCGTGTCGGTACGCCATCGGCATAGTGTTTACTCCGCGCCAGCACACGCCGGCGAAGCGTGAGCACCGGGCATGGCCCGTGGCGAATGACCTGTTCGGCCGTGCTCCCCAGCAGAACGCGCTTCAGGCCGGTACGTCCATGAGTCGGGATGACTATTAAATCAACACCCAGTTTAGCCGCGGCGCGAATGATGACTTGAGGCGGTTTTCCTTTTTTCACGGTCAAAGTTGCGGTCATCGTCGCCGGGATTTCCTGTCGGGCAAGTTCCTCCAAATCGTGCTGGGCGGATGATACCATTTCCGCATCGCTTGGGAGGGCAATCGGCATTCGTTCCAGACCGGACATAAACAAGACCGGTTCGACCACGGACAATAAGTGAAGCCCGGCATCAAACGTTTCCGCGAGCGCGACCGCATACTTCACGGCCTGACGGGAGGCTTTGGAAAAATCGACTGGAACGAGTATTTGGCTTAGTTGTATCTCCGTCCCCGCGTTTCGTCCCGCCTTGGTTGATAAATCAGCAGTTCGCGGTTTCATGTTTCCTTTGTTCCGATCTTTGGATTATGCTCTTTCAGACGGCTCGTTGCTCTAATTCTTGTTCCGCCCGCAACCAGTCTTCAAGTTCGTGGCCCGGTTCTCTGCCCCGCGCTTCATAAAGTTCATAAGCGCGCTGCGCAACTTCGGCCCGGTCAGGATATTTTTCCGACGGCTGTTCATGTCTTCGTTGTTTCGTTTTCATATCATCTTTTTGTTTTTAATTATTTTTTGGGCACAAACGCCCTTGTTGAAACCAATCACCAACCTCCGGTTTAGCAAATGGAGCGAATGCTCCGTGCCCTAATACGGGAACCCCCCCCCCTTGGACGTTTCCCGCCCCAGTTTCCGCCTGTGCTTGCCCATGCAATATTTCATCGTTCGACTTGCCTGCGCAGATGAGTTTGGAAAAATCAGGCTGTTTCCTTTTTTTAATCATCCGGTTTTTTCTATGGAGCAGACCCCGGATTTTGCCAAGCCATCGCCGCGCCCAGGGGAATTCAAGAGCAAGGATCGCCAACCCGAGTGGAATAACGATGAACGCCGGTCCCGGTAACACGAGAAGCGCGATGCCAGCGACTAGTACCAGCCCACCGGCGGTCACTATCAAAATGCGCTTAATGGATTTCATCGCATTTCCTCTACTCATTCAATCCCCAGTGACGCGGCTGATTCGGAATATAAAGCGGAGTGTTCGCACGCTTTTGTAACTCCGCTCGAAATGCGTCGCTGTCCAACCGAGAGCCGAGACTGCTGTCGCGACCGTCTGCTGTCGCAAAATGCGACTCAATCACCGTCTCGGGAAGTTGTTTCATAACTTTGGCAGCATTACGCGATTGTGCAGTGCGCCGCAAAGCACGCGGTGCACTTTTAACCAAACAATTAGTATCAATCATTGTGTTCATGTTTCGTTTCCGTTTTGTTGTCCTTTTTAGAGGACCTGTTTTCCACTGAACCAAACCTGTCGCCGGAATGACATTTAGACTAATATGATTTCTCAATTGGATTTTTAGGTTTAAGTGAAAGATAGTAGCTGGTGGAATTTCTGAATTATCACCATTTGCGATACTTCTGGACTGTCGCCAGGGAAGGCGGACTGACCAGGGCTGCGGCCAAACTCCACGTTTCTCAACCGACCATAAGCGCGCAGATTCACGCATTGGAAGAGGTGCTTGGAGAAAAGCTTTTTCGCCGCGCTGGCCGCAATCTGGCGCTTACAGATACTGGCCAGCAGGTATTAAGCTATGCGGAGGAGATTTTCTCTCTCGGGCAGGACTTGCTGAACTCCGTGAAGCGGCGGCCGACATCATCGCGGCCTTTGCGACTAAACCTCGGAGTGGCGGATGCCTTGCCCAAGCTTGTCACCTACCGCCTCATTGAACCCGTTTTTCATCTGCCTCAGCCAGTGCAGGTATCCTGTCGGGAAACCAGCGTGTCCGACATGCTCCTCGAACTTGCGTCCTACCAACTCGACCTCGTGCTTGCCGATGAACCCGCCTCCAGCGGCGTCACCACCAACGTCTTCAATCATCTGCTTGGCGAATCTGGCGTGACATTCTGTGCGACCTCGCCTTTGGCAACCAAGCTGCGGCGCGGGTTTCCCAAGTCGCTAAATGGCGCGCCTGCGCTGTTGCCAATGTCAAATAGCGGATTGCGCCGTTCGCTTGAGAAATGGTTTCATGCCGTGGGTGTCCGTCCACGGCTCGTGGGGGAATTTTACGATCCGGCCTTCGTGAATGTTCTCGCACTCCACGGTTTGGGGTTCATGGCGGTGCCCACCGTTGTCGCGAAAGAAATCGGCAATGACTTCGGCATTATTGGACGTACCGAAGAATGTCAGCAGCAGTTTTACGCGATAACTCCTGAACGGAAGCTGACACACCCGGCGGTGGCGGTGATCATGTCCGATGCTCGTCGCCGGCTCTTCCGGAAAAATGAACTGGCCAGCACTTGAGCTTTTGTGGTGGAAATGCATGTCGGCCTAGACAATTCTTTATTCTGCAATAGAACTTCGATTACACTCTGCGGATAACTTTGCTTCTCCCGCCTCGCATTCTTCAATTCGGCGCGCGATGAAGTCGCGTTCGACGGGCAGCAAAGCGAGCTTCGCGGCCTGACGAAAGTGTGTAACCGCGGCGGTGTTCTTTCCGAGTTCGGCGGCAAATGTGCCGCGAGCGGCGTGATAAAGATAATTACTCTCCAGCACAGAGCATTGGGCAATGTTGTCGAGTGCGTCCAGCCCGGCCTGCGCACCATGAACACGCGCGACGGCAACGGCGCGGTTCATCGCTGTGACCGGCGAGCGGGTGAGAGCGAAAAGTTGATCGTAGAGGTGCAGAATGCGCCGCCAATCGGTAGCTGCGGCGTCAGCCGCCATGCAGTGCGTCGCGGCGATACTGGCTTCGATATGATACACGCTCAATGTGTCGCCTTGCGATGACTGACGGAGGCACAGGACGCCACGCTCGATCATGGCTTGATTCCACGCTCCGCGATCCTGCTCATGCAGACGCAGGAGGTTTCCGGCGTCATCGGTACGGCCATCCAGGCGGGCGGCGTTGAGCAGCAAGAGCGCCAGTAAGGCGTGGGCGCGCGGCTCTTGCGTGCCGGGATGCTGCGCGACCAACGTCACGAGCCGGATGGCTTCATGGCAAAGATCCTCGCGCACCAGACGGTCGCCCACTGACGCTTTGTAGCCTTCGTTGAAAAGCAGATAGAGTGTGTGCAACACGCCATCCAGCCGCGAGGAAAGCTCGGCCGCATCCGGCACGGCAAACGGCAGCGCGAGTTCGCGGATGCGTTGCCTCGCGCGGACGAGGCGCTTGGTGATGGCCGCTTCGCTCGTGAGAAATGCAGCCGCGATTTCTGCGGGGCTGAATCCGCACAGGGTACGCAGCGCAAGCGCAATCTGTGATTCAGTGGCAAGTTCTGGATGAAAGCAGACGAACATCATCCGCAGCGTGTCGTCGGCGAAAGTTTCATGAGTCGTGTCATCGGTTGGCGCGGCCAGCCATCGTGCGTGTTCGGTGGCGATGGCATCCTGTTTTTCGTTCCAACGGTGTTCACGTTGCAGCACAATAACCGCGAGATTTTTGGCAACTTGCGTCAGCCACGCGGCGGGACTGTCTGGCACGCCGCGATATGACCACGTTTGCAGCGCCCGCAGCAGTGCCTCCTGCACCACGTCCTCGGCGAGTTGCAATCGGTGCGTGCCAAGATGCGCGGTGAGGATGGCAACCACTTTTGCGCCTTCGTGCCGGAAAAAATGGCCGGCCACCTCACTCGCGCTATCGTCCGGCTGGCTCATGCAGTCTCAATCGCGACTAAGGCTGGCGATCTGGCGCACTTCCAACTGCCCACCGTACTTGAACATCGGACAGGTGCTGGCGATCTTCACGGCCTCATCCATCGTGGCCGCCGTGACGATGAAGTAACCTCCAACGGCTTCCTTGGATTCGGTGGCGATAGCGTCGGAAATGATGCCTCCGTTTTTGCCGGAAACGATTTTGCGGTCGGGCGTCAACGGCTGCGCCGCACTCATGACCCCTTTTTTGGTAAGACCGTCGATCCAGGCATACACCTCGGTCATTTTGGCCTGCATTTGTTCGGCTGACAGTCCGCCGTCCTGGCATGAGCCGCCTTGAACAAGAAGCAAGTATTGATTGGTGGGAGTGTTTTTCATCGGGGTGTTTGCGTCGGTTGAAGGTTCAATGATTGTCTGTTGTGATGCCAGCTTACCACGCGCCGGACAACGCACAATGCCAGCGTGCCGATGCAAAGCGCGGTGAGCGAGCGCATGAGAATGCGCGCGGACGAGCGCGACATCGTGAGCCCGGTGCCCAAAGCCACATACGCCGCGAGACACAACGGGCACTTTGGCATGAGGGCGAGCAGCGCACCGGGAAGAATCAGTTCCGCAGTTCCCCTGACGCGACGCCGCCAGGTTTTCGGCTGAGGCACGTCGCCGCCGGAGCGCGACTTCCCTTGGCAGCAGTGAAGCGAGCTCATGCTTTTGTCTCCTTCGACTGGCATCCGCATTTCGCCATGCCGGTTCCGTAGCTGTCGTGATAACGGATCCATTCCATTGAGCGATCGAGGTGATCCTCGTCGCGGCCTTTCGGCGTCAGGTCGAGGATGCGATACGTTCCCATCATCAGCTCAACGCCACGGCCGTAAACCGAATAGGTATGATAAACCGTGCCATCGGCCGCCTTTTGAAAGACGCTGATGCCGGGCGCTTCCGTGCTGCCAAAGGGCTGTTTCGTGTAATTGTAGTCCACCTTGCCGCTTTGCACTTCTTTATCGGAGAACGACACATGAAAGTCGTGGTTGAAGTCACTGCCGTTGGACGACACCCAGTCAAAATGCCAGCCCATGCGTTTTTTGAACGCCTCAATTTCCGCCAGCGGCGCGCGGGAGACAGCCAGCATGGTCACGTCGCGCGCGGCCAGATGCGGGAGCATGCCATCCGTGTGGTCGGCCATGTAAGAGCAACTGGGACAACCTTCACCCCATCCTGGTCCAAGCATGAAATGCTGGATGACCAATTGGCTGTTCCCGCCGAAAAGCCCGGCCAGCGAGACACGTCCGTTCCGGGTATCGAACTGGTAGTCCTTTTCTGTTTTCACCCAAGGCAGAGCGCGGCGCTTCGCGCTGATAGCGTCCATTTGTCGAGTGAGACGCTTTTCCTCCGCGAGAAGTTCCTTCCGGGCGGCAAGCCACTCGGATGGGGAGACAATGCTGTGATTTGTTTTCGTGTTCATTGAATGTGTTGTTTTATTGTTGTTTTGTTAATCTTTTGTAGCTGCCGTAGCAGCCCGTTCAATGAGACGACAAACGAACTTCACCGCCGAGGACACCGGAGGGCGAAATTTTTGAAAATTTTTTTGAGATCGGCTGCGGTGTGTGGCGTGCAATCCCCACGCAATCGGCTTGTGCCTTCCAGCACGATGTGAAATTCATCGTGCCGGAGATTAACGTCACTCTCGAACTAATCCGGCTAAACTAATCCAGCCCTGGAAAAAATCGGGCGGCGTACTAAATGAATGTAGGTGATTGCCCCAAGGCATCATTTCATTGCTGATGCGAGTTTGGCTTCCTATGAGCCAAAAACGAGCGACCACCATGCGCGCCGCGGCCCTTGACCGATTCGGCGGCATCGAAACGATTCAAATGAAAACACTTCCTGTGCCCGAACCTGGACCAGACGAGGTCCTCCTCCACGTCGAGTCGGCCGGCGTGGGCGTTTGGGACCCCTATGAGCGTGAAGGCGAGTTCGCCAAAATGTTCGGGACGAAACCGAGATTTCCCTATGTGCTAGGCGGGGACGGTCGCGGCTGTTGGCGAGCGAGTCCGCAATTTCAAGGAGGGTGACCGGGCATACGCGCTGGCGCTCGCGAATCCTAAAGGCGGTTTTTATGCCGAATACGCGGCTGTGAAAGCCGAGAACGCGTCGCCCATTCCCAAGAAACTAAGCGTGGAGCAGGCGGGTGTGATGCCAGTTGACGCTTTGACCGCATTGCGCGGGTTGGACGAAATGCTTCAATTGAAGCAAGGCGAATCAGTGATGGTATTCGGCGCTGGTGGTGGAATTGGGCATTTGGCCGTCCAACTGGCCAAACGTATGGGCACACGAGTGCTCGCAGTCGCATCGGGCGAGGATGGCGCCGCGCTGGCAAAACGACTCGGCGCGGACGCCGTTGTGGATGGCCGCAAGGATGATGTCGAAGCGGCGGCATACGCTTTTGCGCCCAACGGCATTGATGCCGCGCTTGTCACCGCGGGTGGCGAGGCTACCGAGCGTGCACTGCGCGCGGTGCGTGACAACGGACGCGTGGCTTACCCTAACGGCGTTATGCCTCCGCCAAAAGCGCGACCTGGCGTAAAGATCCATAGCTACGATGGCGAGCCTAATCCGAAGCAGATCGAGAAGCTTAACCGCTTAATTGAGTCCGGTCCGTGTGAAGTCCACGTGGCCCGTACGTTTCCGTTGGATCAAGCCGCTGAAGCGCACCGCGAACTCGATAAGCATTTTTTTGGCAAACTGGCGTTGCGACCGCAATGATCAATTGCCGTGCTCTGATTTCAGATGCTTCGACAATTACCAGTGCCGATTGGGAGCGTCACTGCTACTCTTGGAATCCAAACGTGTGATCTCGGGAGCCTGAATGCAATGGCGTGTGCAGCGCGCATGAATCGCTTCGTCAGTATTAGAGATTGGTCTAACACTGCTGTGAACAACTATTTGAGATTCTTCATTTGAGTTTTTCAGAAACGAGACGAGCTTACCTCTTATGGCGCGGGTGATCCTTTTGGTGGATGACGATGCCGATTTCACTTTGCTGGTGCAGAATGCGTTTGCAAAGACATGGCCGGCCGCAAATCTTTATTGCGTCAGCGACGGAGAGGAGGCCATTCACTATCTTCTTGGCGATGAACATTATTCGGATCGCAAACGCTTTCCGATCCCCTCATTGATGCTGCTGGATTTAAGAATGCCGCGTGTCAGCGGATTTGAGGTTCTTGAATGGAAACGTGGATTTCTTGGCATGAATTCGCTGCCCGTTGTTGTGTGGTCTTCATCGAATTTGACGGAAGATGCTCAACGTGCCTGCTCGCTTGGCGCTGTCGCATACTTGGCGAAACCGATGGCCCTTGAGGACTATGCAGAATTCGTTGGACATCTCAAAAACTTCTTTGAACTACCTGATGAAATCAGAACTTCACCATGGGTTTGGTCTGGTCTTTCCAATGTCGAACATGCATTGGCCGCTGAGTGACATTTTGTTTTGACGTACGCTGTCTCGCTTCAAATGTCGGCCTCATCGCTGGTAATTTTAATTCACTGTTTTACCGCTTGGTTTCGGCATGGTAGGTTAAGACCCATCCAGTGTCGAATATGGCATACCATTCATGCCAGGCTTTGAGTTGCTTAAACTCTTGAAAGTCATTGAACCTTTATGAGTAGCCGTTCTCTCGATCGCCGTTCTACCGAAATAGAAAGCCAAGCCCATCAGGAAGTCCTTCTGCACTTTGCTGATCAACTGAAACAGTTTCCTTTCACCCGCGACCACGTGAGCCGCTTGGAACGCGATATAGCGAAGCTCGCTCTGGCGACGATGGCAGCAGCCAGCAAACCGGCTTACCGCGAGCCAGTTCTGGCTGATGACGGTTGCCTGTGGTGCAAAAATGTTGGACTGTTTGATGATGTATTCGTCTGCCATCGGCAAACCGAAAAAGGATTGGAATTCGCTGTCATGGAACGGTTCCCGACAGGCGCAAACGAAATCTGGATTAAGGGTCGCAATGCTGTCGAAGTGCTGAAAGCCTTTACTCAGGACCAGCAACATGCTTTGCAAATCTGGACGGAGGACATTACCACTCAATTGAAAAAATTTCTGTCGGAAAAATATCCTGGCCACGACATGAGTCATGTTGTAGAGGATTTTTTGGGTGCATTCACTCAGGCCGAGTTAGGAAATCATTCACAACGGCAAAATCGCGAAATAAGGGTCTAAGGGTCTGTTGCGAATTTTGGAGTTCTAGAATTCAAAATTGGAGTACGGTAGGGAATTACCTCCTTGTCGAACAATCGCCAAAGCGGAGCGTAAGGATTATGAATGCCGCCCGCAAATTCAAATCGTGATGGTGTTCGTGCGCGTGGCTGTGATCGTGACCGTGATGATGCGGTTCATCTTTCAACATGAATGCGCTGAGAAGATTCACAAACAACCCCACGACCGCGATAGCAATCGCCTTGCGGAAATGAATTACCTGCGGCGTGAGTAATCGATGAACGGAGTCGCTGGCGATGACCAAAGCAATGATGGACAGAACAATCGCGCTGGTGAAAAGGCCAAGTACACCAACCTTGCCGGTGCCGAAAGTGAACCGTGCATCTTTTGCGTGGCGACGTCCGTACGAATAGGCCAAAGCCGCGAGAAGGCAGCGACGTGTGTTCCCATGTGCCAGCCATCGGCTACCAATGCCATCGAGTAGAAAAAATATCCGGCGATGATTTCCACCAGCATCATTCCACCTGTCAGCACAATTACCCAGCGCGTGCACTTTTCAGCGGATGAAGTGTCGCCAGAAAAATTGTGCTCGTGCTGCCAGATTGAGATGTCCGTTGTGTGCATTGTTAAGTGTAGATCTGGGACAACAAGCTTAGTTAGTGTCCTTTAAAGCGATTTTCGTCCCGCCGCTTTTGCCTTGGCCCATCTGGCTTTAGCTGCCTCTGCGATCTTTTTGCGGGCGGAAGCGCTCATTTTGCGTCTGCTTCGCCCGGTTGTTTTGCCCTTCATCTTAGCCCATCGGGCTTTCTGAGCCGCTGCAATTTTCCTGCGGGCAGCCACACTCATTGTGCGTGTTTTAGTCGGGATTGTCTCACCGTTCGATTCTCCAAGCAGGCGGTCGAGTTCTGTGTTCAACCTGTCGATTTGTTCTTTAATGGAAGCTGCGCGTCGAAGCTGCTCTACTGAGAGATTGATTATTGAATTCATTATAGGGATTAGATTGCCGGAGGCTGTCTGAGTCAAGCTGCGGTTTGAGCTTCTTAGGTCCTTGATTTCTGCCATGTTTACGCCGAAGTAATCGTTGCGCTTATTTGATTGCGAACACCTAAACCAAGCGACAACAAATTCTCGAGAAATTTAAGAATTTCGAATACACCCTAATACGTTCCACTTTGATAAATCCCTCAACAAATTTTTACAAAATTCCATCGTGTGCTAAAGCAGGCGCTCCAACTTTTGCCGCAGTTGATTTCGGGCACGATAAAGGCGCGTCTCGACGGCCTTTGCTGAACAATTCAGAATCTTTCCGATTTCCGCATGTGGAAGTTCTTCGTATTGGGAAAGAATCAACGGAGTGCGAATTTCTTCCGGCAGGCCGGCAATCGCTTTGCGGACCGCTTCCGCCCGTTCCGCTCCTTCCAGAGATTCGCTTGGCGACGGACTATTCCCGTGAATTCTTTCGCGAAAGTCCTCGCCCACGGATTCAATTTCGGCATCCAATGACACTTTTGGATGACGTGCCCGATAGCGATAACAATCTTTTATGAGATTGGTCGCGATGGAATAGAGCCAGGTCGAAAATTTCTCTCTCGGATTGAATTTTGCGCGGTATTGAAAAACCCGGACGAAGCTTTCCTGGGCTATTTCGGAAGCATCGCTCTCATTTTGCAGACAACGGAGGGCGTAGCTGAATAACCTGGGCGCGTGCCGTTGCATAAGGTCGTTGAGTGCCGCCGCGTCGCCTGACGCAAGCCGCACCATGTCTGTTCGGTCGTATTCATCTGGTTGAGTTGTCGCGTCGTTCACGGTCTGCCGTTCACCGGGAAGCTCGTCTTTCCGTATCCGAGCAAGTTTCCGCATTGGAACGTCGCTGTCCAATCCCTGCGGAACTCGATCAGGATTTCTTCCTCTCCGTTTTGGAGTTGTCCCTTGGAATGAATGAACAGAATAGCGGATATTTCCGGCGTCATTATCAAATGACTCAGGAAGAGGTGATGGCAATCAATTCTTGAGTTCGCCACAGTCCGGCATGGACTTGCCCAGATAGGGATTTTTAATGGTGGTTCCGGTTTGCAACCAGCTTGCCTTCGCCATTGGGCAATACGCCTCGTGGTACGTGCCTTTACCGGCCTTATTGTCCGCCAGATATTTGATAAGCGAATCGCTCAACGGCTTGAACGCCTCACGTGCGGAGGGCAAGTCCTTTGCCTGAGCCAAGACACCGGCTTGTTTGGCTACATCGGGCGAGAGCATTTTTATTTCGTCGCTGCGAACGGCTTTGGCAATCGCGCTGGCTTGTTCGGTCAGTCCGGCAATGGAATCCTTGGCAAGCGCAGCCTCTATTTTCAAATAATGATCGAAAACGGATTTCACCGGCTCCATGAGCGCCGAGCTGTTCATTTTGTCCATCTTATCTTCGGCAAGGCCGACTAACGGAGCCGTAAGCAGAATTGCAGTTATGAGAAAACGGGCGGTGTTTCGGAATGGTTTCATATTTTCGATTGGTTTTATTCGACTAAAAATCAATAGGTTGAAACGGTAAAATCCATGAACGTCTTACGCGGAATTATTTTTGGCGCATCATGTCTTCATCCGACAAAAATGTCCGATCCTGCACCCACGCCAGATACCGGCGTCCTTGTTCGGGAGGCATGGTTTGGCTCACGGCATAAAAATGCCGAAGCATGTGAGTCTGGCACTCCGCGCGCAATCGGGCGCTTTCTGCAAGAGCCGATTCAATTTCCGCAGTCATCTGGCTGTTCGTCGCAAGTAAATCCTTGAGCCGGGCATTCTGGGCCTCAATCTTTCGGCACATTTCCTGGCATTCAGGAAGATACGCGGCATGAAGGGCGGAAATACGCTTGAAATCGGATTCGCTCAGGTGGAATTCCTCTTTCAACCAGGCCAATTCCGGCTTCTCGCTTTGCTCCAGGTTTCGAGATTGCGATGTCCACGCAAAATAAACACCTGCGTAAGCTACCACTGCCAGAGCAATACCAAAGATTAGAATAAGAGCGCCTTTTTTCATCGAGCAGCTTCGTGCCGGGCCTGATAAGGATCAATGGAGTGGACGTAACGCTCGCCAAGTTCGCCCTTCACCCGCACATTTTTTTGATGTGCCTGCGTCAAACCGCCAGTCAATCCAGCCGTAAGAAGAACCGCAAGATAGCAAGCTGTGAGGATTGGCCGAGGCAGAGCGGTGTCCAACCAATTTCGGAGATTGGCGAAGACGGACGCGATTTTCGGAATCCGCGTCCGTTCAATCCGTTTCCATACACTCTCTTGAAAATTCTGCGGCAGCGAAGATTTTATCCGCCACTCTTTCAACAGTTTCTTAAGAGCCTCATCATGGTTGCAAGGTTCGCTATTCATGCTGCCTAACGATAGCGGCGATACTTTTCTCGCCGGTATGGATAATTGCCGTGATGCAAGTGTTACTTCAAGGGCGCAACCTGAATGTCAGACTGCATCATGGCGTTGCTGCGCCATGCCATTTCAAATTGGGGGTCTTTGGGTGACATAGTCGGGCGCGGAGCATGGGCCAAGTCCACCGTCGGGCCGGCGCTCGGCACAGTGCGAAGCGATTCGCGCATGGCCACCACTTTCGGCGGCGCTGATTTAAGCGAACGGTCAAGCATATCCGGCGTCGAGCCAGGAGCCATCTTCAGCGAGTCGGCAAGCTCCTGCGCTTTTGGCGACATAACGGCGTCTCCAGCGTAGGCGCTGGCTGCCAGCGTAAACGCGCTGACAACAACCGCGAGAATCAGATTCTTTTTCATAAATTGCCTTTCATTATGGCAGCTTTTCGCTGCCTCCAATCTTTACTACGCCGCTCTCAGTGGAATCCCTCGGAATATTTTGAAGAAAATCGCGGATTATGACGAATCAGGAAAACGAGTTACCGTCGCCGCTTGCCGAGAACCAAACGCTCAGCTTTTCCGTCAATCGTGATGCTGGAAAAACGCGAGAGGAGGCCGTTGCCGACCAAGCCTGCTTCGCCGGGAAAAATAGCCGTCTGGTGCAAACCGGTTGGAACATCGCTGAATTTATATTTGCCAAGGCTCACCGCCGTCTTTGTTTGGGGTATTGAGATTTCAGTCAATCCGATGGCCATTCGACGCCCTGAACAGTCTTCAGGCTTCACGTTGGAGTTCACCCATTGGAGTGGCGTCGCGCAGCCGGTGTCCAGACGAACCCATTGGCCAGCACGATCATTGACGGCAATCGGCACGCGCATTCCGCATGTGCGGAATTGGAGCGGCAAGGAATTGTCCGTGCTGCCACCGCTCGGGGACCTTTTCAACAGGCGGATTCTTTGGGCGTCAAAATCAATTTGCACCACTCGCCCACGAAAGAAATCTGCGCCCAAAAGACCATCCACGGGCTGTTCACAGGAATGGCTCAACTTTTCCAGATCCACAGCGAGATACTCGTTCGGCAACCGAACTTCGCCAGCCTTTGCCGACAGGTGCTGCTGCCAATAGCCAGTGAGGGTTGCGTCCACGCCGTGGACCGTGACTTCCCGGCCGAGTTTTAGTCCGATCCGCTTGGCTGTATTTAGATTGATAGCGCTGACTCCCGCGCCAGTGTCCACCAGGAAATTCAGGGGCTTTTCTGATTCCGATGTTTTAACCTTTATCCAGAGAAAGCCCTCGCGAAGCTGGAATGGAAATTCGGCGAGAGTCGTTGACGCCGCCCGCACCTGAACCAAGGCGATCACAACCAAAACGACAATAAACCAGCAACGACGCATAACACCTGCAACGCAACCGCCGTGCCATCTGCTAAAAACTGATGATTTCAAAATGAATTTAGGAATTTTGGCACGTACTTTCGATTTGGCAATTGGCTCGCGATGTTCCTTTCTGACCAAAAGGACTAAATCCAAACAAACTATCGTGCGGTTCTCGCGCAAGGAGGACGAAATTCAATCGCTGCTGGTAGAATTTCGACCAACTGAGGCAGCCATTGCCCAACCTCTGAAAGAGGGTTCTAGGGCCGTCGTTCTCAGCGAGTTCCCGAATGCAAGACTAAAGATTCAACCGCCGTATGCGGAGGACCGTACGCACGATCTTGGTGGGAGGGCGGCGGGCGCAATCCCGCTGCCTCGACCCATCTCATAGCATCCCCTTGTTATTGTTTCATTGATTCACCGCGATTGGTAGATGCACAATTTTCTTTTCGTATTCTTCAAGGCTCGGGATTTTCACCTTGGCTTTTTTGGCATAAGCCGGGTGCACTGCAACCGAATTGTGTCCCAAATCTGGGTTTCCAGCGTCGCCCGGACGATTACAGTGCGTTTGGCGGGATGCGCTACAACGGATATCGCGGAGAAGCAAGTTTGTCGCAAGATATCACGACGCCTGGCACAGCAGCCGGAAATGTGGACGATCGCACGAGCATTCGGTTTGGCACCGCGCTTGTTTACGCGGATGGCCAGCTTGCGCTGTCGCGGCCAGTGCACGACAGTTTCGCCATCATTGCACCGCATCCAACTCTCAAAGGCCAGGACATTGGTGTTGATCCAGTTCAGGATTCTTATGCCGCCCGCGTTGGCCGCTTTGGCCCGGCGGTTCTCCCGGATTTAAATTCCTACCTGGTGCGTAACGTAGCTATTGATGCGCCAAATTTGCCGGTCGGTTATGAATTAGGTTCGGATGTTTATACGGTGCGGCCAACTTACAAGAGCGGCACGGTCATCCGCGTTGGCAGCGGGGCAACGGTTATTCTCGAAGGCATTTTGGCAACCGCCGATGGAACACCGGTTTCTTTACAAGAGGGAGAAATCGTTTCGTTAACTGATCCGCAGATGAAACCAGCCGCTCTTTTTACGAACAAGCGTGGAAAATTCAGCGTTGAGGGACTCAAGCCCGGCAAGCATGTGCTGCGGTTGTTTGCTGATCCCCACGCCACACTGCAACTCGACATTCCAAAGGACAAGGCTGGGATCTATAATATTGGAACAATGAAGCTGCCGGGGATCGCCAAGTTGGGAGCGTTCAACTGATGAAAATGAACATAAGAGCATTGATGGTTTATGGATTAGTCAGTCTGGCTTTTGTGCTATGCAGCCGCGCGGCGGCGGAATGTGACCTCAAGCTTGAAGTGGACAACGCTGAATGGCGGGGCGGCGCACACGCCGGTTACGGTGTGTTTGATCCCGGCGAATATCCGCAAACCATCCAGTTCAAAGTCCGGCTTGTCAGCGGTGATGCGTGTCCGTTTTTTGTATCGTTTGGAGGCGTCGCTCAAGGCAACTTTCAACGCCAGGCATCCAGTGGAAACGAGAGTATAAATTATCAAATCTATGATTCACTGGACCGGAGGATGTTGCTGAAGGATTTGCCTTCCGCTACCGCCAACGAGGTCCTTCCCGGCGCCTTTGGTCCCGGTGAAGTAATTAAAGATTTAAGCTACGTTATTGTGGTGCCGCCTGAGCAAATCAAACCTTCGGGCCGATACACGAGCGTCATAAGGATCACGCTTTACTCGGGAACACCAGACAACTTTATTCAGCAAGATTCCAAAACCGTCACGTTCTCAATCATGGTGGAAGAGGCCACCGAATTATCGCTAATCAGCAGCGGGTCCGCGTTTGATCCGAACGGCAAATCGCAAGCAATGGATTTTGGCCCACTGGCGAAAGGAAAAGCGAAAGGCTTCGACCTTCGCATTCGGAGCAACGTGGGTTATCATGTGATTCTTGAATCTGAAAACGGTGGGGTCTTAAACAACATTGATCCCCAATATAAGAATGCTATCCCGTATGTCCTCGAAACCGGCGGCAAGCCGGTCAATCTGAACAGCGGCCGCCAGACGGCAATTTCCCGGAATAATGGATTGACAGACGGTGATCGCCATGAACTCCGAGTCACCATTGGCGACACCAGCAAAGTAACGGCCGGAACTTATCGGGACCACATCCTGGTCACGGTCATCTCTGATAACTGAGCCGTTTTGTCGGCTGGCAGCATATTCGCGATAGCCAAATACACAAAGTCGTCCGTGGACGGATTCTCGATCTATAAGCGGCAAAATGGCGCGCCTAACAAATTGCCTTGCGGGAAGTTATATAAACGAATAATCCTATGGCGCGTTGGCAAGTCAAACGGGCAGCTAGCTAATCCAACGGGTGTCAGAAATGAATGTAACAGTCTCGACAGGTATGGTTCCAAGTTTGCTTGGCGGGGCAAAAATGGGTCCCGTGGAGTTTCCGGGAAGTCATTTGCCTGAACCCGCCAACTCATCGGCAGCGGCTTTCAAAAACTCCATTCAACTGGTCACGTTCGATCTAAGTGCACGCCGTTATGCGTTGCGGCTCTCCGCGATAGGGAGAATCGTTCGTGTGGTTGAGATTATTCCGCTGCCGAAGGCGCCAGAAATTATTCTTGGGGTCATCAATGTGCAGGGGCGCGTTGTGCCGGTGGTAAATGTTTGCAAGCGTTTCGGCTTGCCAGAGCGGGCAATAAGTCTGACCGATCACTTGATGATCGCTCACACAGGCAGGCGCGCCGTTGCGCTGGTTACGGACGCGGTTTCGGGCGTCGTGGAATATTCAGAAGACAAAGTGACGTCCGCCGAAAAAATTCTTCCTGGTCTCGAATACGTGGAAGGTGTGATGAAATTTCACGACGGGCTGATCTTCATTCACAACCTCGACACATTTCTTTCTTTCGAAGAGGAACAGGCATTGGAGCAAGCGATAACGACATCGACATGTCAGGGGCAGTAATGAATCCGGGTTTTTCAGAGCAATTGCTCGTGCAGTTGAGCGACTTTGTGTCCGCTCAAATAGGCTTGCACTTTCCGCGCGAACGCTGGCGTGACCTGGAACGAGGCATCCGCCTGGCCGCACGCAAGTTTGGTGACCCCAATGCGGAGACGTACGCGCGGCGGCTCCTGACCGCGCCTTTGACGCGGAACCAGGTTGAGATTTTGGCAAGTGAACTGACGATTGGGGAAACTTATTTTTTTCGGGAGCAGCGCAGCTTCGACATTCTCGGTGAACGCCTCCTGCCCGAAATAATCCATGCGCGGCGCGGTTCCGAACGGCGTTTGCGGTTTTGGAGCGCGGGCTGTTGCACGGGCGAGGAACCCTATTCGATCGCGATATTGCTGGACCGAATTCTGCCCGATCTGCGGGAGTGGCAGGTGGCTATTCTCGGCACGGATGTTAATCCGCGTTTCCTGCAAAAGGCGCGGGAAGGTGTTTTCAGCGAATGGTCTTTCCGTGGCGCGCCAGCATGGTTGAAAGAGAATTATTTTAAATCCAGTGGCAAGCGTTTCGAACTCCTGCCCCGGATCAGAGAAATGGTCACATTCGCCGATCTGAATCTCGCGGAAGACGTCTATCCGTCGCTTGTGAACAATACAAACGCGATGAACGTGATTTTCTGCCGAAACGTGTTGATGTACTTCAAATCTGAGCGAGCCGGAAAAGTCATCCGGAATTTTCATCGCTCGCTGGTGGAAAGCGGCTGGCTCATCGTCAGTCCCACGGAAACTTCGACTGAACTTTTCTCGCCGTTCACACCGGTTCAGTTTGACGGAGCGATGCTTTATCAGAAACGATCCGCCGCTTCGCTTCGTAACCGCGGGCGCGAAGAGACTCTGATCAATTCCGAATTCCGAGTTCCGAGTTCCGAGTTCCGAGTTGGAAATGAGCATTCTCACGTCGGCTGCCACCGAAGAGGAAAAGAAGCCCGTAACGCAACTGGCCGAACCAACGGGAACGCCTGCTGCCAAACCCACTTCTTACGAAGAAGCGTTGTCGCTTTTCAACGAAGGAGATTATGCGAATGCGGCTCGGAAACTGAATCCCGATTCCGCTCTTCATCCAGCTGCTATGGAACATTCGGCGTTGCTGGCGCGCACCTACGCCAATCTTGGCGAACTCGCCAAAGCGCGCGCGTGGACTGAGCAAGCTCTGGATACAGATAAACTCAACGCGGGATTGCACTATTTGCGCGCCACTATCTCGCAAGAGCAAGACGCCCTCGACGAAGCGGCTGCCTCATTGCGGCGGGCGCTCTACCTTGATCCGAATTTCGTGCTCGCCCATTTCGCTCTCGGCAATCTCGCATTGCGACAACAGAAACTTCGGGAAGCGCACAAGCATTTCGGGAACGTTCTCAATCTGCTGGCCCAATATGAAGCCAATGACGTGGTGCCGGAATCCGGCGGTCTGGCTGCCGGACGGCTGAGGGAACTGATCGAATCAACCCTGTCCATTGAGAGTCCGGCATGACCATGGAACAGACAACCGCAATCGCCGCGCCGCGTTCGCGGATAGACTGGACTGAAGTTCATCGCAGACTCGACAGAGCTACGGCGGTCCTCTTGCAAGCGACGGAGCCGACCACTGAGGAAAAGAAAAAGGTTCTGAAAACGCGAGCGATGGTCCTGGCGCGCGAACTGAAGACGGAAGAAGGCGCGCGGGAGCAGTTGGATATTATCGAATTCCTGTTGGCGCACGAATGCTATGCTATTGAGTCAGCTTTTGTGCGCGAGGTGTATCCTTTGAAAGAACTCACGCCGTTGCCGGGAACGCCGCCGTTTCTTCGGGGCATTATCAATGTGCGCGGACGCATCGTGTGCGTGATTGACTTGAAGAAATTTTTTAATCTTCCAGAGAAAGGACTCACCGACCTGAACAAGATCATTATTATCGGCAATGGTGAATTCGAGTTCGGGCTGCTGGCCGACGCCGTGGCCGGAGCGAATCGAATTGCGCGGGAACAAATTCAACCGTCGCTCCCCACGCTGACCGGTGTGCGTTTGGATTATCTCAAGGGAATTACCGGCGGGTGCTTGGTGATTCTCGATGCGGCAAAAATTTTGGCCGATCCACGACTCATGATTCGTGGAGAGGCGCAAACCTGATGCGGAGCAAACATAAAAAAGGAAACGAAATGAAATGGTTTACAAATCTCAAAACGAGCAACAAGCTATTCTTCGGATTCGGGTTGATTATTGTGCTTCTGGCGATTGCCATTGGGACGGCTTATCAGGGAATGAAGCAACTTCAGGAACGCTTCGCCATTGCCTGGAATATCGGCAATATGGACAATAATTTCAACGAACAGCGCGCCGGGATCCTAACGATGCTGACCACGACTAACCGGGCTGCGCTCGACAACCTTCATCAGGAGATCCAAGCCGATTCGAAAGAGAACGACGGATTTTTCCAGCGGCTCCGTGAATTGGCAGGAAGCGATTCGAATTTCGTCTCTCGGCTTGAAACGTTATCCGCGATCAGGGCCGAGCACAATCAGGCCCGGGACGAGCAAGTCATCCCGTTAATGTTGACGGGCAAGACCCAGGACGCGCAGGCGCTCAGTCTCGGGATTCAGGACGAGCGTTACAAAAAAATGCGGGACTTGGGCGACCAACTCAGCGTTCAGGCTCAACAACAGGCCGAACAAACGGCCAAACGATCCGTGGGTGTTTTTCTTGCGGTGGGACTGTTTTCAGTTCTCGGTTCACTGTTCATCGTCTTGTTTCTCAGCGGTCTCATCGCCCGGCCGCTAATTGAGATTTCCGGCGTCGCCGAAAAAATAGCCGCCGGTGATTTGGCGGTGAGCGTGTTCTCCAATGGCCGCGTAGATGAAGTCGGAGTCCTGGCGCAGACGTTTTCGAGGATGACTCGCTCACTCCAGGATATGGCAGGAGTGGCGAAGCAAATTGCCGCCAGCGACCTGCGGGTGCAGGTCAAGCCGCAATCGGAAAAGGACATTCTCGGAAACGCCTTCGCCACGATGGCGGAGAATCTGCGGCGAACCACGGCCGAATTGTCTGAAGGAGTGAATGTGCTCGCGTCATCCGCCAGCGAAATTTTGGCGGCGACGACTCAAGTCGCATCCGGAGCCGCCGAAACCGGCACTGCCATCGCGCAAACTACAACCACGGTGGAAGAGGTGAAGCAGACCGCACAGGTTTCGAGCCAGAAGGCGAAATATGTCTCGGATAGCGCGCAAAAGGCCACGCAGATCGGGCAGACGGGCAGGAAATTCGTCGAAGCTTCCATCGAAGGAATGAAACGCATTCAGGTGCAGATGGAATCCATCGCGGAGAGCGTGGTTAAACTGAGCGAGCAGAGTCAGGCCATCAGCGAAATTATCGCCAGCGTTAATGATCTGGCCGAGCAATCGAATCTCCTCGCGGTGAATGCGGCGATTGAAGCAGCGAAAGCGGGCGAACAGGGCAAAGGCTTCGCGGTAGTGGCGCAGGAAATTAAAAATCTGGCCGAACAATCCAAGCAAGCGACGGCGCAAGTTCGCACAATCTTGAACGACATCCAAAAAGCAACCACGGCCGCCGTGCTCGCAACCGAGCAAGGCAGCAAGGCCGTGGAAGCCGGTGTGCAACAATCGGAAGGCGCGGGCGAAGCGATTCGGCAATTGGCCGACAGTATCACGGAGGCTGCGCAAGCCGCCACACAGATTGCCGCCTCAAGCCAGCAGCAGTTGGTGGGAACGGATCAGGTGGCGCTGGCAATGGAGAACATCAAGCAAGCCAGTGCACAGAACGTGGCTGGGACGAAGCAGGCGGAGGCCGCAGCTCACAATCTGCACGAACTCGGACAGAAGTTGAAAAAGTTGGTGGAACAATACAAGGTTTGAGCCAGGATTAAAAAACAGACCGCATGTCCCGCAAAGATGATAATTTCCTCACACGCCTGCTCGCGACTTTCAAAGTCGAGGCGCGGGAGCATATCCAAGCTATTGCCGCCGGATTGGTGGAGTTGGAGAAAGCTTCCACCGAACAATCACGAGCAGAGACCCTCGATGCGGTCTTCCGTTGCGCGCACAGTTTGAAAGGGGCGGCTCGCGCGGTCAACGTGAGCGAAATTGAAGCGCTTTGCCAATCTCTGGAAAGCGTGTTCGCCGCCCTCAAGCGGCAGGAACTTTTGCCTTCCGCCGAGTTGTTCGACCTCCTGCATCAGGTTGTGGACAGGCTTGGCCAATTGCTGCCTTTCGCCGGGAACGAATCACGCAGTTCTTCCCAGCCGGATATCGGTGATCTGGTCCGCTCGCTTCGGGCTGTATTGACACAAAGCGCGCCGCCGAAAGCGGAGTCTGCCGACGCGTCGGTGGAAACCCCGCCAGTTTCCATGGCGGAACCAGCGCGAAGCGTGACGGATACAGTAAGAGTTTCCACTAGCAAACTCGACGCAGTCCTGCTGCAAGCGGAGGAATTGTTGTCCGCGAAACTGGCCGCCGCGCAACACGCGGCCAAACTGCGGCAGCTTCAAACCCAATCCTTGGAATGGAAAAAGCGATGGGCCGCGCTAGAGCCCGAATTGCGAGCGACACGGCAATTTCTGGATAAGAACAAAGACCGCAATGGCGTCGCGTCGGCCAATTCCCCGTGGAAGCGGATTCTGGAGTTCCTGGAATGGAACCATGATGTCACCGAGTCGTGGGAAGGCGAACTGGCTGATTTATCCCGGCGAGCGGACCAAGATCAACGGTCCGTCAGCATCATGGTGGACAGCCTGCTCGACGAGATCAAAAAGATTGTGATGCAGCCGTTCTCGACGCTGCTGGATGTTTTTCCGCGATTCGTTCGCGAGTTGTCCCGTGAGCAGGGCAAGGAAGTGGAGTTGGTAATCCGCGGCGGGGACATCGAAATTGACCGGCGGATTCTTGAGGAAATGAAAGATCCGCTGATCCATCTTGTGAGAAACTGTCTCGACCACGGGATTGAAGCGCCCGCGATCCGCATGCAGAAGGGCAAACCGCCGTGCGCAACCATCACCATTGGCATCTCGCCGCGAAATGGAAGCAACGTAGAACTGCTGATCGCGGACGATGGTTCGGGCATTGATCCCGGCAAGGCCAAGGCTGCGGCCATCAAATTGGGACTTCTGTCTTCCGAACGAGCAGAAACCCTCGATGATCAGGAGGCGTTATTCCTCATTTTCCAACCCGGAGTTTCGACCAGCCCCATCATTACGGATATTTCCGGTCGCGGTCTTGGCCTAGCCATCGTAAATGAGCAGGTGGAAAAATTGCGCGGTACGCTTGCCCTAGAAACCGAGCCGGGCAAAGGAACTGTGTTCCGAATTGTTTTGCCACTGACGCTGGCCCGCTTTCGCGGCGTTGTGGTTCGCGCCGGCGAAGATTTGTTTGTTGTTCCAACCACGAACGTGGAACGGGTCGTGCGCGTGAGGACGGCGGACATCAAGACGGTGGAGAATCGCGACACGATTGTGTTGGGCGGGCAGGCGATTTCCCTGGATCGGCTGGGTGGCGTGCTGGGATTGCCGAGGGCCTCCGCTGCTGGTCAACCGGAGGTTCAACCAGTAGTTGTGGTCTCTTCGGCCAATCAACGCATTGCGTTTGCCGTGGAAGAAGTACTCAACGAGCAGGAGGTCCTCGTAAAGACGCTCGGCAAACAACTCGCCAGATTCCCGAACATCGCCGGGGCCACTGTCCTCGGCAGCGGAAGAGTCGTGCCGATTCTGAATATTCTTAGTTTGATGAAATCCACCGTGCGAGCCAGCGCTTCCGCCAGTCGAACTTCGTCTGCGGCTTCTGCAAGCGTCGAAACGAAAAAGAAATCGGTCCTGGTCGCCGAAGACTCGATTACATCGCGTACGTTGTTAAAGAATATTCTTGAAACGGCAGGGTATCACGTCGAGACATCCGTGGATGGGATTGACGCCTTCACCAAACTGCGAAGCGGGAAATTTGATCTCGTGGTTTCCGACGTGGAGATGCCCCGGCTGAATGGTTTCGACCTGACCGCAAAAATCCGCGCTGACAAAAAGTTTGCTGAGTTGCCCGTGGTCCTGGTTACGGCGCTCGAATCCAGGGAAGATCGCGAGCGAGGCATTGACGCCGGTGCCAGCGCTTACATTGTGAAGAGCACTTTCGACCAGAGCAATCTGTTGGAAGTAATCCACCGCCTGATATGAGCGTAACTGAACAAAAAAAAATCAGGGTGTTGGTGGTGGAAGATTCGCGAGTGATCGCGGAGTTTTTAACGCATTTGTTGAATTCCGATCCGAGAATGCAGGTGGTGGGTGTTGCTGGCAACGGCGAGGAGGCGCTCGGGGTTGCGCAGCGCTTGAAACCGGACGTGATCACGATGGACATTCACATGCCAAAGGTGGACGGCTTCGAGGCGACGCGCAGGATAATGGAAACGTGTCCAACGCCGATCGTGATTGTCAGCGGAAGTTCCAGCGCCGATGAAGTAGCGAACAACTTTCATGCTATTGACGCCGGAGCGCTGGCGGTAATTCCGCGGCCGACCGGGATCGGCCATCCCGATCACGAGAGCACGGCCAGGGAGTTGTTGGAAACGGTTCGGTTGATGTCTGAAGTGAAAGTCATTCGACGCTGGCCGCGCGTCCGGCTGGCCTCAGCGGTGGCAGGCATTCCATCCGTGGAAGCGAGGAGGCCGCATGGTAAAATTCAGGTGGTGGCCATTGGGGCTTCGACCGGCGGACCAATCGCGTTGCAAACAATTCTTTCCCGTTTGCCCAAAGATTTTGCCGTTCCGATTCTCATCGTTCAGCACATGGCTGCCGGCTTCGTTCACGGTTTCACTGAATGGCTGGCGCATTCATCCGGTTTTCCGGTCCAGGTCGCGGCGGATGGCGAGCGTCTGTTGTCTGGCCATGCTTATGTTGCTCCAGACGAATTTCACATGGGAGTGCGGATGGGAAATCACATTCACCTAGCCCAAGGCGGCAAGGAAAATGGAATGCAACCTGCTGTTTCCTATCTTTTTCGCTCCGTCCGAGAGGTGTTCGGATCAAATATCGTTGCCGTGTTGCTGACCGGAATGGGAACAGACGGGGCGGAGGAGTTGAAACGGCTTAAAGACGCGGGGGCCATGACCATCGCGCAAGATAAAGAAAGTTCGATAGTTCATGGCATGCCTGGGCAAGCCATTCTAATTGGCGCGGCGGCGCACGTGTTGCCGCCCGAAAGCATCGCTCTAACATTAGCAACCATTGCCACTCGGGCATGAATACGGGCTGTGTAAAGAAACCTAGAAGTCCGCTCGAAATTCTCGTTGCAGAGGACAGCTTCACGCAGGCCGAACAGTTGCGGCACATGCTGGAAGAGCACGGCTATCGCCTCGCCACCGCACGAAACGGAGGGGAGGCGCTTGCCGCCTTGGAACAACGTACGCCCACTTTGGTTATCAGCGATATTGTCATGCCTGAGATGGATGGCTATGAACTTTGCCGCCGAATCAAGCAGGATGAGAAACTCAGAGACATTCCGGTTATCCTGTTAACGTCTCTGAGCGATCCCACCGATGTCATGCGAGGACTGGAATCGGGCGCGGACAGTTTCATTTTCAAGCCGTACGACCAGCAATACCTCCTCGCCCGGATTTCTTATATTCTTGCCAACCGGCACTTGCGTGAAAAGGAGAGCGCGCAGATGGGCTTGGAAATATTTTTTGCCGGACGGAAATTTTTCATTACTTCGGATCGGTTACAAATTTTGAACCTTCTCCTTTCCACTTATGAGGCGGCCGTTCAGAAAAACCGCCAGTTGACCGAAACGCAGGACGGGTTGCGGATGTTAAACGAGCATTTGGAAACGAAAGTCAGGGAGCGAACCGCTGCGCTGGAGGCGGAGATTGTCGAGCGCCAACGTGCTGAGGAACAAACTCGCAAGCTGAATGAAGAACTCGAAAAGCGCGTGCATGACCGGACCGCGCAGTTGGAAGCGGTCAATAAGGAGTTGGAGGCGTTTTCGTATTCTGTTTCGCATGACCTGCGCGCGCCGGTTCGGCACATCGATGGATTTGTGAATCTGTTCAACAAGTTCGCCGAGGCAGAGTTGTCAGACAAGAGCCGGCACTATCTCAATCTCATTTCTGGTTCTGCCAAGCAGATGGGTCGGCTGATTGATGACTTGCTGAATTTTTCGCGGATGGGTCGCGAGGAGCTTCGGCGATCGGCGGTGAAACTCGACGCACTGGTCGAAGAAACGATACAGAGGCTCCAGCCGGAGTTTTCCGGACGGAACATCGTTTGGAAAAAGGGCGTTTGCCTGAGGTGCAAGGTGATCCCGCGATGCTGCGACAGGTGCTGATGAATCTCCTTTCCAACGCGCTCAAGTACACGCGTCCGCGCGACCCCGCTGAAATCGAAATTGGCTGCGCGGAGGGAACGGCGGACGAAGTTGTGATTTTTGTCCGCGATAATGGAGTCGGCTTTGACATGGAGTACGCGAACAAATTGTTTGGAGTCTTTCAGCGTCTGCACAACCAGGAGCAATTTGAAGGCACCGGCGTGGGGCTGGCCAATGTCCAGCGTGTTGTTTTCCGCCATGGCGGGCGCGTCTGGGCTGAAGGTAAAGTCAACTGCGGGGCGACGTTCTACTTCTCATTGCCAAAAGCCGGCATCGCCACGTTATGAATCATACCAAAATAGTGGCAACGGTGCCTGGCGTTTCAAAAAAGCCCGTTGTCCGTAGGAAAAACTCACCGGCGAGAGACGTCCGTGCCACTGCGAAGCGCAAATACTTTTGCTACAATTGATATGAATCTCATTTCAACCAAAGTCAAAGGTGACGTGGAAATTCTGATCGCCGAGGACAGCTTCACGCAGGCCGAGCAGTTGAAGCACACCCTGGAAGCGCAGGGCTACCGTCTCTCCATCGCGCGCAATGGGTGTGAAGCTCTCGCCGCTGCAGAACAGCATCCGCCCGCGCTGATAATCAGCGACATTGTCATGCCTGAGATGGGCGGCTACGAACTTTGCCGCCGCATCAAGCAGAATGAAAAACTCCGTGAGATCCCGGTGATCCTTTTGACTTCCCTGAGCGATCCGGCGGACGTTGTGCGCGGGTTGGAATCCGGCGCCGACAACTTTATCTTCAAACCTTATGACGAGCCATACCTGCTCGCCCGGATTGCTTATATCCTGGCCAACCGCCATCTGCGCGAGAGCGACAGCGCGCAAATGGGGGTTGAAGTGCTTTTTCGCGGGCGCAAATTTTTCATCAGTTCGGACCGGCTGCAAATCCTGAACCTACTGCTCTCAACTTATGAAACGGCCGTCCAGAAAAATCAGCAATTGATTGAGGCAAAGGAGGAACTGAAAGAGCTAAACGAACACTTAGAGGCGAAGGTGAAAGAGCGCACCGTGGCGCTGGAAACGGAAATTGCCGAACGCAAACAGGTCCAGGACGAATTGCGCCGGAGTGAAATCCGATACCGGCAATTGTTTGAAAGCAATCCGCAGCCGATGTGGGTTTTCGATCTGGAAACGCTCGCCTTTCTGGCCGTGAATGCCGCAGCCATTCATCATTATGGTTATTCGCGCGAAGAATTTCTCGCCATAACAATCAAGGATATCCGGCCTGAGGAAGATGTCCCGGCTTTGTTGGAACACACGTCTCGTAAATTGGAAAACCTGCAGCAACTGATCTGGAGACATAGGAAAAAGGACGGCTCTATTATCGAAGTCGAGACTACATCGCACGATTTGGTTTTTGACGGTCGCGCCGCTAGGCTTGTCCTGGCCAACGACATTACCGAAAAGAAAAAATTGCAGGCTCAACTCCTGCGAGCGCAACGCATGGAGAGCATCGGCGCGTTGGCGGGCGGCATTGCCCACGACCTCAACAACGCGCTTGCGCCGATTATCATGGGAATCGAGTTGTTGCGAGAGGAATCGTCGCCCGAAGGGCGCGCCCAGATGTTGAACACGATGAAAAGCAGCGCGCAGCACGGCGTGGAGATGATTAAACAGATTCTCACCTTCGCCCGAGGCGTTACCGGCGAAGCGGGCATACTAGATATCAAACGTGTTATCACGGAAATAGTGAAACTGGCAAAAGAAACCTTTCCACGTTCGATTGAGGTTCGCAGCCGTATCGTGAAAGGCCTTTATCCCGTGACAGGCAATGCTACGCAATTGCACCAGGTTTTGTTGAACCTTTGTGTTAACGCGCGTGACGCCATGCCGCGCGGGGGCAATCTCCAAATCGAGGCGGCAAATGAGGTGCTCGACAGAAAAACCACCCCTTCGAAACCTGAACCGATTTCCGGCCCACATGTGGTCTTGACTGTTTCCGACACAGGAAGCGGAATGGACCCGGAACTATTGAGCCGGATTTTTGAACCGTTTTTCACGACCAAGGAACTTGGAAAAGGTACCGGCCTTGGGTTATCTACAGTTCAGGGCATTGTCAAGGGACACGGTGGGTTCATCGAACTGGCCAGCGAAATCGGTAAAGGAAGCATCTTTAAGGTCTATCTCCCGGCAGCCATGACAGTCGAACCGGATTCGGCTCCTATGACCCCAATTGAACCTCCTCTCGGCCGTGGCGAGAAGATTTTGGTGGTGGATGACGAGAACTCTGTCCTGGAAATGACGCGCGAAACGCTCGAAACCTTTCAGTACCAAGTCTTGGGCGCTAGAGATGGCGCTGAAGCAGTCAGAACGTATCGGCAGCATCAAAACGAGATTCAGGCTGTGATTGTAGATATGATGATGCCCATTATGGATGGACCAATGACTGTTCAAGAGCTTCAAAAAATCGATCCGAGAATTAAAATCATCGGCGTAAGCGGACTCGGCTCTGAATCTGTCTTGGTGGACACCGGCCAACTGCGAGTACGTGCGTTTCTAAAAAAGCCCTACACCGTGCAAGCCTTATTAACTGTGCTACGCGATGTATTGAGGCAAGCTGGTGGGGAATCAGACTGAACGCAAATGCTGCCTTGGCTGGAATTTAGTCAGTGCCTCTGACTTTTACATCCCGCTTCTGCACTGTTCGTTCCGGAGAATCTACTTCCAATCCAAATCTACTGACTGGCGCTCCTGATTCACGATACCTTCGATGATGGTCGGTGTTGATCCGGCATATTGCGCGCAATGATGCAGTGGAGTTTAAAGCAAAGGGTGGTAACGCGGCGCTGATCAAAATCGAGAAGGCAGAGGTCAATCAAGTCGCCGAGACCCTGTCAACGTAAGGGCATGACCTTATATTCATAGTTTCGTCGCACACGCTTTCGCCAACTGCACCCAAATTGAGTCGTCCACCTTAATTTGTGAGGTTTCTTATACGACAACCATAGCGATTCCCTCAGGCATTGGCCATCATGCGTTTGTTAAGTATACAAACCCGCCTTGCATTTCGCCATTCTAGAATGACCCTTAAACGTTTCATTTTCTGGCTCTCGCATTTTGGCGAGCAAGATTTCGGGCAGCCCTAAATAGTAAATGGCGGAAATCTTTGACTTAGTATTAGCCGTCTATGTTTTGAAAGTGGACATGAAGGTATTCAACTGAGAGAATCCATACCTTTGGCGGTGAATTTCAGCCCAAAAACAAAATTCGAGGCCTAGTCTAGTATTCCGCAAGCTGGCCGGGGTCTTGCTGCATCCTGCTATGGCTGAGCCATTTGCATTTTCGAACAATGTTATGGTTTCAGCGAAATGGCCGGAAATGTTTCATCATGGATCAAAGCAAGCAATCTCTGCGAATATTATATCTTGAAGATGAGCCTGATTTTACCAAATGGGTGAAGGCGCTCCTGGAAGACGCAGGGATGCGGGCGGATATATTATTCCTCTGGGAATCTACTTGGACAGCGCGTCGCCCGCGGAAGTGAAATCACAAGAGGAGAATTCGTCCAATGAAACCCTCCCGCGTGGCAACGGATAAACCATTCTTGTCGTCGATGACGAAGAACCCGTTTGCAGCGTTTTGGAAGCAACGCTCAAGAACTTTGACTACCAAATCGTGACATTGTTCGACGGAGCCATTGCGCTGGCGCTTTATGCGGAACAACGGACAAAAATAGCCGCCGTTCAGGCCGATTTGATAATGCCGGTAATGGATCGAACAGCGATGATTCGCGCCCTAAAACACATGAATCCTAAAGTAAAAATTCTTGTTGCCACCGGAGGCGGAACCGTCAATCGGAGCTCGTTGCGTGAGCTTGGTGTCACGCATTTCATTTCCAAAACGTACACTTCAGAAAGAATTCTGCGGGAATTGCAAGAGGTCCTCGCTGGAGAGGCTGCGGCATTGAAAACACAACCGCGACTCTCATCAACTTGAAGCCACCAAAACCCACGCTTCCGCCCCGCATTTGGAAAAGATGCGGTTCCTAATACGACAGATTTACTGAATGAAAGTCAAAAAGAACTCCTTTAGCGAATTAGACATTCACCACCTCCGTGTTGCCGAGGGCTGGCTTGGACAGGGCAATCTGAAGGCCCGCGCCGAAATGGACAAGATTAGGGCGGAACTTCGGTCACATCCGGACGTGTTGGAAATTCTCTGGAAGAGTTATGCCAATGAAGCTAATTGGGGAATCTGTCTTGATATCGCCCGCGCTATTACAATAGAAGAACCAGGGCGGGTTTCCGGTTGGATTCATTTAGCTCATTCCGCGAGATGGATGTCCGGGGGCACCGCGCAGATTGCTTATGACATTTTATTGTCAGCAATCAATAAAATTCCGGAACAAGCCGCATACTTTTGTGACCTCGCACGCTACGCTTGCCAGTTGGACCGATTGGAAGAAGCCCGGCAGTGGCTTGAGAAAGCATTTCGGGTGGACAATTCGGCCGAATTTTTGAAAAAAGCGTTTGAAGATCCAGACCTTAAGAAGCTTCGGGGAAATTATATTGTTAACAATTTTAAAGATCGGCCCTGAATCCGCGCCGTTATTCATGACGGTCGGAATCCGAACAGTCAAAATATGTCCGATGTTAATCGCGGGCATCATTTCACGCCCCCAAGACGAGAGACCCATATTTGCATCAACTTATTTTGACTTGCGTTTTGGTGGTTTGCGTTTGCTTTTCGACTTCCTCGTGAAGCAATTCACGAAGCCAATTCGCTTTATTGCTGCTGCTAAATATCAAGCAGCTATTTTAATTTCCAGTTTGGGCGTCCTGAATACCTTCAGTTAGGGCGGATCAGCGGAGGGAAACGGGTTTCTGAATACCTGTTTGAGTTGAACCAGTTTTTCGCCGGCTACGCCGCTTTCATTAAGATAATGAATCTAGGCCCATGCCGCGCCGGAAAGGAAAAACGAAAAGCTTGCCGTGTAAAATGTCAACCCAACAAACAAGATTGACAGGATCAAATCAGCAGTTAACCGTTGCGGCATGATTTCATAGAAATTACGGCCAACATTTAAAAACAGATTTCGTTCAACGTTAGTTTAACCAAAAGCATAACTATCGCTTGGATATGAAAAGTACACTCGAAATCATCCTCAGCCCGTATTGCGTGGGCATACTGAATGATGATCAGTTTATTGTTATTAAGAAGGGTCGAATAGAAGAGGACGCCACATTACAAATCTTAGAGACAAGTACAGATGGTCTGAAAAAGCAGCGCGACCATTTGAAGGCGCTGTTGAAAAACGATCATTCCATAGCCAACAAAGACCGGAAGGAGCTTGAGGTTCCTTGCCCAAATAGAGTGCGAAATAATAAACTGAGAGTAACTCGATGCGGTCCAAGCACCAATATTCGTTTCGGCTTGGTATCGGGGCTGCGCCAATCGGGTGCCGGACGAGCGAGGGGGAACAGGTTTCTGAATGCCTGGAAGAACGCCTGTTCCTCCTCGCCCGCCTATGCAGCCAAAGTCTTGCGATGTTTTGCGAGCGGAAACGTCCGTGGCGAAAGAGTGTAGGGCGGGAACGCCGCGCGAGCAAAAGCCCGCAAGTCTTTGGCGCACTTATGTTTCATTGCTGCTGCTGAATATCAAGCAACTGTTTCAATTCCGATTCAGGACGTAAACTGACAATGAAAATTCTTCCCTCGCCGTCCTTCATGTCCGCGCCTTGGGCATTTGAAATGTAAAGAAGTAACCGCTGGGAATAGGATTACCACTGGAATTAGAACTGCGGGCGATTTGAATCGGCACGGCGGCAGCGGCCAATCGTTCGAATGCTTCCTTATTATTTTGAAGCACGTATTGTTCCGAACGGATTTTCATCAACCAGTTTGCCGTCGAAGTGGCGTTTGATCTGCCAAAAGGTTGTGCTGATTTCCAACCGCGTTTGCCATTGGAGAAATGGCGAGCGGATTTTCATTGGCTTGTTTGGACCATATTGCCGCTCACGGCGAATGAGATTTTTTGAATACCCCGCATTGCGGACGGTTTCATAAACATTGGCCATGTGACCGTGCAATGTGCCGCGGTCCCCGGCTAACTGCTCATGCCGTGTTCATATCGAGATCAATTTTCACGTTGCCAACAAGCGATACATTTGTCGTGAGGATTTCAAATGGGACAAATGCGTGCGAGCAAAGGTGGACAGGTTCAGGGATTACGGATTTGGAGCAAAGGTGCGGGGCGTTCTCTTTTTTTGGTTGATGGGCCAAGATGCTGATAGAATCGTTGGGATGCTGGTAGGGTATGACTCGGGTATCATAAATCCCCGATTGGCGGTTCCGCAATTGTATTCACTTCCGCCCAGATTCATCCGGTTCGGCAGGACTATTGCGCTCGCCCGGAAAAAGACCAACGCGAACGATATCTCGCACTCTGCCGTTACTCTCCCGAACGGAAGCATTTTCCTCTGACCTCGCAGGCCGGTGTAGTACCTCGTCGAGTTTCCGAAGCATTGCCTCAGTCGTATAAGGTTTGGCGATAAAATCTATACCGCCACTGGTGACGACCTCACCATTCGCGGCAGCAGGGTTGAAGCCGCTGGACCGGATGATCTTAATAGAAGGATCAATAGCTTTCAAACTCTTGATTGTTGCTGTACCATCCATAACCGGCATCGCCATATCAACGATGACCGCGGCTATTTGCGTGCGATAGGAGTTGAAAATCGCAACTGCTTCCGTGCCACTGCCAGCCGCCAGTACCTGATAACCAAAATGTTCAAGGGTGCTTTTTGCGACCTCCCGAAGGACAAGTTCGTCATCGACAATCAACAAGAGTTCATTGTTGCCACGGGGAAGGCCCACTGCGGGAGCCGTGCTGTTTTCCATGCGAGAAATCCTTGGATTGACCGGCAAATAGACGCTGAATGTGCTTCCCCTGCCTGCTTCACTTTCACAGAAAATGAATCCATCATGACTCTTTACGATTCCGAGACTGGTCGACAGGCCCAAACCGGTTCCTTTTTCCATTGTCTTAGTGGTGAAAAATGGTTCGAACATTCGATCCTGGACTTCTTTCGATATTCCCGAGCCGGTATCGCTGACCTTGATCAGGACAAACTGCCCCGCTCGCGCTTCGGGATTTGCCTCTTTGCAGCTTTCATCAAGAAACGCATTTTCAACAGCAATACGCAACTTGCCGCCATTGGGCATCGCATCGCGTGCGTTGACGCAGAGGTTTAATAAGACTTGGTGGAATTGTGTGGGATCACCAATTACGTTCCAAATGCCGTTCCCGATCGAGAGATCGAATTCTATCGATTTAGGAAATGTTTCCTTGACGACTTCCGCAATTTCCCCAGCGACCCGCGCGAGCGGGACGGGAATGCGCTCCCCTTTGATGCCGCGCCCAAATGCCAGCATTTGCTTGATCAGATTTGCTCCGCGTTTAGAGCCTGTACTTAACTTTTCGTAAAAAAAGTCTGTACATGGTAAATACATCCCGGCAATAAGCTGGGGATGGCAAACAAGCGAAAGAATTATCCGAGTGATGTGACCGATGAAGAATGGT
>Ga0134126_10000375_pt1 | contig 57938 bp, 50 predicted proteins | sample KB31752_FD_96881 | JGI IMG/M metagenome (GOLD analysis project Ga0134126, IMG submission 96881) | Terrestrial soil microbial communities with excess Nitrogen fertilizer from Kellogg Biological Station, Michigan, USA - KB3-175-2 | ecosystem: Environmental > Terrestrial > Soil > Unclassified ...
CTTCGAGTTGACGCTGGTGCCGTTGTTCTTCGTGATCGGCATTTGGGGCGGCCCTCAGCGCCAGTATGCCGCCCGCAAGTTTTTCATCTACACGCTGACCGGCAGCCTCATCACGCTGTTGGGCGTCCTCGGCATCGCCCTGATTGTGCCGCAGATCGAGACGAGCCAAAGTACGCCGCCGAAATTGACCTTCGCCATCCCGGAATTGGTCTCCGCGGTCGATACGCTCAATCATCAACTTCTCGACGACGTGAGGCAGCGCGAACAAGTCCCGGAAGCCGCCGCAGACACGGGCGAATTGAACCTGGCGCGCGAGCGGCTCGACTACTGGCGCAAGGTGCAATTGTGGGTTTTTCTCGCCATGATGTGCGGCTTCGCCGTCAAGGTGCCGATGGTGCCGCTGCACACCTGGCTGCCGCTGGCGCACGTCGAGGCCCCGACGGCCGGCAGCGTACTATTGGCCGGGGTGCTGCTGAAACTCGGCACCTATGGCTTCCTCCGGCTGTGCGTTCCGCTCGCCCCCGATGCCAGCCTTCGCTTCGGCGTGCCGGTCCTCGGTAGTCTGGCGGTCGTCGGCATCCTCTACGGCGCGTTCTGCGCGCTCGGTCAGGAGGACATGAAGAAGTTGGTCGCCTACACGAGCGTTAGCCATCTCGGTTACTGTATGCTCGGCCTATTCGCTCTCAACGAGGTCGGTCTGACGGGCAGCCTGTTGCAGATGATTAATCACGGACTATCCACAGGCGGATTGTTCCTCTTGGTGGGAATGCTCTACGAGCGCTATCACACGCGCCAGATGGCCGATTACGGCGGCATGGGCACGCGCTTGCATCTGCTGGGCGTCTTCATGGTGTTCATCACGCTATCGAGCATTGGCCTGCCGGGTTTGAACGGCTTTCTCGGTGAATTTCTGGTCTTGGCGGGCATGTACGATTTCGCCGGACCGCAGGTACGCGGGCCGTTGCTGGCCGCTCTGGGTGCCGGCGGCGTCCTGCTGGGTGCCTGGTATATGTTGACCTTGATACGGCGTGTGTTCTGCGGCCCGCTCAAGGAACCGGCCCATGAGGGACACCATCGCATCGGCGATCTCAATGGCCGCGAGTTGGCCGCCCTGGTGCCCATCGCGGTTCTGTGTCTGGCGCTGGGCGTTTATCCCAAACCGTTTTTCGACTCGGTGCGCCCGGAGATTCAGGTAGTGTCGCGCATCGCCGACGCGGCGCGCAAGCGATCGGCAGTTAGCGATCAGCAAAAGAACTTAACCACAGAGGCACAGAGGCACAGAGAAGACGAAACGAGAGTGAGCAGACAATAGGGAATTGTTTCCTTTGATTTGTTGTCTTTTTACTTCTCTGTGTCTCTGGGTCTCTGTGGTTAAGTCCTTTTCGCTTTCGGAGAAATAACGTGGATGCCAACTTCGTCTCGGCATTGACCAGCTTTTTTCCCTATCTCGCCCCGGAGATGATCCTCGGCATCGCCGCTTGCGTACTCTTTCTCGGCGGAACCTGCCGCGCGGATCGGCGTCTGTGGGGTGGCGTGGCTCTCGTGGCTCTCCTCGCGGCGGGCGTCGTTTTATGGCTACAGCCCTTGCCGCACTACCTCGACAAAGACAGTGCTGATGCCGTTCGCTACGCCAGCCCGTTGATGCTCGATCGCCTCGCTTTGTTCCTCCGCGCTGTGTCCATCGCGGGCGGCATCATTCTCGTGCTGTTCAGCTGGGATGCGATGCCGGCGAACCAGTCCGCCGATTATCACGCCTGTTTGCTGTTGATCGTGGTCGGCATGGGTCTGACCGGAGCGGCCAACGAATTGGTGACGCTGTTTCTCGCCCTGGAACTGACGAGTATTCCGACCTACGTTATCCTTTACCTGGGCCGTAGTACCCTGCCGGGCGGCGGATTGGATTCGGCCGGCCAGGAAGCGGCGATGAAGTATTTCATGCTCAGCATCTTCTCGTCGGCGCTGACGTTATTCGGTTTCAGCTATCTCTACGGTCTGTCCGGCACGACCAACTTGCCGGCGCTCGCGGATGCGTTTCGCGCTGGTCAACTCGCCGCCGTCGCGGAAAATCCGGCCGCTTCCTCGCTGATGGGCTTGGGGATGATCGCGCTGGTTATGGTTGTCGCCGGCTTGGGTTTTCGCATCACGGCGGTGCCGTTCCATTTCTACGCGCCCGATGTGTACCAGGGTACGACGATGGCGGGGGCGGCGCTGTTGGCCTTCGTGCCCAAAATGGCGGGCTTCGCCGCGCTGGTGCGCGTCCTCGGTTTCGTGTTTCCGGTGCTATCGCACGACGTTTTCGAGGCCACGCTGTCGCCGCCGGTCCTGGGCGATCAACTGCCGGTGCTGTTGTGGATCATGGCCGCCGTGACGATGACGCTGGGCAACATCCTCGGTCTGTTGCAGGACAACCTGCGGCGGCTGCTGGCCTATTCGAGCGTCGCCCACGCCGGTTACATGCTCATCGGTCTGGCGGTGGCGCCGAAGTTGCGACCCGAGGCGATGGTGGACGGCGTCGATGCGGTGTTCTTTTACATGGTGTCCTACGGAGCAATGACCATTGGCGCGTTCGGTGTGCTTCAATACCTGAATACGCGCGGCCAGCGCGCCGAGACGATGGACGATGTCGCCGGCCTTGGACGCAGCCGGCCGGGCATGGCGCTATTGATGGTGTTGTTTCTGTTCAGTCTCATCGGCATTCCGCTGACGGCCGGCTTCATGGGCAAATTCCTGCTGTTCGCCGGAGCGCTGGATGTGCCGGCCAATCCCGACGCGGTCGCCTCGCTGGAGCAGCGGAATCTATTCCTCATCCTGGCGCTGATCGCGGCGATTAACGCGGCCATCGGCGCTTGGTATTATCTGCGCATCGCCGCCACGATGTATCTGCGCGAACCGCCGCCCTCGACGTTGGGTTTCGTGGACAAGGGGCCGCGCTCGTGGCCGGTGCTGGCGGCCGTCTGGCTGTGTGCCGTGCTGACGCTGGGCATTGGCATTTATCCCGCACCGCTGAAGAAGGCGGTGCAGTCTGCCGTGCCGCGCTTCACGGAGCCAGCGCCGCAAACCGCGGCGGTCCAACCTTGATTTGCGCCGCTGGCGACTGTGCAATCACGACAGCCGCTGACCACAGCTTATGCCTTGACCGAGATCTTCACCGCTTCGATGGCACAATGACCGGACTTGCGGAACGGACGCGGCAGGGGTTGAGGTTGCCCCTTGTCGTCGAGCGTTCGGCAACGGAGCGTGTGTTCCCCGGCAGGCAGGCCAGGGAGCAGGGACGCCCAGTGGACCTTGCACAGTCGAAGAGGCCACGCGAGTGGCCGCCCGCTCATTCTGTCGAAACCCGCCGTGCGCTCTGGGATCTTGCCCTCCGGCAAATCCCCGCCCCAGTGCCTCGGCGGCGGGAGGATCCGAGCCTCCGTCCACGCGGCCTTGGCAAAGTAGGGGTCATCGGCGGACCATGCCGCGCTGCTGGGGTGAATCCAGACCTGAACCTTTGACAGTCCAGCTATGCCCACCTGGGCATAGCCGGTGATCGGGATCGGCTCGCCACGCTTCACCTCGGCCGGCACCGATAACGTCGCCGCGAAGGTCTTCAAAGCGCTGTCGATGTCATTGTTGCCCTGGGCATACGTGTCGTTGGCGTGGTACAGGTTTGTCAGGACCAGGTGCGTGAGCCACTTGACCGACTTGAAGCCATAACCCTCGGGCACGACAACCCGCACCGGGCCACCGCGCCGGCTATCGAGCCACTGCCCGTTCAACCTGTAGCACAAGATGACGGGTGGCAGGTCGTAGGGATCTTCCAGTACCCGGTCGATAGCCAGCGAACTACGGAATATCTGTTTGGGGTCGTCGTTGTGGTAGCCGTGGTAAAACACGCGACGCAGGTTCTCGCGCGGGCGGGTGAGCCAGACCACCTCGCGGAGCGGGACGCCTTCCCAGATTCCCATGCCCAGGGGGCAGCCTATGTTGAGGCACGTCATCACCTTGGGGAAGCGGACGGCATACTTGTCGCCCAGCTGAAGCAGACCCTTGAAGTCCAGCGCGGTGCCCTCTTTCTTGGTGAACTGCTTACCCAGGGTAGCCGGGTGGTCCGGGTCCGAGACTACCTCCAGTTTCCAGGTCTCGCGCGTGAGACCGACTTCGCGCTTCTTGTGTTCGGGCAAAGTGTGAGGCAACGGCTTGCCGCGGGACACATCCCGGAAGTCTGCCGGTGGCGTGAAATAAGGTTCGAGCTTGGCCAAAGCTTTGGCCAACTCCGGCGCGGATGGCTCCGCGCTTCGGGCGGAGGACCAGCCGTTTACTACCGCCATGAGGGCTGCGCCTGCGCGGAGAAAAAATCGGCGTGTCAGTCTCAGGTGTTCGGCGAGGAATTGTTCTGGATCATTCATGGGGTAGATCCCTTCGGCGCGAAGATCGATTAAGAGAGTTACCGCAGAGCATTCTATATGCTATCGCGTGTTGGTGGCCGAGATCCTACCGACTGCGGGGCAGAAGAGCGGATACCGCTTGCGAACCGCCAAGATGGGAGCCTCTAGGAGATCCCACATCATGTCCTCTTCTCCGCCTGAGTCCGACGCCCTGGCAGTTCTTGCGCACTATCCAGCGCTCGCTCGCCCCGGCATCCTCACCCCGCTCGGTAATCGCGGCGGATTCAGCGGTGCCTCCCTCTGGCGCATCGATGCTCCAGGGGGAGAGTTTTGCTTGCGCGCCTGGCCCGCGCACGAAACCTGGCCGCGCCTCCGCTTTCGTCACGCACTGATGAGAGAGGCACGCCAGCGCGGTCTGCACTTCGTCCCCTCGGTACTCGTTACACGCGATCGCGCCACGGGTATTGAACACGGCGGCCGTTTATGGGAGTTGACCGAATGGCTGCCGGGATGCGCCGACTTTCACGAGCGGCCCTCCCCGGCGCGCCTCGAAGCGGCCACCATCGCCTTGGCTCAGTTACATATCGTCTGGCGCGGCGAAACGAGCGAGGCGTCCGTTTGTCCTGCGGTGCAGCGCCGTCTGAAGTTTTTCGACGAATGGCAGCACCTTCTGCATTCTGGTTGGCGTCCACTCGTCGCGGCCCACCGTGACGGCCTCTTATTTCCTCTGGTCGAACACGCTTGGCATCGCCTTCCCACCGCCCTCGAACAGGTGCCGCATCGCTTGCGGCGTTGGCTACGTTTTCGCTGTCGCTTGCAGCCGTGCTTGTGTGATGTTTGGCACGATCATCTGCTCTTCGTGGACGATCGGCTCAGGGGCGTGATTGACTATGGCGCGGCCAAGGTCGATCATGTCGCGGTGGACCTGGCCCGTATGCTCGGGAGCTTGGTCAGGAATGACGCGGCCGGCTGGCAAGCGGGATTGCAGGCGTATCGCCGTTTCGCTCCGCTTGACCCAGACGAAGAGGAACTGGCCCATGATTTGGATGAAACCGGCGTGATTCTGGGTGTGGCGAACTGGCTGCGCTGGCTCTATGAAGAAAAACGCCCCTTCGCGGACCATAAAGCGGTAGCCCATCGACTGGCGGAGTTGGTGACACGTCTCGAATCGCTTTGTTAATGTTTGCGGCGAAAAATAGTGAACACTTATCCATATTTCTTCCCGATGAGGTTGAGACAGTTAGTTTTTTTCTCTTCTCGTTACAATTTCGTTGCACGTTCGTCGAGGGCGTCCGTCTGTAAAGGATGAAGGCGAGAAACCGTCGCCCTTTCTGACAACTCACGAGCGTGATCGTATGAAGTCAGATACGAATGCCGGCGGCCCTTGGGAACGTGTGGCGGCCGAATTGCGAGCGTGTCGGGACGCCCAACAACGGGCGTGGGGCGACATCGACAACACCACACTTGGCCGCTATCTGGCCGACGAAGTCACCTCCGAGGAACGCCAGCACATCGAAGGCGCTCTTGATGAATTGCCCGAATTGCGCAAATTGACGGAATTGGTGCGCGACGTACTCGGCGAGTCCGAGGTCGCTGTCAGCGAACCGGCGACCGTCCCTTACGGTCCCGCCATCCTCCCCTTCTCTCCGCCTCAGCCACGACACGAAGCCGTCGCGCAGCCGACTCTCTCCAGCGAACAAGGGCAAGCGACGGGTGCGCCGCGAAGCTGGACGCCGCGCCCGATGGCCGGGCGCTACCGCCAGCGTGCGGGACTGATTGCGGCGGCGGGTTTACTGCTGGCCCTGGGCGTCGCTCTGCCGCGCTTGAGAGACAACGCATCCTCCCAAGCCGAATCGCTCGTCGCGCTGTCCCAGCCTGTGGCATCGCGCGGCGATTTGTCCTCCCTCGCTGTCATGGCCAATGGCAAGGACATGCCCTTCCAAATGATGGGCGATGGCGGGGAAGATCATCCCGCGGATCGGGAGCGCCCGCTGGCAGGGATCGCGGCTTCGGTGCAATTTCTGAAAGCGGAGGGTAAAACGGAGGAAGCGGAGACGCTGGCCCGTCACTACACCAATAATCTGACCCGGCGAGCGATGTTTTATCGACAGAAGGGCGACCTCGCCCGCGCGGAACCGGCGCTCAATCAGGCTCAGGAACTTTGCGCTCAGACTTTGGGACTTGAAGCACCCGAAACCGTTCGCGCACGCAAATCCCTCGCCCGTGTCTACGAAGTTGCCTTGAATACCGCGCCTGCCGACAATCTCGACCTGGCGGGAACATCTGCCAGGCTCGCCGATGCGATTGAACCTCCTCGTCTCATGACAAAGAGTCTCCCTGTGCCGGCACCAACTCAGGCTCCCGCTGTCCGCATCACGTCTTCGGCTTATGGCTCCGCATCATCGGCCTCGAACAAACGCGAACGGTCTAGCCCTCCGCAACGCGACAAGATGTCGATGCGCCACGCTTATGGAGCCTATCCGCCGAAGCAATCCGGCGAGGCTCGGCAAACGGCGATGCTCGCTCTGCGTGAGCGCATCACCTGTCAGAGCCAGAGCACGTTGAAAACCTCCGTCGTGCCGGTGCTGACCCAGGCTCTTCGCGATGCGACCGATCCCGTGGAACGCCAGCGTCTGACGCGAGCGCTCGGACAATTGGGATCGGCCGCTCGTACGTCCGTGCCGGATTTGCTCGCTTGTTACCACAAAGCGACCAGTGATCCCGAACGCTCGGCTATCCTTCACACGCTCGGCCGAATCGGGCCGGCCGCTCGACAGGCGTTACCCGTCCTCGTCGATTCCCTCCAGAGCGCGAACACGGAAGTCCGCGAGAGCGCCGCTGCGGCGCTCGTTCAACTTGGTCCCGCGGCGCGCTGCTGCGAGAAAGACCTTGCCAAGCAAGGGGCGGACGATTCATTCGTTCACGAAGTCATGCGCCGCATCAACGGCCCGGAAGGGCGCATCGGTATCGATGACGAGTGCGACTGTTTCAGTCTCAAGACCATCCATCACGAGAAAGGCGAGATTCGCCGCCTCGCCGTAACGTATAATCTTGAGGTTTTGGTGGAAACGGTCGCCAACCAGGGGCTAGAGAGGATCGACAAAACTGGTGATCGCAAGATTGCCTTGGGGCAATCCAGCGTTTATCTGCGCATCAACAAAGATGCCGGGGACGTGCAAGTACACGTTTCGGATGCTCTGCGAAAGCAAGGCTTGACCGATGCTCATCTACGGCAGGTGTTGGAACCGTATTTGAAAAACAAACAATACGATCGGGCTTTGCGTGCCGGCGTCCATTTCCTCGCTCAGTTCGAGAAGGAACACAGCAAGAAGTAACGCCGACGAGACAAAACCCTGCCAGCCCGCAGCGCCAGCAAGGGCAATCCCTTGCTGGCGCTGCGGGCTGGCAGGGTTTTGTCCTGAAACCCTTATGCGTGATGCGCTTTGCGATGGTGTTCGTCGATGCGGTCGGGGCTGATGTGCCAGCCGCAGTCGTCGCAACTGGGAATCTTTTCGTAACAGCCATCGCAGAACAGCGGGCCGCCGAGGAAGAATTGTTCGAGACGCACCCGCGTCTCATCGTCGAGAGCGCCCGGATCGAGCGGCAGATGCAATTCATCGCCGCATCCCTCGCAATTACGAGAATTGAGGCGTGTCAGCAGCGGAGCATAGTGATCGTGAACGCCGCGCGGCACCACGCCTTTGCCGTGACAGAGAGGACAGGCCAGACCTAGTTGCGCGGCGATGGCATTGCGGATAAAAGCGCTCTTGTTAGGTAGTTTATCCAGCAATTCGGCCAACTCAGTTTCGACCTTGAACGCCACCACCGCCGTCTTGGGCGGCTTGCGATCCGGCTTGGAAGGTTTGCTGGTCATGTACGAATCCTCTCGGTGCGAATGCTTGTGTTCTAGCATCTTAGGGCGGAACGAATCGCTCCGCAAGCGATTCGCTTGTGGTGAATGTCACTCGTTGCGTTATAATCGATAGTGTCGGCAGGGTTCCTATCTTCGATCCCTCGGCGAGATGAAGTCATGACCACTCACCCGCGAACAATCTCGTTGTTGATCGCGCGCACCGGCCTGGGCGTGCTGCTCCTAAGCTTCACGCTTGCCGGTATATGGACAGCGACCGATTTGTGGGGACAAGCTCCGGGCCAGAAGAAACAGCGTGTTGAGGAGGAGGAGGACACACCGAAAGCGCCGCCCAAAACGAAGCCATCCAAGAAGCCTCCGCGGCGCGAGGAAGAAGAGGACACACGCAAGACGCCGCCCAAGCGGAAGGTCATCCGCGTTGAGGAAGAGGACGCCTCCAAGGACAAGACCGCGCCGGTGTCGGGCGATCTGACGCAACTAGCCCAGGAAGCGCGTCATCCTGGCATTCAAGACCTCTTCCGCGATCTGTCCATTCCTCACGATCGTGTCGTGTTCAAAAAAACCGATCGCGTCACCATCAATCAAAGTCCCACCCAGCGCCAGGATGATGTGGAGCCTATCCCCACCTACCTGGGCAATGAGCCGGCCAAGCACGGCAAGGGCTTGAAGCTGCACCCGCTGAAAGGCAAACCGTATAGCCGCAGCCTGACGAGCATCCAGTACGTCCAGCCTTACGAGATGATCGCTCAAGAGAGGGTTCGCGACTTCTTGAAAGAGGGCTTTGATCGTCTTGAAGAGCGGAACCGCAAGTATCTATCGCCTTCCGACATGCTGACGGCCGCCGAGCAAGCGTTGTCGGCGGTGCTGCGCTGGCACGAATCGGCCCGGCAGACTGGACAGCGGGAAGGCGATGAATGGGCGTCGATCGAGTCTAGCCTTCGCAAGCAGTTGCTCGATGACATTCTGCTCAAGCAGCTGAAGTTGCTCGCGAAGGCCAGGGATTGGGACCGTGTGCTGGCGCTGACGCGCCGCCTGGCGTTGAGCTACACGAGCAACAACGACCGCGAACAGATCGTGCATCCCGTGGCCGACATGATCAAGGCCGCACTGGACGATCCAACCGGCAGCGAAGAGAAAAAGCAGGAAGCGCGCAAACGCCTGCACGAATTGGAAACGGAGTTTCCCGAGAATAGAGTCTTTCGTCCGCTCAGCGAGGGGCTGCGCGACAAGGCCGCGCGCTTTCTAAAAGATGCGAAGGAACTGGGCAAAGATAAGGACAAGTTACCGCAGGTCCGTGCCCTGCTGCAACGGGCCGAGGAGACCTGGCCGCAGCTGCCGGGCCTGCGTGCGTACGAGATCGAATTAAGCGCGCAGCATCCGGTACTGCGCGTCGGTGTGCGCGGTCCGCTGCCGAAGTACCTGTCGCCGGCCTGGGCTTGCACGGACACGGAACGCCACGCCGTGGAGATGCTCTTCGAGAGCCTGGTCAAACTGATCCCGGATGAGTCGGGCATCTTTCGCTACCGTCCGGGATTGGCGGAATATCGGAAAGTGGTGCCGTTAGGCCGTCAATTCCAGCTGCCGCGCAACGCCGTCTGGTCCAACGGTCGTCCGCTCAACTCCGGCGACATCCGCTTTACGCTGGGACTGCTCAAGGAAGGCGTGGGTAGCGGCCGTTCCTGCGCCTGGGGCGAACTGCTCGACAAGGTCGAGGTGACGAGCGATCCGTTCCGGATGACGCTGCGTTTGAAGCAGGGCTATGTGGATCCGCTGGCGCTGATGACCTTCAAGATTCTGCCGCACGACCAGCCAACGCCGGTGGATAGCGAGAAGTTCGCCGAGAACCCCGTGTGCAGCGGGCCGTACATCGTGGACCGCTCGCGCCAATCCGATGAAGAGCAACGCGGGTGCCTATTCTTCATCGCCAACCCCGCCTACGGCGTCCGTCCCGGCAAGCACGATTTACCGCGGATACAGGAGATCCGTTTTTACACCTACAATGATCTGGCGGGCGAAATCCTTCGCGGCAAGATTGACTTGGCACTCGATTTGACAGCGGAGGAAGCGAATAAGCTGCGGCAGGCCGATCGCTCGCGGATCACGGTTCGCTTGCCCTCGGCGGCAACGCCCAATCGGCGGATTTATTTCCTCGCGATCAATCAGCGCAAGCTGCCGGACGCCCACTTGCGCAAGGCGCTGGCTCACGCCATCAACCGCGAGAAATTGCTGGACACGCATTTCCGCGGCCCGCTGAAGGGGCAGCACGTCCACAAGGCGCTCAACGGTCCCTTCCCAGCGGGTTCATGGGCCTGCAATCCGGCCCTAGGCAATCGCCAGAACAAGGATAGTTTGGATCTGTTTGACCGCGACAAGGCGCGGGGGTTGAGTAAGGAAAAGTCCGTTCAGCAAGTTGTCGCCCAGGGACCATTGCGGCTGAAATATCCCGAAGGCGATCCGGCCTTGGCGGAAGCGCTCAAGGAACTGTGTATACAGGTCAAGGAAACGACGGGCATCGTTCTGGAGTTGGTTCCGTGCGATCCGTGCCGGTTACGCGAGGATGTGGAGCAGACGCAGAGTTACGACCTGGCCTATTACCACTACGATTTCCCGGATGAGACGTACTGGTTGTGGCCGCTGCTGGGCCAGAGTGGGCGGGCCAATGCCGGCAACCGCAATTTCTTGAACTTCACGGACAAAGATATTCAGCCGCTATTGCGGCAGACGATGGGCTACCGCGACTTCGCCAAGGTGCGCGAGTACCTCCGGAGCATCCATCGGCCGTTGATGGATAAGATGCCGCTTATCCCCCTGTGGCAACTCGATCCGCTGCTGGCGTACAACCAGGACATCAAGCCGGTCATGCTGGACCCAATGTCCGTCTTCACTAACATCGAGGAATGGCGATTGCAGCGGAAGTAATCGTCGCGGCAAGGCATCTTGCCAAAATCGCCGCGATGGTTATGATTCAACAAGGTCTGGTGGGTGTAGCTCAGTTGGTTAGAGCGTCAGACTGTGGCTCTGAAAGTCGCGGGTTCGAGTCCCGTCACCCACCCTCTCCTCAACTACCATCAAGCCATCGCAACCATTCGCAAACCCCTGGAAATCCAGGGATTTTTTCGTATCTGCCTCCTTCGCTCCTCTCTTATCGTCTCCATCAACGTCTAGCAACCGCACGCAACGAGAATCAATCAGTTGTGCAACTGGTGAGCAACTGGCATCCACGGGCGCTGATGCGTTATCCGTGCCGGTCGCTTTCAAGACGCCGGCTACTTTCTCCGGCTCGTCCGTGGGCAGAAAGTTGGGCAACTTCTTGACCGCTCCATCCAGGTCGTACAACCGGCGATGGGAGTAACGCGCCGTCAGGTTCGGCGAACTATGGCCAGCCAATTCTTGCAACGTCCGCAGGTCGATGCCGGCGCGCCCTCCCAACGTCAGGTAGGTATGCCGCAGGGCGTGGAAGTCGGCGAACAGCGGGCCGTCTGCGCCCTCGACCGTATACGGGATACCGGCGGCTTCCAGGTCGCTCCGCAGCATCTCCGCCCCACGTCCTTCCTTCGCCCACGAACCGCCCCAGACGGGTGAACCGCTCGGTTTGCCATCAAGATAGTCGCGCAGCAGTTCCGCCACATCGGGCGGGATGGGTTGGACTTTTAGCACGCGGCTCTTGTTCCGCTTGGCGGCCAGCGTGACGGTCGGCGTCTGGCCATCGAGATCGAAGGACGCGGGCGTCAGGCTGGCCAGGGCCGAGGCGCGGAAGCCGGTGCCGCAGGCCGTGGCGTACAGGTGAAAGCGATCCCAGCCCGTCAGACCGCGATAGCTTCGCTCGCTCGCACTGGCCGCCGTCAACAGGGAGCGCAATTCCTCCGCTTCCAGTTCGCGGCGGTCGTGGCGGCGGTCGGTCTGGCTATTGCCGCTCTCCAGGTGCGTCAGCGGGTCGGCGCCTGTCCGATGGTCCCGGACCAGCCAACGGGTGAATGCCTTGATGTGCGTCAGGTATTGATTCGTCGTCTCGATGCTCGCGCCTCGGGAGAACCGCTCTTGCAGCGTCTTGATGGTGGCGCGGGGAAAGCGCCGGGCCTTGCCTTGCCCCACGGCGGCCAAGCGCTGACGGCGAACCGCCGCGCCGACGGAGGCGGTCTTGATGCCCAACAAGCCGGCCGCCTCGCGTGGCGTGAACCATTCCATGCCAGGGGGCAACGGCGCTAGCGGACGGTCGCGGCGCAGGTTCGCCAGCCAGTCCATGATGTGCGAGGCGGACAGGTCCGCGATGAAGACGAAACCGCAACCATCAAGCAATGCTTTCAGCCGAGAGGCGACAATCGAGACGTGGCGGGGGTCGTCGCCCTTGCTGTCCATCTCGCGGCGGAAGTCGTCGAGGTGTTCGCTCAGCGGGCGCTTGCGGTGCGTCTCGTAGGGGTCGCTGATGCCGGCCCTGGCCATCTCCGCTTTCTTCACCAGCTCGTTCAGCATCATCTGCGCCGCCGTTTTGTTGGCGCACAGGGGGACGGGTTTCGCCGCGCCGGGCACGCGGCCGTACCACTTGGCTGACTTCTCCTTGTGCTTCTTGGCGCCGGGCGTGCCCTTCTTGACTTGCTTGCCATTGGCGTCGAGGTAGCGGACGATGGACTTCTTGAAGACGTGTGCCATGACGATTTCCTTTCCTCCCTTGGGATCGGTCGCCAATAATACCCAGACGGCGAAGTGGAGCAAGCCCGGCAACCAAAGCGCGACGTAACAGGGACGTAACACCCCTGCCCCAACCCCGCGCCCGCAAGGTCAAGCCAGCGGCCCGGCAACCGCTGGAATGCGGCGCCGGGCCTGGTGTGGTGTCAGTTGAGCTGGTAGGCGTACACGTCCGATGCGGGCGCGTCCGGCGTGTCGTCTGGGTCGTCCGGGTCGTCATCGTCGCGGTCATCGTCCTCGTGGTCATCGTCGCCGTCGTCCTCCAAGCCGGCTTCGATCAGCGCCTGCTGTACTTCGTGCGTGAAGTTCGCCCGCAGCAAATCCTCGGCGCGGTCGATCGCCCAGCGCCACGCAATCAGATCGCCGTACAAGTCATCGCCGATGAGTGAATCCGGGCCGTACTGCGGCAGGACAGGCCAGATGTCGCTGTTGACTTGCTCCAGCCGGCCGATGGCGAGGTTGGCCCCGCGCAGCAGCACGGCCAGCTCGCGGATATATTGGGCGGCCTGGCGGGCGCGCTGTTGCTCTCCACGCGACAGGGGCGGCGTGTTACGATGTTCCATTGTTGGTTCTCCCTGGCCGGTGGGGTGGTGACACACCCTGCCGGCCCCTTTCCTTCGTGTGGCGTCGGACAGTCCGCCGCCTGTTGCCTTCTTCTCTGCTCCGTGGCGTGGGTGGTCAGGCGGCCTCGGCGGCCTCGGCGGCCGTCTCGACAGCTTCGTCGAGGTCGGCATTGCCGAGGTCATCAACGGGCGCTCGGCAACGAAGCGCGTTGCCGAACAGCTCCAGGGTGCATTCCATGCCGGTGACTTCCCGGCAAAACGCACAGCCGCAGCGCGGGTGCGTGGTCAGCACGTCTTTCGCTGCGTCGCGGGCGTCGTCCAGGGCGTTCAGCAATCGGCGATACAGGTCGTCGTCGTTCACGGGGTTCTCCTTCGATGGCGCCGGACAGTCCGCCGCCTGTTGCCTCTTCCGCTTCCGTGGCGTTCCCAATCGACGTTCCGCGTCGATTTGATCATTTGCGGCGCTTGCCATTTCCGTTGCCGGGCGGCGTCTCCTCCTGCGCGGCCGCCTGGTCGAAGACGTGGATCGAGCCGTCGGCACGGGCGACCGCCGCGATCGTCTCGCCGTTCTTCCACACGGCCAGTTCTTCGCCGTCGGCGGGGTCGTGTTGCTTCCGCAGTAGGTCGAGAACGACGGATAGATGGTCGTCGGCGGCAACGGTCTCGCCGTCATAATCGAGGGCAACGAACGTCGGGCAAGAGATGCCGTGGGCTGCTTCGGACATGGGGAAACCTCCTTCTCTGGCGTTGGGACGAAACTATTCTGCGCTGTGAGCGAATGCAACCACGAAATCAGCCTGTTTCCGCTGGCGATGTGTGGCGATACGAAACGATGCCATACGGTGCGTGGCGAGCGAAAAAAAGTCGGTGAAAAATCACCCAGGCGCGGGGCGGCGCCGCGTTCCCGCGCCCTCGCCTGGTTGCGGCTCGCGGTTGAGGGAGCGCAGATGCGCCCAGCTCACCACGTCCAGCCAGTACCAGCGCTGGGCCTTGGCGCGGCCAAACTGCACGGGCCGCGGGAAGTCGCCGGCGGCCAGCAGCTCGCGGAACAAGGTCAGGCCGATGCGCAGCCAGGCCGCCACCTCGCGGGCGGAAAGCCAGTCCTGTTCCGGAGCGTCGATCAGGCGTCGCACAGGCGTCCCTCCTGGGCTATCCACTGCCGCGCCTCGGCCTCGGCGTCTTCGGGTTCCGCGTGAACGCCGCTGTAATGGAGCGCCTCACCCTGGCTGCCATCCGACAGCACGGGCAGCACCTCGGCGCGGAAACCACCGGCGGCCGGCAAATAACGAATGTCGATCAGGAAGCGCATGGCCGTGGTCCTCCCGAGAGGGCGGGGCGAGCGCCCTCCCGTGTGCGGCTGGTCAAGGATCGTCGAAGTCGTTGCTTTGCGGAGCAGCGGGACGGACGGCCGGGATGGTGATGCCGGCGCTGGCCAGGGCGGCGCGAACCGCCTTGATGTGCTTGCACTCCCGCGCCCGGAACTGGCAGTCGCCGCAATCGCAGGTCCAGCCATAGCTCTGGCTGGCGTCGATGGCGTACACCTCGTCGTCGTCCTTGGCCAGCCCGAAGCCGACGATGCGTTCACCGTCCAGGTGGGCGCCGATGTCGTACTCGGTGGTCAGGCCGCTGGCGTTGGTGATGGCCAGCCGGCCCAGCGTCTTGCCCACGATCAAGGGCCGCAACCAGCGGACCTTGCCCGCCACGGGCTTGACTTGTTCGCCTCGTCGCGTCATGGTGGTCATGCTCCTATCCTCCACGGGTTTGAGCCAGGGCCGGCGGGTGGTTGCAACACCCGCCGGCCCACTTTCGTTTCGATCACTCTTCCATCGCTGGGGCGGCGTCGATCCAGGTCAGCACGGCTTGCCACTGGCCGATGAACTCGCGCACGTCCTCGGCCGTGTACTCTTCGCCGCACTCACAGACGAACTCGCTGGCGTCGGCCAGGTTGACGCGCACGGCGTTGCTGGCGTCGCCGCACTTGATGCACGTCAGCGCCGGGAAGCCGCGGCGGACGGGCTTGCTCGCGGCTTTCAGGGGCAGGGGGAGGGTGGCGGTCATCGTTGGGACTCCATCGCGGGGTGAAGGATGCTTTCACTTGGACAAGGGTATTGTATTCGATTGGGTACAGTATCGTCAACCCCATTTGGGTACAAAAACATGCGCAATCTGATGCGCAGTCGTCAGAGAGATGTTGCTCCGTCAGTACCCAATCGGGTATACTCGCTGGCATGAGTACAACGCAATCCTTTGCGGCCCGTCTGCGTGAGTTGAGGGCGGCCGCTGGAATCACTCAGCACGAACTGGCGGACCGCTCCGGCCTCCATCGCCAAGCCATTGCCAAGTTGGAATTGGCTGAGCGTGAGCCGTCATGGGCATCAGTTCTTGCGCTCGCAAAGGCTCTGGGCGTGTCGATCGCTGCCTTTGAACCATCCGTGGAGGCGTTCACCATCGCGCCCACGGAGGAAGCATCCCCACGGGCGCGGGGGCGGCCACGCAAGGAAGAGGAGGCGGCGCCGGGGAAGGGGTCAGGGAAGAAACCACGGAAGCGGAAGGGCGGGTGACGATGGCCGTGGCAACCAGCAAGCGGAGACGATCGCTCAAGCGTAGGATGGCACGCTGGGAGGTTGCCGTTGCGGAAGACCTTCGCGTCATCACCAGGCCGTCTCGGACCTTCCAGGGGCAATGCTACCGACGTGCCCTGAGTTTTGTCCTTGCTCTCGATCCCCCTCACAATGCGGCGGCCGTTCTGGTTCACGGCTGGTTGGACGATGGGTTGTTGCCCCATGCGTGGGTTGAGTTATGGGGCGGCATGGTCTTCGATGGTGTGATGCAGCGCTTCTACGGACGTGAGGCGTACTACTCTGTCCTTCAGGCACGCAAGGACCATAGCTACACCTGCCAGGAAGTGGCTCGGCTCTCGCTAGCAACCGTGAATTATGGTCCGTGGACGGATGCGGAACGGGGGCTTGTTCACGTGGGGAATCCTCCACCTGAACCTTGCGGCCTGGTGTGCCGATAATTCTCCGGTCTGCACCTTGGCCAGCAGCTCCGGCTTGTCGCGCTGCAAGCGGCGGGCGGCGTAACCGAGCGAGTTGCCGTACTCCGGTGGAGGCAACTTGGGAGCGGGTGGAGAACAATCCATTACATTGTGAGGCTTTGTTTTCTTGCCCTTCTCCTGGGGCATGGGGCGATCATCGCTGGCCTCTTGGGGGGCTGATTCGGTGCTGCGGGTGCTGGATGGGCTGGTTGGGGCGTGGGGCGAAACAATTCGTTACATTGTCACGATTTGATTGCCTCATCCGTGGTATCCCGAGGCTGGGCGGCTGCGGCGTGTCCTGCGGCGACTCCGGTTGCTCGGGCTGCGCGGGTGTCTCGGGGGGAGGGGCAGGGGCTTGTTCAGGTGCGTCACATGTCGCAGGTGAACATTGCTGGTCACGGCGAACCGTAATCTCACTCACCCCCAGCTTCTTCGCCTTCATGCGCGTACTCTGTCCCTCCATGCGCTGGCCCTCCTCCTGGCGTCGGGCGCGTTCCTTCTGCCAGGCGATCCGTTGGGGGCGGGTGCGGTGCCGCTGACGCCGAAGTCCTTGCCGACTTGATCGCGGGTGTCACCGGGGCTAGAGATCGGTTCCGGTAAATTTACCGGAACCGATCTGCCTTTCGCGCTCTTGCGATCTCCGCCAGCAGCCGCTTGTCGTGCCTTCGCCTCGGCCTTGTACTTCTCGTTCAACTTCGCGGCCCTGGCTGCACGTCTGGCTCGTGGCGGCGTGTCCTGCGGCGACTCCGGTTGCTCCTGCTGCGCGGGTGTCAGGGGCGGATGGGCGGGGGCTTGTTCAGGTGTCAAGTTATTGACACCTGAACAATGCTGCGGCCGCTTGCCGCTTCGCCGGGTCGGGCAATATGGGACAACATTTGTCCCATATCGGGATCCGTTCCCGATATGGGACTCCGCGAGGTGCTTACTGCTCTCTCCTCTCAGTCAGCGCAGGCGGACGAAGAGGACGCTGCGGCCGCTTGCCGCTTCGCCGGGTCGGGTAATTGGGACAACATTTGTCTTATATCGGAAACCGGTTTCGCATACCGGACTCCGCGAGGTGCTTAATACTCTCTCCTGCTGTCGCCTCTTCGCCTCTTCGCGCTCCAGCTCCTCCAGGTCGCAGCCCAGCGTTGCGCTGCTCGCGCAACGGCGACGTAACGGGGTAACGCGCTACGTAGCGCGTTACGGCGTTACGCGGGTCGTGGCAACGGTTCCCGCTTGCGGCTCATTTTGCTTTCACGGACAAGTGGACTGGAAAAAGTACCTTCTTGGGGTTATCTCGTCTCAAGTCCCCGTTGGCCGGCATCCGAGAAAACAAGGTACATAGCCCCAGGTTGGGCAACGTGCTGACCACCGACGCGGCTATCGGGGGTGCTGGGCCTTGCAGACGCCGGCCGAAATAGTCTGCGAAGTCTCCCGTATACGCGGCTCTCAGGGCTGGCGATGGGGGGCGACCATCAGCAAGGGGCGGCCGGGCTGGAAGCGGCTCGGTGGCCTGGCCACGGGAGGGACAAGCGCGTCCTTCTCCCGGTCGTTCAGGGATGCGGAAGGCTGGTGTCCCGCAGAGACCGGCGCGGCGTAGGGGCGGCGAGTAATTGCCGAGCGCGAACCGCGGACCAACAACGCAGCGCGAACAAGCATACGGGCGGCTCCGAACGGCGGGAACGTGTGCATACCCCATCTGCTCTTGGAAGCGGATGGGGTACTGCGCGCCGGACTCACCATCCGCCAAGAACAGGGGTGAAGAGAGGAGCGTATCATGTCGAAGCAAGCGAAACGTCAGCGTCAGCATGAACAGCGGCAAGCGAATCGAGACGCGGCCATGCTCCACGTCGAGGATGTGACACGCGCGGCTCTGGAGCGCGGCTTGCGGTTGCGTATCAGTTTCATCACGGGGCCGCAGTCGCAATCTCCGCACTGGCAGTTCCGCGATGGCCAGACGGAGGAACGCTTGCTCGATTGGTGGCCGGCAACACAGCGCTGGTGGTCGGCGCGCACCGGCGAGCGCGGCCGGGCAGCCGATCCGTGGGCCGTGCTGGAGGTGGCGCGCAAGCTGGCGGGATGCGTGGGCGTGGGGTGAGGGGGGGGCTGATTGCCCTTGCCGGCCGTGTTCACGGTCGCCACAATCGGACCACCGGGACGCCTGCCCGATCAGCAGGTTGGCTCGTCCTGACTGACCGTGGTCCTTACTCCCGCGGCAGCCAGGCGGGCGCCGCCCGGCAGGAGTAAGGACACATGAGCAGACAAATCGAATTTCGCGCCAGCGTTCCGGACAAGTACCTACTGCAAGAAGTTCAGCGCATCGCTGAACATCCAGCGGGTGACTCGCCGGAGGTCAAGAAGCAAATTGCAACGCTGGCCAAAGCCATTGTCGATTTGGCCGAGAGTTGCCGTCGTAGCAACGAAGCGGTGGCAAAGGTCTTGGCAGAGGCACTCGGGAGGTAAGGCTCATTTTCGCTTGCGAAGCGCCTCCCTTTTGACTTTCTTGCGGATCACGGCCGCAAGCTCTCCAAGTCCCTTCTGGATTTTCTCGATGGCCGCCAGCGCGCCGTCGAAGTCGAAGGGCGGCGCGATCTTCACCTTGAACACTTTTGTTTGCATGGTGTACCTCCCCTTGAAAAACACGGCCGGCATGCCCCCCCCTGGAGAACGCCGGCCGGCACGAATTGTCCACCAGACTGGTCCGGTATGGCAATGATTGCCACGCCAGCCCCATCGCTCACGCACGCATGCCACTGTTCTTCCATTGCTCATCCGCCGCGGCCTTGCCGCGTTCGGCGCTGACGCGCGGGCTGCGCGGGCGGCGGGACTGGCTCAGCTTGCGGCGCGATTTCCTACGGCGATGGCCCATCATGGCCACGGGCTGCTCCTCGCGGGCCGCGCTGTAATCGATGCCCGAATCGTCGTCGTCATCCGTGGCGTCGGCCGTGCCGCTGTCGCCCAGATCGTGGCCGGGGTGCCCATGCAGGGCCATGCAGAGATCGCGGAGGAAGGTGTCCGTGTCCACATGCTCGATCGGCAGGTGCAAGCCAAACTTGCTGTCGAGCAGACCGCACACTTCCTCCAGCAGCTGCTCGTCGGAGCGCGGGCCGGATTCGTCGCTGGTGTCGGCGGTCAGGTCATCGTCTTCAAAGTCGTCGGCCATGTGTCTCACCTCTGGGTTGTTCATTCTCTGGGTCAGCGAAAGCCGCACGGCCCGCGCGCGGCTGAAACTCAAGTTGGCTGGGGTGCCAAACGGCTTTTGCTTGTAGAACACCGGCCGCGCGGTCAGGGCGACGTGGGTGATGATGTCGTGCCACGCTTGCCCGTCGCCGTCCTCCCACTCGTCGTCGATCTCCGGGCTGACGAAGCGCACGCTCTGCTGGATCTTCTTGGCGTCGTCCTTGTTGGGGATGTCGAGCACGCTCCACAAGTGGTTCTTCTTGTCGAGGAACATGTCCTCCACCCAGCCGGCGTTGTGCTTGGCCTCGTTGGCCAGGCGCTCCGCATAGCTCTGCGGCTTGGCGTCTTCTTGATGCTCCCACGGGATCGGTACCGGCAAGCCCTTCTGCTTCATCTTCTTGAACTGGCTGAGCCACCAGCGAATCCGCCGCGGCGTGGCCCGCACCACACCCTCGCTGGTGTGGTAATCGTCGGGGGCGATGATCTCCTTGGTTAAGAGCGGCATGGCGTGGGCCTCGCAAGGGAGGGCCGGCGACGGCATCCAATCCGCCGCCAGCCTGCATCATGGTATTAAGAGTCTACCACCTGGCGCCGGGCCGGGGGAAACTCGACACGTTACAGCTGATGGCCGCCGTTGCCGTGATGCAACGTGCCTCGCACATCGGGCATGCCGTTGACGGCGCAGGGGCGGCTCGTGATGGAGGGCTGGCTACGTTCGGCCAGCCAGATGGCAATGGCGATCGCCAACACCAAGTCGTCATGCTGGCCTTCGCGCCAGACACCGAACTGTTCGTTCGCCGCCGGGGTGATGCGCGATTGGAAGTCGGCCAGCTCTTTTTGCAGGTGGGGCGCGAAGGGCAGGCGCTTATCCCACAGGATGCGCTTGCCCTGGAGCACCAGCTTGATCGCGGCCACCAGATCCTTTTTCGGAACGTGCCAGCCCGTCCCGTCGTTGCTGGCCTGCTGGCCGCCGGTGATCGTGACCGGCAGCAGGCGACAGGGTGGTCGGGCCGCGATGAACATATCCACCACGGGCCGACCAACGCCCGTCGCGTCCAGGCCGAGTACGCAACCGCGCAGCGGTATGACGTTGCTGCCGGCGCGGGCCGGCCGATTGAGGAGCGTGACGACGCGCGTGATCAGGTCCGTGTAGGGCGTGTCCAGCTCGAAGCGCTGCAAGTGGTGCAGGTAGTACGTCGGCTTCGCTTGCGGCACGGGGCGGCGTTCGAGGATGGCAATCGCCGTCGGATCGTGCGACTGGCCGAGGTCGAGTCCGACGTACCAGCTGGAAGGCGGCGGCGAACTACCGTAGGCGGTGGTCTTCATGTGCATCATGATGTTAGTAGTCTCCGAACACGGACGGTACGCTCTCGCGCGTGGCCGCGTCGATGTCGGCCTGAGCGAACACGGCTCCCACCATGTCTTCCCACGAATTCTCGTACTCCTGGCGGTACCAGCGTTCTCCGAGCGCTTCGCGCTCCTCGCGCAGAAACTCCGGGCTGATGCGCGGGCAGTCGCCCGCCTTGATGGACACCCGCTGCCACGGGCGCTTCGAGATATATTCCTCGTAGAAGAATCCCCGCTTGCCGAAGGGCGTGCTCATGGCAATCAGCCGGCCCTGGCTGACGGCCAGCATGGGGCGGACGGCGCGATAAAGGTCATCCGAGACGCGGGCAGCCTCATCGATGACCAGCAAACGCACGCCGGAATAGCCGCGGATGCCGCCCTCGGACTCGGGCAGGCTGATGATCCGGGAACTGTTGGCTAGCTCCAGCGAAAGTTGCGTCGGCGGCCGTAGCAGCAGGGGGCGGCCCAGCGCCGACCATAAGGGCAGCAACTTGTCGCGGAAGAGTTCACCGGACTGCCGCAGCGTCGGCGACAAGAGCAGGATCAGGGAACGCGGCTGGCGGATTGCTTCACAGAGGGCTAATGCGCCGGCCACCTGGCTCTTGCCGGCTTGCCGGCTACAGAGTAAAAGCGCTCGGGTCCACGTCGCCCGGAGAAGGCTCGCCTGCCATACGTCCGGGGTCATTCCCGCGTCCATCAAGACCTTCGACGGGTCCGCCCAAAAGCGATCCTCCGGCAGCGTCCGGCCCGTCAGCAGTCGCGTCTCCAGTTCGCGCGCCCAGGCGGGCATAGAGCGCCGCAAGTGCGGCGGCAGCGTCGGCGTCGGGAAGCGCGGCATAGGGCTTGTCTCCCTTCGGATTCGTCGGCGCGACCTTCACGGGAGCGAACAGGCCGATGAGTTTGGCCTCGCTGTCGAGAATCGCTAACGCGGCCCGTGTGTCACCTTGCGAGACGGCTTTGGCGTACAAATTTCGACGCTGGGCCAAGTGCTTGCGCAACAGTTTTTTGCGGGATGCGCGGCAGGACTCCGCGATCAACTGGTGCGCCTTGGCCAGATAGCGGAATAACTGACTATCGGACAAGGGCTTGCTATCCGGCGGCAACTCCCAGGCGGAGCCTGCTTCCTGCGCTTTCTCTTTCGCATATTCTCGTAAATCCCAGACCTCCGCGCCATCCAACACGATGCGCAGCACTTCCTCGACGCGCTGGGCCACGAGCGCCTTCGTTGCCTTCGGTTTTTTGGGCTGCTCGCTCGGCTGCTCACTCATCGGCGTCGCCCTCGTGCTTGGTCAGCAGCGCGTCGATCCATCCCGCATGCCAATCGTGCAAGGTCGGGTCGTTGATTAACGCGAACTGCTCGAGGACACTACCATTTCCGGAAACATTCATACTACCTTCCAGGCTCAATCGCTCGCCGCTGACGAAGGCCAGCGTCACCACCTTCGCATGGCAGGAGCAACAGGCGGCGCGCTGCTTTCGCTGGCGAAACTCGGTCAACGTCTCTTCCCACAAGTCGCCGTTGTGCGAACGGAAAAAGATGCTGGCCACCAGGGACAGCGAAAGGACGGCTCCGCTGTCGAGCCAGGCGAGCATCGTCTTGAGGTTCCGCCGGTGATAGCCAAGCGTGGCGAGCCGCATTTCTGCACACGGGCCGATCTTCTCCAGCAACAGGGCGATGATGTCGGCCAGATCCATGCGGCTCGAAATGAGTGCATGCAGCGATTCGTCGGGCGCGGGCAAGTACTCGAGGACCGCCTTCGCCTCGGCGATGCCGGCGGCCCGTCGCGCGGCCAGCCGCACGCGCTGGGGCGTCGGCAAGCCGTCGATGTCGTCGCCCTGGTCGGGCCGGTGGCCAAAGCGCGTGGGTCGGGCGGTGAAGCGGGCCATCGGCTACCTCAGTCGGGAATCGGGGCGGAGGAATGCGCCGGGGCGCTGACGTAGCTGCGCCAGGCGTTGGACTTGGCGCCGGACTTGGTGCCCTTGCTTTTGCTGGATTTCTTGGCGCCCGACTTTTTCGCCTTGGCGTTGGCACCAAAGTTGAACGTCGCTTTCTTTGCCACGTTGCACCTCCCTTTGTGGGTGACTCCCTACCTCAATTATCACCGCGCGCCCGCCGCTCGGCGGCTTGAAAGCGCGCATGTTCGATCGCGTACTGCTCGGCCGCCCTGAACAACGGTCGCGGGTCCATGACCCCGCGTTCTTCAAGCTGTGCGTACTCGATGGCCCAGCGATACAGGTGATTGATGCTGCCGCCGCCCAGATTCGGGGGCGGGCCACCGAGATCCGCCCAGTCGCGCTCCAGGTCCAGGAGCAGCAGTGCCCGCACACGCAGATGGCCGGCGGCTTGCGCCCACCGCGGCGGATCCTCCTCCTCGCTGACGGCGGCGAACTCCACGGCCGTGGCCAGCAGGTCGTTGAGTGCGTCGGTCCACCCATCGCGGAAGTCGCGCTTGAGGGCGTCGGCCAGTGGGTTCGTCGAGACGAGGGGCATCGAGGTCTCCTAATCAACCAAACAGCGGATTGGGCGGCAGCGGCAGGCCGTCGGGCGGCGCCGGCAGGATGTAGAGGTCGTCCCACTCGGTCATGATGAGCGGGATGCCGCCGGCATCGCCGACGACGCCGTGGGCGATGCGCGGCCGCAGCAGCGTGGCCGGCTGGCCGCCGATGCCCAGCAGGGTGGGCGGCTGGACTGTGTAGCCGGCGCGAATGGCCCGGCCGCGCAGGTACACGCGCACGTCGGGCAAGGCACGCTGCTGGATGATGTTCTCGTCCGTGCCGTTGCCGGTGTTGACCAGCACGTCGAAGGCTTTGCTCTGATTGTCGAGTTTGGCGCCGCGTCCCTTGCCGGTGACCGGCTGGGCCGGGTCCACCAGCTCCAGGCCACCGCCCTTCTTTGGCCGTACCTTGATTTCGCGCGTCTGCGGCGCTGTGGGCAGCGGGCGGAGGACCTGCACGCCCTGATCGGACTCGTAGACGAGATAGCAGCGATAGTACAGCCAGGATTCACCGGCCGCCGGCAGGGTGGCTTTCAGTTCCCGGAGGATGTCGGGCTGCCGGCCCTTGAGTTCAATTTCGCCGGGTGGCCGGCCTCCGTTCAGTACCGTGCTCTGCCCGGCATCGCACAGGTCGATGATGGTATCCGAGGCGGCGCTGTAGGCCAGCTGCGCGTTGCCGCGGGCGTTGAGGGCGGTGCGGGCCATCGACAGGGCCCAGGCTGGCCAGCCGGCGCCGGGAAGGGGCAGCCACATCCCCGAAGCGCCCACGGCCGACGACGCCGAGGTGGTAAACGTCCAGCGGAAGGAGAAGGACACTTCCTCGCTGTTGAGCTGGTCGCTGATGCGCAGATCGAGGGGCAGGACGCTGCCATCGGTAGCCGGTGGACGGGCGGCGCGGAGGCGGCTGCCGACCAGCTGGAGGAACTGGCGGTACAGGGCCATCTTGCTCTGGCCGCGCGCCACCTGGTAGGTGGCCGTGATGCCGTTCTGCCAGGTGCGAAAAGCGCTCTGCTGGTTGGTCGAGAGTTCCTGTGTGCCCGACCATTCGGTGGCGCCAGGCACAAAGGCGTTCGACGGTAACTCCGTGTCGGTGATCGTGAACTTGAGCGTGCGGCGATCCTCGCTGAGCGTGCGGTGCGCATCGCGGCGGAAGCTCGGCAGCGGCGGGCAGGAGGCGACCACGGCGTTCCAATACTTATCCGCCTGGTCGGGCGGCACCTTCTCGCCGGGGACGGTGGTGGCAGGGATAAGCAACTGGCCGGCGACCACGCGCGTCGAGAAGCCGCGCGGATCCTGCGTCACGTCCCAGGTGTAGGTAAACTCCATCGGCCGGCCGGCGAAGACGGCGGTGCCTTCGGCGCACTCCGGAATATTGAAGGTGCATTTCCAGCTGATCTTCCAGGCCAACCGCGAGCCGACCGTTTTGGCGTCGAGAATCTCCGGGTGCGGGCCGTAGGCCACGTCGCGCACGTCCACGCCCTTGAGGAAGGGCGGCTTGACGTTGTTGACCCGCAGGTGGCCGAAGCCGGTGGACTTGATTTCCAGCATGGCGCCGCGCTGCTGGAGCTGCTGGCGGATGGCGATGAGCTGGGCCTCCACCGTGCCCGGCTCGGGATCGGCGGGGTTGGGCGGTCCCGCGTTCAGTTCGTGACCGGCCGCATCGGCGAGAATGAAGCTGTCCACGGTCAGCGTGTAGGCGATGTACGACACCGCGCGCCGCGCCGTATCGTACACCGGCTTGCCCGTGATACTGGAGCGCGAATACAGCGGGAACACGAACGAGCCGTAAGAGATGGTCCACGGATCGGTGAGCATGTTAAAACTCCAGCGGCTTGAGACTGTTCTGCTGCGCGAAGCCGGGGGCCAGCACCGGATCGTTCTGGGGCGGCAATGGGTCGAGGAAGCTCGCGCCCTGGGTCAGTTCTTGCAGGATGCTCTCGGCACTGTAGGCCGGCTCGCCCATGCCCTTTTCCCGGATATGCTTCAGGTTGTCCTTGATCGCTTTTTGCAGGTCTTTCGACGCGGCCGAATCGTCTTTAATCAACTCCAGCAGCTTCGTCTGATCGCCCAGCGCCTCTTCCATTTTCTTGGCGTTCTCAGCCGTCAGCTCGCCCGATTCGAGCAGCTTGGCGTACTGATCGGCCATTTGCTTGGCGAACGGTGCCAGCGCCTGAGCGACGGCCGTATCGTAATTGCTTTTGGCTTCTGTGGCCCGCGCCAGCGACGGTCCCAACTGACTGGCCAGGCGAACGTCGCTCTGGATCTTCAGTGCCTTGGCCTGGGCGGTGGCGCCGGCCAGCGCGCCGGAATAGGGCGCCAGCGTGGTGACCTTGGCCTGCACGGCGCCGTGCAGGTCGCGCACCGCGCCCAGCGCGGCCGCTTTCTCGGCATTCCCTCTGAAATAGCTGATGATGCCTCCGATTATGGGGATGGCCTCGTCCAACTTTTGCTGGCGCTCATGCTGGGCAATCTGGGCACCGAGAAGATCGCCCTGGGCGACGGCGGAAGCAGTCGCGCCGAGAAACTTGATCTTGGCGGCGCTGGCCTGGGCTGCGGCGGCGAACGCCTTGCTGCCGGCCTCGACCATGCCGATGACCGGCTTCAGGGCCGGCGATACCTCGCCGAGTAGATCCAGCCCCACGCCGGCGGCCGTGGCGCCGACATTTTCGCCCGCGCCGACGGCCGCGCCGATGGGAGCGGCGCTACGCTGGGCGACGGCACCGACGGCCTCCACGGTCTTGATGGCGGCACCAACAACCAGACCGATGGGTCCGGCCGCAGCCATCAGTCCGGCGGCACCGCCCGCGCCGGCCATGCCCGCGCTGGCCATGCCCGCGCTGGGAGCAACTGTCGCAGCGCCCCTCTTTCCTCCCACGCCGAAAAAGTCCATGACCTTGGCGGTCTTGGTTTGGATTCTGAGCTTGTCGTAGGCGGCGGAGACCATCTGCGAGCGCTGCTCAGAATCAAGGCGTCGTTGCGCGGCAGCCATGGGGTCGAAGGCTGCCGCCGGCTGCGCCGCGACGGGCTGGAGCGTGGCCGGCCGGCGCGATACGGGCTGGACCGTAGTGGGCTGAGTCTGGGCCGCGATGGGCTGCGCCGTGATGGGCTGGCGTGGCGCGGGTGCTGCTGCCGCTGGCTGCGCCGCCTTGGCTGCCGCTGCCGCCGGCGCTGCCGCTGGCTGCGTCTGGATCGTCTGAGCCGCGGCAGGCGTTGTCGCGCTGGGCTTGGCGGCGACGGGTGCGGTCATGACGGGTTGGGCCGCCGTTGGCCTGGCCGCGATGGGCTGGGCCTGGGGTGCCTTGGTTCCGCTGGGCGCGGTCGTCACCGCCGCGGCGGGCCGCGCGCTGACGGGCGGAGCGCTCGCCGGCGGCGCGGGCGGAGCGCTGGCGTCGGCAGCGAGGACAATCTTGAAGACGGCGGCTTCGTCGGACATAACTGCATCTCCCGACTTTGCCTCGCGCCAGGCGCGGGCAAGATACTCGTCTCATGTTGCTCTCCCTGCTGCCAATCGTCCAACTCGCGCCGGCTGATCCGACGCGCTGCATTCATTGCCAGCGCCGCCAGCGTTTGCGCGACCGCCAGTTGTGCAAGGCGTGTTATCGTGAACCCGCCGTGCGGACCCTATACCCGCGTCCCATCTGCACGCGGCATGCGCCGGCCGAGCCGGGGCCGCGCTGCCTGCACTGTCACACCTTCAAGCGGACGCGGCCACGCGGTCTGTGCCGCCGCTGCCACACGGACAAGTCCATTCGCAAGCAGTACGCGCCGACCAGCCCGCACGGCCGCCGCATGAAAGTCTACCCTCCTGGCCCGCGGCCGAAACCGCGCTCGCCCACCTCGGCGCGGCCGGGATCGGAAGACAAGATCTTGGCGCTGCAAGCGCGGGTCTCCCGCGGGCTGGACCCTCATCATCCGCGCGACGCGCCGATGGATCCCGAGCTGCGCGGCCTCGGCGTTCACTGACATCGCGGTGTCAGCGGGGTAGCAGCGTATCGAGGATCTGCCCGGCCGCCTCCTCCCCTCCGCTGCCTCCCAGCTGCGTTCGCGCGCTCTGGATCTGCTGCACGGCCGCGATTTGCAGCAGCAAATCCTGGCAGCGCTCGGTCAGCTCTTTCAGTAGGGCGGGCGTGGGGTTGGTGTCCTTGCCGGTCTTATCCTTGCCGGCCTTCTCCGCGAAGTCGCGGGCATGCGCGATGATGGCCGCGAGCGCCGGCTGACGACGTGATTCGGCGCCCTTTAGCGCCTCCAAATACTCCGACTGATCGAAATTGTGGCTGCCGATGACCACGCGTTTTTCGCGGGCCGCTGCCAGCCACGCGGCATACTCCGCCACGGCGGGCAGCGCCGCCAGCTCGCCGCGCAGCAAATCCATCAGGGCGGCGATGGGTGCGCTCATGCCACGCGGCAGAAAGCCCGCGTGCTCGAAGCGCAGACCCAGCGCCCGCGCGGTACTTTCGTAGCTCACGCCTGCCGGGCGAATGGTCCACGTAATCGTCGGGGCAGTCGGTGTCGAGGACATAGCGTATCTCTTTTGGGGTTAATGGCCAGCGTGAGCCGGCCGAGGTTTACTCATCTCGCGGTCGTTGCTCGCTGGCGACGATGCGGAGCCAGCGCGGATGGACGCAGATTCGCCGGCGTTCGATCTCGGCGTCTACCGCGCGACGGGCCATGCTCATGGTGTCGTGGCCGGCCGTCAGTCGAAGCCAGCGGCCGAATAGTTTTATCCAGCCCGTCCAGGTCGTCGCGCTCATCGTGCGCTCCTCTGCGGCTGCTGGGCGCATGCGTGGGCGCGATCTCCGTGTATTCTGCCGGCCGGTGAAACCCCGACGGCCAGTACGGTGGATTCGCCACCGGGCCCCGGTGGTAGGCGATCGAGCAGCAGCCCCCAGCAATCGTCGTACGTCGCGGCCTCGGCCAACCGCGTCCAGGGCGCGGCGCGGTGGTGGCGATACCAGCCGGCGTAGGCTGGCGGTTCGTCTGCTCTCGCTGGCCTCGGCTCTGGGATAGCGCCGATGACGGCCGGACAGTCGGCGCAGACGCGGAGCGGGTGGAGTCGGCCATCGACTCCGCGGCGCCAGGCGATGCGCGTCGGGCCGCCGCAATGCGGGCAGCCGATCGTCGGCGATGCTGGTGGATCGGTGGTGTTGGCGGTCATGGCGATGCCGCCTTTCCGTTGGTGAGTTTTTTGAGCGCGTCCGCCAGCGTGCAGACTCTGCCGCTGCCTCCTTCGCGCCGTATGAGATCGAGCTTTTTTTGCGTTTCGGCCCTCCGCATGGCGTTCGGATCGACCTCGCTCTTATCCGCCCCATCCCTCTGCTCCAGCCGTCCAGCGCCATCGTGACGTGCGCCAAGTTCGGCGACCGCTTGCCGGACTCCCACGGGCAGCAGCCAGGTCGCTCGCTCCCGCGCCTGTGCAGTGTCATACGCCTTGCTGAATTGTGCCCGCAGAATCTCGGTCTCATTGCATCGGCACAGCTGCCGCCAGCCGAATTGCTCTGCCACGGCGCGGATAGGCTCCGGGAGCGCGTCTAGCCCTTGCTGGGGGTTATCATCGCCATAGCGGTCTATCGCTCTCTGCAATACCCCCCACGCCTCGAGCGCTGGCATCGCCGGTGGACGCATGATTTCCGCGGCCAACTTCCGCAGTACGCCGACGGGCGGGAAAACGGGGTAGTGGCTTTCGAGCAGCGCACGCTTGGCGGCGAGCTGCAGCACGTCCAGGGGCAGGTCGGATAGGAGGTCGTAGTAGACCTTCAGTGCGTCCTCGCCCAGCGTCTTGCCGCAGCCGGCACCCACGTAGGCCATCACTGCGGCGAATTCCTGGCGTGTCATTGCTCACCTCCCTCCACGAAAGCGCGCAGGGTGTCGGTCCAGCCGTTACTGCTCGGCGCGCCGTTGGCGATGGGCTGGTCTTCCCAGCGACGTCCGTTCAGCCACGTCGTCGGGTGTGGTATGTACTGGCCGTTGTCTTTGGTCCATTGCGGGCAGCGTTTGTGCCGCTCCAGCGCGGCGAGGATCGCGCGCTGCAATTCCTCATCGGGCGCGAGCCTCAGCCACGCCTTGATTGCCTTGTCTCGCGATTCCTTGCGCGGGTATGCCCGCCAAAAATCCAGAAAGCCGGCTGGTAGCACCTCGGTCGTCCGACTCCCCCGCTTCCTTGGAGGAGCGATCTGCGAGGGCGATTTTTCGCCGCCACTCCCCCCTTTGGGGGTAGGGGGGTATTTATCCTCTCCTCTTCCTAATCCTCCTCCTATTCCTCTTCCTGCATCGGATGGGGCATCGGATGGGGCATCGGATGGGGCATCGGATGGGGCATAGGCCACGAATGCCGACAGGTGAGTCGGGCTGGCTGCGAGTGCGGCTCGCAGATAGCGGCCTGCTTCACTTTTCACGTCGCAGTCGGGTACGTCCTCCCAATAATCCCGCCACCCCTGGACGTTCTTCGAGGAGGCGGGCCAGTCGTCGGCGATGACGCTGGGCAGCCAGATGACGCGCTCCTCGCGGTTGATGCGAACGAGTGCGGCATCGACGAGCTCTTGCATGGCCTTCTGCGCCTCGCTCAGTTCCCAGCGCAGCGCCTCCGCCAGCGCCGCCTCTCCCAGAACCATGAGTCCGGGGATAGAGGTCGTCTGCGGTCCCGTGCGCAGATAGAGCAGCAGCAACCGCGCGGCGGTGGATAGACGACGCATCGCGGGACGTGTCCAGAGCGAGACAGGCAGCTTGCGGTAGTGGCTCACTGGTCGCCTCCTTTCTGCGCGGTGAGGCAGTCCAGCGCGCCCATGCCGGTGGCGCGGAGGTCGGCGGCGATGTGCAGCCAGTCGTGGTCGGGTCGGAGGTGGACGGGTGGTGATGCGTGGTGTATCATCTCTACTAGCTCCGAAATCTGCCGCCGATTCCTTGGCCGGGTCGGCGGCTTTTTTCATTTCATGGCCAATAATCCTCTCACAAACTCGCCATCTCCTGCGGCTGCAAAATCGCATCCAGTTCGGTCAGCGCGATCAGCACGCGCCGCTCACCGGGTTTCTTGTAGCGCTTCAATCGCTTGGCCCGTAGCAGTCGCCGCAAGGTGCTCGGCGAGATGCCGCCATGCACGACGGCCTCGGCCTTGGTCAAGAACTTCTCAGTGGTTCGCTTCATCGTTGACCCCTCACGCGCCAGGATTGACGCACACACTTTCGCACGCTGGCGGACGCCGCGCCAAACTCCGTACAGCGCCGCGCAAAAATAATCCGGCCGACGCTGGGCGGCGCCGGCCGGAGGTGTGGTCAGGCTCCGGCCTTCCGTCGCGCTTCCCACTCGGCGCGGGCGGGCATGCCGGCGGCGATCCAGGCGCGAATCTCCGCGGCGTTCCAGCGGGGCTGCTGGCCGAAGGGCATGGGCCGGGGGATTTTGCCGGCGGCCAGCATACGGAACAGCGTGGCCTTGCTTGTCTCCAGCCAGGCGGCGAGGGTGCCCGAACCGATAACGAGCGGCTCGACGGCGGGTACCGGCTGGGGAAGGGTGCGACGAGTCTGCGCCATGACGACTCCCTTGTCGGGGTCGTCGGTGCGGTCCGGATGCCGACGGGGATTTCCGAAGCGGGGGTCTGGCCGGCGGACCGCGCGGCATCCACGGAGCGGACCGCGTCCGCTTTCGGGTGGATGTCGCAGCCGATCCTCCTGCCTGCCCTATGCGGGAGATGACGGCCGGCGTGAGCCGGCCTAGGAGCGTGACGACTGCCGGCAGGGAGTTCCCCGCCCGACAACGGGGAAAGTCTGACCGATCCTTTGCCGGGCGTCAAGGCGGCTTGCGGTCGGTTGCGCGCTTCCGATGTTGCGTATGCAGCTGGTGCCGATTGCGGCGGCTCGGTGGTTTCAGTGGCCGGCGCTATCCACCAGCGCCAGCACGACGGCCCGGATGTGCGCCGGCAGCGTCGGCCAGGCTGCGATAATTTGGGCAAGTTCCGGGTCAGTATGCAACTGGTGAGCAACTGAGGAAGTGCCATCGGCGCAAGTGCTTGACGGGTTAAGGGAGTTGTGGTTTGTCGCTGTCAGACTGTGGCTCTGAAAGTCGCGGGTTCGAGTCCCGTCACCCACCCTCTCCTCAACTACCATCGCATGAAGTTACGCTATCTTTTTCCCAAAATAATAGCGCAGTGCCGCATGCGCTATCAGGCTCAGATTCACCAAACAAATCCCATAGAACCAAATATCGGTCGTGTGGCTGTATGCAGCATGCCGCCCCCAGCCGCCTCGGCAGAGAAGGTGCCAGGCCATCACGATCGAGGTGAAACCAAGGACGGAACCGAGCATCAGACCGAACGGTTCGATCCATCCCATTCGCCGCGCATAGAGCAAGAAGGCACAGCCGGGCAAGGCGAAAAACACTCCCAGCGCCGGCGCACCCCAGCCATGCCAGGAACTGCCTGGCTCCGTCGTGCGGAAGGCTCCGAGGATCGCCCCCATTGCAAGCAACACCAGGCCAATGCCAATCGATCGGGCGCACAGCGCCGCGATCTCACGCAGGCGTTCGCCGCTCGGCGGGGTCAGCACGAGCCGGCCCAGCGTGAGGGCGGCGATGCTCCACGCCAACGCCAACGCCGCATACGCGGACACCGACGCCAAGACCTGCCAACTCAGCCGGGCATCGTCTGCCGATACGTTCGGCAAGGTCGGCCAACTCGCCGTGACAGTCAGCGGCCAACGCTCCACCAAGACGAACCCCACCGTGGCCGTCAGCGAACCGGCCAAAGAGATGAACGTGTCCCGATACAGCAGCGTCAAGATCAGGCCCAGCCCCATCGCCAGCGAAGCAGCCCACAGAATCACTTCGGGACCATCGCTCACCAGCACTCCGCCGTGCAGAATTGCCCGGTAGTAGAAACCTGCCATCGACCAACCCACGCAACCGACGCCGGCGAACAGACCAGCCAGAAGGAACCTTCGCCGCCACGCCGGCCGCCGTGTTCCCATCAGTATGGCAACGGACAATAAACCGGTCGCCAGCATGCTGAAAACCATCGCCTTCCGAAAGGGATGCCGCTCGTTGAGCCAGTCCTCGCAAGCGAGCCGATCCCTTGCCGCCTCATCCACGCGCAAGGCATGGCGGGACGCGCCGACGAAATCGGACAGGTTCGGGGCGATCAACTCGGGATCGCCAGAATGGTACGCCTCGCGCAGCGCCGCGCTTGCCGTTTCCATCTCTTTGCTGTCGCCTCCGTCCACGCCGCCGGAATGGATGCGATCGAAGAGTGCCAGCCGTTTCTCCAACTCCAAGCTCTGCTTCTCCAGGGCAGACAATCGGGGCATCGCCGCGATTCCACCTTTCGCGGCAATCCCACGCAAAAGCTTGTGGAAACTCTTCGAGTGCCGCGGCACGGACGGTTCGACATAGATGCCATGCCATTGCTCTTCAGGGGACATCTGAGATGAATTTTGTTCGTCACGATAGAGCAGCGCGCGCAATTCGGGACTATCACAACGGAGGAAGGGATAGTCTTCCCAGACGGAGCTATGCGGCGCGTTCCGCGGCGTGGCGTCGGCGCGATCGTGCAGCATCCAGGCCATGACGAGGGGCAGGGGATCGTTGTCCTCGAAGCGCTCCGCGCCGGTAATGCCACGCACGGCAGCGCGGCAAAAACTCTCGAAGCTTCGTGGCTGGTCATCAAGGCGAATGACCCAGTGACGCAGCGGTTCCCAGAGGGCGACGTTGCGGGCGTGGGGAACGTGCATGCGCCGCTCCGAGGGTGGCGACGCCGTCGCGGAATTGACAAGACCAAGCAGGTGAACGACCACAAGGAGGAGGGCGGTATCGACCGTGAAGGCGAGCGCGATCAGGCTCCAGAACAGTCCGGCCGAGTGCTTGCGCGGCTGACTGCGCCAGGCACGCAATAGGTCGGACAGGGTTTGTCCTCGGACGCCGGCGATGACAGGCTGGCGAGCCGACGTGTTGGGACGCATTTGCGCTTCTCCTGAGGTTCTGGCCCACTCCCTCGTCGAGCATGGGCGCGAACGATGCCACATTTCTCAAGCAAATTCCAGGGCAACCGAGATTCCTCATCACATCGGCCTTGACCCGTGCGGTCGGCTTTGGCATAGCAACCACGCTCCAAGAGGGCCGATCATGCGCCGACGAATGACCGCCTATCTGTTGGCTGTGTTGACTGCCGGATTCAGCGGCTGCGCCACGGCAATCAACATGCAGAATGCCACCATGCAGAAACCTTATGGCGGCTTTACCATGCCGCTCGATGACTTCTTCGGCGGCACCGAGGCCGGCGACTATGTCGCGGTACGCTTTTGTCCGATCTGGCTGCTCGACAAGCCGTTGAGCTTGTTTGGGGATACGATTACCCTGCCCTATACTCTCTGGGTTCAACGAGCCTCCTGGCTGCCTCAGAAGAAACCAACGGGATCGACGACGACGAACAGAGTGTCGCTCTCGTCTCCACGCGACGGCCCCACCCGTTGAACCGAGGCGGATAAAAACAAGTGCCGCTCGGCTCGCGGCACCTACCGGCGGTAGGTCCGGCGAGCCGAGCCGGACTTTTTACAAAGTGCCGCTCGGCTCGCGGCACCTACTCAAACTGTGCCGCTCGGCTCGCGGCACCTACTCAAACTGTGCCGCTCGGCTCGCGGCACCTACTGGCGGTAGGTCCGGCGAGCCGAAGAGTCTCGCACGGAAAACGCCTCGGCGCAATTGAAGAGGAGAGGTCGCGTGTCGGACGCCTCCATGAATCCGCTCGCTCTGCTCCGCCCCGGACGCAAACCGGTGGGTATGTCCGCAATCCTCCTGCCCTTCAACGACGATGGAGACGTGGACTGGATCGGCTTTCGCGCGCACGTCGCTCGCACGGCCGCGGTTGGACTGACGCCGGCTGTCAACATGGATACCGGCTACGTCAACCTCCTCGACGACGCCACGCGCCGCCTTGTCCTCGCCGAGACGCGCTCCACACTCGGGGGCGGTTCCTTCGTCGCCGGTGCCTTCGTCTCCGACCAACCCGGTGATGCGTGCAACCTCGACGCCTACCGCCGCGCGATCGACATGATCCTCGAATACGACGGGTTGCCGATTCTCTTCCAGTCGCATGGTCTGGTCTCTCTGCCGCCCGACCGTTTGCTCGACGCCTATCGCGCCTTGGGACGCCATTGTCCCCGTTTTCTCGCGTTCGAGTTGGGTCAGGCATTCGCGCCGTTCGGCGCGATCTATGGCCTCGAAACCTATGCCGGACTGCTCGACATCCCCGCCTGCATTGGTGCCAAGCACTCGTCGCTGAACCGCGTTCTCGAATGGGAACGACTGAAGCTGCGCGACGCTCGGCGGCCGGAGTTCATGGTGCTGACCGGCAACGATCTCGCCATCGATATGATTATGTATGGAAGTGATTACTTACTTGGTTTGAGTACATTCGCTCCCGATGCCTTCGCTCGGCGCGATGCTTTGTGGGCGGCGGACGATCCCGCGTTTTACGAATTGAACGATTTGCTGCAATATCTCGGCTTCTTCGCCTTTCGTCCGCCGGTGCCGGCGTACAAGCACAACGCCGCGCAGTTCCTCAAGCTGCGTGGCTGGATTACCTGCGATGATACGCATCCGAAAAATCCTCAGAGGCCGGCGAGCGATCGTGATATTCTGCGTGACATCGCCGCACGCCTCGAAGCATTCCAGGAACCAATGCGATGACCGCTTATCGCCGGATCGCGCAACTGAAGACAGCGAGTGCTTTCCGCGCTCATCTCGCCTCTCTCGGTGTCGAGTTGCCTTTTGATGACGAACTGCGTCACGGCCCGGAAACGCCGCTAGCGCGGCCATGCGTCGTGGATGGTGTGTCGATCGGCAATCGCTTCGCCATTCTGCCGATGGAAGGCTGGGACGGCACGCGCGACGGTCGGCCGACCGAGTTGACACGACGACGCTGGCAGCGTTTCGGAGCGAGTGGAGCGAAACTCATTTGGGGCGGCGAGGCCGTCGCCGTCCGCGCCGACGGTCGAGCCAATCCCAATCAATTGCTGATGAAGGAAGACACCCTCGCCGATCTCGCTCATCTGCGTGAACTTCTTGTCAGCGAGCATCGCCAACACTTTGATCGAACCGATGATCTGCACATCGGTCTGCAACTGACACATTCCGGCCGCTTCGCCCGGCCGAACGAAAAAAGCCGCCTCGAACCGCTCCTCCTCTATCGCCATCCGCTGCTCGATCGCAAGTTTGGCGTATCGGTCGATCAGCCCGTATTAAGTGACAACGAGGTATCACAACTGGTTGACGATTTTGTCGGAGCGGCGAAGCGCAGTCAGCGCGCCGGCTTCGCCTTCGTGGACATCAAACACTGTCACGGTTATCTCGGCCATGAGTTTCTCAGTGCGGTTGACCGCCCCGGACGTTACGGTGGCAGTTTCGAGAACCGCACGCGCTTTCTGCGCGAAGTCGTGGCCGGCATCCGCGCCGAGGCACCAGGATTGGGGGTTGCTGTTCGCCTCAGCGCCGTGGATTGGCTGCCCTTCCGTGGGGGATTGGATGGACGGGGCGAGCCGGAACTGCTGTCGAACGCGTCCTATCCCTACGCTTTCGGTGGCGATGGCACCGGCTTGGGCATCGACTTGACCGAACCGCTTGCCTTCCTCGATCTGCTCGCGACACTGGGCATTCGCCTGGTGTGTGTGTCGGTCGGCAGCCCCTACTATAATCCGCACTTCCAGAGGCCGGCTCTGTTCCCGCCGTCGGATGGTTATCTACCGCCGGAAGATCCACTCGTCGGTGTCGCCCGGCAAATCGCCCTCACCGCCGATCTCAAACGCCAGCGTCCGACGCTGACCATCGTCGGTTCGGGGTATTCGTATTTGCAAGAATGGCTGCCGCATGTGGGGCAAGCCGTCGTGCGTACCGGCGGAGTTGATTTCGTGGGATTGGGCCGGCTGGCGTTAAGCTATCCGGCGATGCCGGCCGATGTGCTGGCGGGTCGCGCACTCGATCGCAAACATCTATGTCGCACGTTCAGCGATTGCACCACTGCGCCGCGCAACGGTTTGGTGTCGGGCTGCTATCCTCTCGATACGTTCTACAAGGAGTTGCCCGAGGCGCAAACGCTGGCGCGGATCAAAGAGGGGAGGAAGTGAGCCGCTTGCGGTGGAGTTCCCGATGGCACCGGTCGGTTGGCAGCGGGGCGGGAGACGGGCCTTGATAGCTTTGGGTCATACGCTGCTGGTGATCGTGTACCACCTAGCTAGTGAAAGACCGCACCACCAGCCGCACTAACCTTTTGGCCGGCCCGCAGCGCCAGCAAGGGATTCCCTTGCTGGCGCTGCGGGCTGGCAAGTCATTGGGTTCGTACCTCTAAGCCCTCTCCCCCGAGTAAAGAGGAGAGGGGCGTTTGGGGATAGGCACTTACCGACGGAGGGCGGCGAGAACCGCCGGCTCGACCGAGGGCAGGAAAGGGTTCACGATATCGATCACGAAATTCTGGCCGTTCGCGCCGGTCAGCAGGGCCAGCAATTGGCCGTTCTGCAACAACGCCAACGGCAGCCTCAGCGCCGTGCTGAGGAAAATCGGTGCCCCACCGCCCATGAATGGCACGGCGAAGATGTCTCCCGCCCCATCCACCTCGAAGAGATCCACTCCGGTCGGCCCAAACCCGAAGGCGAACGGCGTCAATCCGCCGACCTGATGCGTGGGTGGTGGAGGCGTAGTCGTCGTGACGTTGACCGTCGTTGTGGCGGTCGCCGTGGCCGGGTTGGTGTCCGGGCTGGTCACGGTCGCGGTGATGGTCTGCACACCCAACCCGCCGCCCACGACCGGAATGAAGAAGGTCTGGCTCTGCCCCGCGCCCAGAGGCCCGACGGTGAAGGTCAACGGGCCGCCGACCGAGAGGCCGGGCGTGGTTGTCACCGTGAGAGTGCTACCGTCGTTCGGCAAAGCGTTGCCGCTGGTATTGGTCACAGTGATGACGAGGTTCTCGTTGCCGTGCAACCCCAGCGTGGTTTGCGTGCCGATGGTGACTTGAAGCTTGGCATTCTCGAACTGGAAAGCGCCGACATCCGGCGGAGTCAGACGCGCGAAGCCGCGCTCGTCGGTGGCGACGCCGTTGGTCGCGCCCTTGCCGAGGGCGGGACTGCCGGGCAACAGCGCCTCGGTTTCGACGATCATCTGCGTGCCCGGCGCGCCGGCCAGTTGGCCGCCGTTGTTGGTCAGGCCCGTTACCAGCGGATTGAGCGGATTGAGCGCGGTGCCAATCTGATCCGTGGCGGCCGTGAAGTTGTTACTGCCGCTGCCGTTCCCTATTACGTTGCCGCCCAGGTCGGTGAGGCTGCCCAGGGGGTTGTCCACGTCCGGAGCCTGCCCGCTGGCGGTGTTCTGGGCGATGAGCGTGTTCTGAACCGAGAGGGAATTGATCCCATTGGCCAGGAACACACCGCCGCCGTTCACGGCGAAATTGTTGGTGATGGTGTCATCCTTCAGTGCCAGGAGACCCGCCCCTAATTGGCCCGAGGCGTCGATGCCGCCACCGTTGCCAGTACCGCCGCTGTTCAAAGCGCTGTTACCGGCGATGGTGGTGTTGGTGATGGTCGAAGGGGCGGTCGTTAACAACTCGAGGCCGCCACCGTTGATACTGGCGGTGTTGTCGGCGATGGTGCTGCCGGTGACTGTCAGTGCGCCGCCGTTGACGAACAGGCCACCGCCGCTGCCTTCGACGGGATCCGCGACGCCGAGGGAACTTCCGATGGGCATGCCGCCGTTCACGCCGGCGGAGTTGCCCTTGATCTCGCTGTTGGTGATCGTCGTGGACGGGCCGCCTGCCTGGATGCCGCCGCCGTTGGTGCCGGCCGAATTGTTGAGGAACAGACTGTTCTTGACGATCAGGGTGCCCAGGTTGTTTTCGTCGGCGAAGCCGCCGCCGAAGCCGGTCGAGAAATTGTTTTCGATGGTGCTGTTGGTGATGGTGACGGTGCTATTGCCGGCCTGACCAAGTCCGCCGCCCAGCGCGCCCGCCGTGTTGCCGCTGACGATGGAGTTCGTCACGTTCAGCGCGGCCGTGCCGCCGTTGATGGCGTCCAACCAGACGCCGGCTCCCTGATTCAGCGTCGTGTTGTTGGCAATCAACGAGTTATTGATATTTACCAGGCCGGTGCCGTCCTCGTCGATGCCGCCGCCCGCGTCGCCCGCATGATTGTTGCTGACCGTGGTGTTGTTGAGCGTCAACGCCCACCGGGTACTCACGACGTTTTCCATGGCGATGCCGCCACCGTCGGCGGTGGCCGAGTTGTTCGTAATGACATCGTTGTTCAGCGTCAGATCCACCGGACCTTGATCGCGGATGCCGCCGCCGCTGGCGTTTGGACCGTCCGCGTTCGCCGGATCGCTTGCCAGACCATTCTCGATGGTCACATTGTTGATAGTCACGGCACCCAGCACAGTGTTGTTGCCGGGAATGATGTTGTTGGGATTGATGTCGAAGACGCGCGCCAGGTTGTTGCCGCTGATGGCGACGTTGCCGCCGCTGGTGTTCTGGATGGTCAGGTTAAGGCCAGTCTGATTGGCGGTGGCGTTGGCGAAGATGGACAGCGCGCCGAGTTGACCGACGTTGTAGGTGCCGGCAACGGTGAGGTTGATGGTGTTGTTGGTGTCGCCGTTGGCATCGTTGGTATTGGCTTGCGCGATGGCCGAACGCAGCGTGCCGGGGCCAGCGCCGTCGGCGAGCGTGGTGACGTTGATGACCGCCGGGACCAGGCGATCTTCGAGGTACTCCAGTTGCGGCCGAAACCGCGCCCGGTGGTTGGAGGCAGCCTTGCGGCGGCCGGTGGCGAAGGCTTTCGCCCACAGACGCGCGAAGGCATTGGGACGCGAAACTTGCTGACGAGACATGTGAGGCTCCTTCACGGAAGCGACCAAGGTTGAACTCAAAACGCGAAACGCATCAAGATTTTTTTGGCTCACCTCCGCCTCTCGATGATCGGAGATGAACCAGTGTCTGTCTTCGGTATTGCTCGCTGTGTCACAGCATTTGCAAAATGGGCGAATTAGAGAGTCCCGCATGTCCAAGAGGCACTCCTCATCGGTGCATGAGCGCGGCAATCACGGTAGGTTCAACCAACGGAAGGAAAGGATTGAATACATCAATCAGGAAGTTTTGTCCGTTGCTGCCCGCCAACAAGGCCAACAGTTGGCCGTTCTGCAACACGGCGAGGGGTAGATGCAATGCCGTGTTGAGAAACAGCGGAGCGCCGCCGCCCATGAATGCTTGAGCGAAAACATCACCGACACGATCGATCTCAAATAGATCGATTCCCGTTGGCCCGAAGCCGAAGGCGAACGGCGTCAGCGTGCCCACCGGCGTATGCGTCGGCGTCGGTGTCGGCGTCGGTGGTTGGGCGATGACGGAGATAAGGGCGCTGATGGTGATGGTGTTGGGGTTGACGTCCACGCTGGTGACAGTGGCCGTAATCACCTGCATTCCGAGCGTGGTGGCGTTCGCCGTGACGGTGAATATCTGGTTCTGGCCGGCGGGCAGTGTGGTGAGTTTGAAGGTCAACGGAGTGGTTGGTGCCAGGCCGGCCGACAGCGTGACGGCGAGGGTGGCGTTGTCGGCGGGCAAGGCGTTGCCGCGCGGGTTGGCCACGATGACGGTAAAGGTTTCCGTGCCGTTGGCCAGGACCGTGGGTACGGCGGGAGTAACGATGACGAGGAGAGGCACATCCTGGAATTGGAAAGCACCGATGTCGGTGTGGCCGTTGGCCAACCGGCTGAAGCCGCGTTGGTCGGTGGCCGGCACGCCGGTGACGACACCGTTGCCGAGGGCAAGGCTGCCTTGCAGCAGTGCCTCCGTGGGAATGACTTGTTGGCTGCCGGTAGCGCCGGCGAGCGGGCCACCGTTATTTTGCAGCGGACCAAGCAGCGGGTTGAGGGGATTGGCAGCGGTGCCGGCGAAGTCGCCGTTGGCATTGGGCGTGCCCGCGGCGAAGAGAACAGCGCCGGTGATGTCGCTGCCGTTGCCGATGAAGTTGCCGCCCTTCGAGGTGAAATGAGCGCCGTTACCAAGACCGATGTCGGAACCGTTGCCGCCGAAGGCTTGTATGATATTGCTCGCGTCGAGCGTGTCGAGGAAGAAGGCCGCGCCCCCAGCCAAGGTCACGCCGCCGCTGCCGAAGCCGCCGGAGTTGCCGGTGATGGTATCACTCGTGAAGTTGAGGTCGCCGCTGGCGAAGTCGGCGACGCCGCCACCGCCGGCGACGGCGGAACTGTTGGCGGTGATGGTGTCATCGACCAGGCTGGAAGCGGTGCCGGCCGCGTTGGTGCCGCTGGTGCGAAGGCTCAAGCCGCCGCCGAAACCATTCGACGTTTGGTTTCCGGTGAAGGTGCTGCCGATCACTGTCAGCGTGAGGCCGTTGGACACGTCGAGGCCGCCGCCGCTGCCAAGCGTGGAGTTGTTGCCGCTGAAAAGACTGTCCACGATTGTCACCGTGGCGGCGGCGTTCGCGACCTCTAAACCGCCGCCGCCTCCGGCCCCGCCGGGGGGAAGGGCGTGAGAGATATTGCCGCTGAAAATGCTGTTGGCGATTTGAACGCTGCCGGCACCCGTGTAATTGATGCCTCCGCCGCCGTTGCCGCCGCTGGCCTGATTGCCGCTGAGGGTGCAGTTGCTAATGGTGAGGTTGCCGTCGCCGTTATCACTGAGTCCGCCGCCGGTAAGGGTGGCGCTGTTCCCGCTGAAGATGCTGTTTTGAAGGGTCACATTGACGTTGGTGACAACGTCGATACCGCCGCCGTTGCCGGTGGTATTGCCATTGCGCACGGTGACGCCGCTGAGTTGCACGTTGGCCATCGCCGCCGGATCGATGAGGACCACGCGATCCATGCCGCCGCCGTCGAGAATCGTGTTGCCCGCACCGGCACCTTGCAGGATCAGCGAATGCGTGACGTTCAGCGCTCCTTGCGTGTTCTGGTAAGTGCCGCCTGGCAGGATGATGGTGTTGTCGGCCACCTGGCCGGCGTTGACTTCGGCGAGGGCTTCACGCAGTGACAACTGCCCGACAATCGGCGTGGCTGGATCGAGCGTGGTCGTCACCGTCACCGAGGGCGTGAGGCGATCCTCCAACGCTTCGACGCCCAGACGCAGCCGGCGAACACGCCGTGATGGCGGCCGCTTCCGCGTCCTGAAATTGCCGGTCAGCCAGCGGAGCAACGCGCGTAACCAGATCGAAGAAAGCATCAATTCACCTCGGTTCGATTGCAAGCCCCCCCTTTATCGGTGCAGGAACGCGGCGATGACGGCGGGTTCAACCGACGGAATGAAGGGATTGAATACGTCGATCAGGAAGTTCTGTCCGTTGCCGCCCGCCAGCAGAGCCAGCAATTGGCCGTTCTGCAACGCGGCGAGGGGTAGATGCAATGCCGTGTTGAGAAACAGCAGAGCGCCGCCGCCCATGAACGCTTGAGCGAAAATATCGCCGACACTGTCGATCTCGAATAGATCAATTCCCGTCGGTCCGAAGCCGAAAGCGAATGGTGTCAGCGCGCCTTGCGGCGTGTGCAGCGTCGTTGGTGGCGGCGCAGGGGGCAGCGTGACGACGTTGACGGTGGCGTTGCCGATGACGGGGTTGGCGTCCACGCTGGCGACGGTGGCAGTGATGGTCTGTGTTCCCAATGTCGTGGCCGTGGCCGTGACGGTGAAAGTCTGGCTCTGCCCGGCAGGGATGGCGGTGAGGGTGAACGTCAGCGGGCTGGTCGGCGTCAGACCGGCGGACAAGCTCACGGTAAGAGTGGAGTTATCGGCGGGCAGAGCGGTGCCGCCGGTGTTACGAACCGTGACGGTGAAGCTATCGTTACCATTGACGAACACGCCGGGGGCCGCAGGCGTGACGGTGACTTGGAGGGCGGCATTCTGGAACTGGGAAGCGCCGATGTCCGGCGGGGGCAGGCGTGGGAAGCCGCGTTCGTCGGTGTTTGGTGCGCCATTGGCGACGCCCTTGCCGATGGCCGGACTGTTTTGTAGCAGTGCCTCGGTCTGTACGACTTGCTGATCGCCGTTCGCGCCAGCCAAGCGTCCGCCGTTGTCGGCGAGCGGGCCGAGCAGCGGGTTGCCGGTCCGCGTGCCGGGGCCGAAGCCGCTGCTGCCGCTCAGGTTGCCGATGAAGTTCCCGCCGTTATCGGTGATGTTGAGTGCGGAGTTGACAAAGACATCGGGGCCTTGGCCGCCGACGGCAAAAACCGCGGCCGTGTTGCCGGCGACAATGGTATTCTGAAAACGATACGTGCCCGAGGCCTCATCACTGATGCCGCCGCCGTTGCTGCCGGCCGTGTTGCCGTTGATGGTGTCGTTGACCAGCGCCAGCAGGCCGTTTACGGTATCGATAGCCCCGCCAGCGGCAAGTGCCGTATTGCTGACGAACGTGTCGTTGGTCAGGGACGAGGTGCCGGCTCCACGGTTGAACTCCAGAGCGCCTCCAAAGAAGCCCGACTGGTTGTTGTTGAAGGTACTCTCGCTGACCGTAAGAGGCATTGCCGCATTAAAGTCGATGGCACCGCCATTGTTGGCGGCGTTGTTGCCGGTGAACTGCGAAGCGCGGACGGTCAGCGCGCCCTCGGCCTGTTCGATACCAGCGCCGCGTGACGAGGACATGTTGTTAGCGAACAGGCAGGAGACGACTGTGACGGTGCTGGTGGTGTTGCTATCGTACAAACCGCCGCCGAAGCCGACACCGCTAAGGACATTTCCTCCCGCGCTATTGCCAATGAACGAGACGTTGGTCAAAGACAGCATTTGATTGGTGCCGTTCGTCATGTCGTCGATGCCGCCGCCGTCGCCGTTGCGAACGAGGTTATTGCTGATGATGCTGTTCGTCGCCATCAGTGTCAGGGCCTCGTCCTCGACGCCGCCGCCGAAGGTGCCGGCGGTGTTGCCGCTGACGGTGCTGCCCTGAAGCGTCGTCGTGAGGACCGTGTTGCCCAGAAACAGACCCGCGCCAGCCAACCCGGCGGTGTTGCCGCTGAGTGTGCTGTCTTGGATGGATACGTTGGAGGCGGCGAGGACGGCGATGCCGCCGCCGTTGCCCTGCGTGGACTGATTGTTGTCAATCGTGTCGTTGCTGAACGTGAGGCTCGTGGGGACGGCGAACTGATCCACGAAGCCGCCGCCATCGGTCAGAGAAGTGTTGCCCTGGATGGTGGTGTTAGTGACGCGGATGACGCCGGTGGTGTTGGCGAAGATGCCGCCGCCGCCGAAATTGGCCGTGGTCAGGCTGTTGTTGCTGATGGTGCTGCCCGTCACGGTCAGCGCGCCGGGGCCGCCTTCGAGCAGGCCGATGCCGCCGCCTGCACTGCCCGCGCTGTTGCCGGCAATAAGGCTATTGGTCACGGTAACGTTGCCGGTGCCGCCGCCGAAGTCGGCGATGCCGCCGCCAAAACCAAGTGCGCCGGCCGTATTGTTGAGGAGCTGGGAATTGATGACGTTGATGTCGCCGTTGTTGGCGAAGATACCGCCGCCATTGCCGCCGTTGCCTGCCGTGTTGCCGGTTATGGTGCAATTCTGCACGGTCAAGACGGACGATTGGCCGCCGACATCAGTGACATCGATGCCGCCGCCGCTGCCGGTGGTATTGCCGTTGCGCACGGTGACGCCGCTGAGTTGCACGTTGGCCATCGCCGCCGGATCGATGAGGACCACGCGATCCATGCCGTCGCCGTCGAGAATCGTGTTGCCCGCACCGGCACCTTGCAGGATCAGCGAATGCGTGACGTTCAACGCTCCTTGCGTGTTCTGGTAAGTGCCGCCTGGCAGGATGATGGTGTTGTCGGCCACTTGGCCGGCGTTGACTTCGGCGATGGCTTCACGCAGCGACAACTGCCCGACAATCGGCGTGGCTGGATCGAGTGTGGTCGTCACCGTCACCGAGGGCGTAATGCGATCCTCAAGACACTCCAGTTGCGGGCGGAAATGCGCGAGTTGGGTACGTCGGCCGGTGGCGAAGGCTTTGGACCACCAGCGCGAGAAAAGATTCGGACGCGATGTTTGACGGTGGGACACGGGCAACTCCATTAAGGGACGAGATCGGGATCATCTCTCCCTTTGGAATTGCGTCCTGTGTAACATGACCTGAAACGAGAAGTAGCGAACCGGCGGTAGGTCCGGCGAGCCGAGCCGGACTGCCAGTGCCGCTCGGCTCGCGGCACCTACTCAAACTGTGCCGCTCGGCTCGCGGCACCTCCGGTAGGTCCGGCGAGCCGAGCCGGACTGCCAGTGCCGCTCGGCTCGCGGCACCTACTCAAACTGTGCCGCTCGGCTCGCGGCACCTACTAGCTGTAGGTCCGGCGAGCCGAGCCGGACTTTTTACAAAGTGCCGCTCGGCTCGCGGCACCTACTAGCTGTAGGTCCGGCGAGCCGAGCCGGACTGCCAGTGCCGCTCGGCTCGCGGCACCTACTCCTACGGCCTCTAAAGTAGGTTCACCCCATCGGGAGGGCCGCCGAGTTCGTGCAGATGTTCGCGGCGTTGCTGCAAGGCGTCGGCGTTCAGATCCCGGATCACTCCTTGCGCGTCGAGTTCCAGTCCGGTCAGCAACTCCACCCAGCAACGAATCCGCGCGGCGTCGCCGGGCAGAGGTAGAGGCATATCCTGAGAGCGAAACTCGCCGTTGACACTGCCGGACATCATGCGCCGGCCGTCCGGCGTGATCGCCACGAAAGGCACGGCTTCGTTGTGATGGACGGGCGGGCCAATCGGTTTGCCCGTGGCGGTGTCCCACAGGCGAGCATTGTGACGGTCCCACAGGCCCGTCAGGATGCTGCTGCCGTCCGGCGAGAAGGTGAGCCAGGATATTTTGCCGGCAAGATCGCTCAGAGGGCCGCTGATGGGCCGATTGGTTTCCAGATCCCAGGCCCGCGCCAGGTGTCTCCCTTCGCCGGTGACGACGACCGTTTTCCCCGCCACGAACTGGATATAGCGGACGGGGCCGGGCGCGGTACGAACACGGATCACTTTCCCCGCTCGCACATCCCACTCCTGAATGTGACTCATCGTGTCGTAGGTGAAGGCCATCTTCCCGTCCGGCCGAAGGACGAGATCGGAATACGATGCCGGCAACTTCAGGAGCGGTCCTTGAGGTTTGCCGGTCGGCGCCCGGTGTACCGAGGCGCTATGATCCCCGCGCGTGATCGCCGCGCACCCACCGTCGGCGCTGTAGGTAAGCGAAACAATTTTCGCGCCGGGCGGACATTCTCCGCGTTGGCGTCCGCTGGCCCGCTCCCAGAAACGAACGTCGTAGCGCGTGCCGACCGTTAGAAGGTATTGTCCATCGGGACTGTAAGAGGCATCGACAAGCCCTTGGGGATGCACGAGAATCGGCCCAGCCGGTTGGCCGGTGATCACGTCATATTCACGGGCTTTGTTGCCGGCGATGCCCACCATGCGATGACCGTCCGGAGCGAACGAAGTCACACGTCCCCTTTGCCCATCGACAAACACCGTGACATCGGACCAGACGACGGGGTCGCCCGGCGCCAACTCCCATAGCCGAGCGTTCGCCGAATGATCGCCGCCGGCGCTGGCCGTCAGAGCCAGCCTTCCGTTGGGGCTAAACACGACGTTCGCAACGGTGCCTTCATGATCGAGCGGCTTGCCCAACAGAGTGCCGTCGAAAAACGAGTAGAAACGGGCCGCGCGATCGCGGCCTCCCGCGAGCAATTTCCCTCCGCGCGGCCGAAAAGCGATCGACCAAACCGGCTGCGAATGCCGCATCGGTTCGCCGAACAGTTTTCCCGTCGCCGCGCGCCACAGGCGAACCTCTCCAGCAACGACGGTGCGGTCTCCGGTGCGAGGGTTACGATCCTCCACCGCGCTGCCGGTGGCCACGAACAATTCATCGAAACGGAAGGCGACCGCGTTCACGCGGCCCAGGTGCGGCAGATCCGGTCCACGCTGGCGGCAAGTGGCGACATCCCAGAGCCGCGCGGCACCGTCGTAACTGCCGGTGGCGACGGTCGCGCCATCGTAGCTGAAGGCCATCGACAGCACGGGGCCATTGTGGTGCAGGGGTTTGCCTTGCGGCTCGCCGTTGCCGGCATTCCAGAAACGTGCCGTGCCGTCTTCCCCTCCGGTTAAAATCGTTTTGCCGTCGGGACTGAAGATGGCCCAGAGACGCGGTTGCAACTCGGCCATGCGTTTGAGGGGGCGCGGGTGCGGCAGCACGAGACTCGTTGGCCGGCCGTCTTCGAGCCGCCAAACGCGAATCTCCTCATCGCAAACCGTCAGGAAACACTGACCGTCCGGGCTGAAGACGGCTACGTGGATCTCATCGGGTTGCGGCAACGGCAGACCGAGCGGTTCGCCGCTCGCGGCATCCCACAATCGTATCTCCCCCTCGTGCTTCTTGTCATCGCCGCTGCCGGTCAAGATGGTTCGACCATCGGGGCTGAAGGCCACGCTCCAGACCGGATGGCGATGGCGAAGCGGTTCACCAATCGGCCGGCCGGTGCGCGTGTCCCAGCGGCGGGCGACCTTGTCGTTGCCCCCCGTCAAGGCGGTGCGTCCATCGGGGCTGAAGGCCACGGCCCAAACCCAGCCGTCGTGGTGCAGGCTCGCGCGCGGGGTGACGAGCCGGCGACGCCAAACGGCCAGGTTGACCCGTGCCGCGCGGCCCAGTTCGGGCGCGCCCGCCTCTTCCGCCAGGTCGAGGGCGCGGGCCAGCAAAAGCAGGCCGTGGTTCACTTCCCCCCGGTCGCACAAGGTCAGCCCATGATCGAGCGTGACGTTCGCCAGTGCCCGCAAACTCTCCTGCCGCCCTTGAGCCTCCTCGCGCTCTTTCTCCTGGGCGATCCGCTTGGCATCCGTCTCGGCTTGCGCGCGTGCCTCGGCTCCGCGCCACAGACCAAATACCAAGGTGACACCGAGCGCCGCCAGTAGCACCACCACCGCCAGCAGCGCGGCGACGACCGGCCAGCGGCGTATCCACTTGCCGGCACGCTCCGCCAATCCGACCGGACGGGCTACGATCGGCCGGCCCTCCAGGAAACGCTCCAGGTCATCGGCCAACGCTTCGGCACTGAGATAGCGCCGGCCCGGTTCCTTCTCCAAGCATTTGAGGCAAATCGTCTCCAAATCCCGTGCCAGTTGCGGCACCAGCCGCCGCAAGGGCACGGGTTCCTGCGAGCGCACCTGTTCGAGGATGTGCAGCGTGTTCGTTCCCTGAAAGGGCGGCCGGCCGGTCAGCATCGTATACAGGATGGCGCCCAGCGCATACACATCGGCGACCGGGCCGACCTTCTCGCCTTCCGCCGTCTGCTCCGGGGCCATATACTCGGCGGTGCCGAGTAGGGTGCCGCTGCGCGTCTTGACATCGGACCCCGTCATCAGCTTGGCCACGCCGAAATCGCAAAGGGTCGGCTCACCCGTCTCGGTCAGCAGCACATTGGAAGGCTTCAGGTCGCGATGAATAATGCCTTGCTGATGGGCGTAATGGGCGGCGCGAGCGAGAACCACCAGCCAGGCCGCCGCCTGACGCGGCGACTGCGGCCGACCCGCCAGCCGGCCCGCCAGGTTTCCTCCGCCGATAAATTCCAGGGTGAAATACGGTCGCGGCAGACCGGCGCCAACATCATGCTCGCCGACCTCGTAAATCTGCACGATGTTCGGATGCCGCAACCGGGCGACTGCTTCCGCCTCGGTACGAAAGCGTGCCCGCTCCTCGGACGTGACGAACGAACCGCCCAGCAGCATTTTCAAAGCGACTACCCGTTGCAATTTCAGGTGGCGAGCCTTGTAGACAACGCCCATGCCGCCCCGACCTAGCTCGCCGAGAATCTCATATTCGCCGACGCGCTCGGGCGGCGCAGCCGGTTCCGCCAGCGGAGCGGCCAGCGCCGATTCCCGGTAGGCGGCCACGACCGGATCGGTGAGTTCGTCCAAGGCGCGGGCCGCCGCCTCGCAGTGCGGACAACGCTCCAGGTGCGCAGCCACCTCATCCAGAGCAGTCTCCGGTAAATCCCCCAGGTGGAGGGCCGTCAGTTCTTCGGGCGTCAGGCAACTTTGCCTAGGCATGCTTCCCTTCCCGGCCGGCGTACTGAATTTGCTTACCGATGAGCTATAATAACACGAACGCATCGACGTGCCCGTCCCCCTCCGCACTCAAGACGGGACAAAGGCAGCCAACAAACTCTCTTGTTGTATTGCACGGCACGTAACACAGCCTGGAACCGGACTCATGGCCGCCTCCGAGTCGCAACCTCCTGACACGCCGCAATCCGGGCCGGATCCGCAGCAGGCCACCTCCAAGACCTTGTTGCAGCGTCTGTTGGCCAACGACGGCGACGCCTGGCGCGTCATGGTGCAGCTTTATACACCGCTCGTCTGCCATTGGGCGACGCGCGGCGGCATCCGTGGCGCGGATGTCGAGGACGTGGCGCAAGAGGTCTTGCAAGCAGCCTCCACGCACATGCAGAACTTCCGCCGCGATCGACCGGGCGATTCGTTTCGCGGCTGGCTGCGCGGCATCACGCGCAACATGGTCTTACAGCACTTTCGCCGCAGCGGGCGCAATCCGCGCGCCAGCGGCGGCACCGATGCTCTCGTTCAACTCCACGCCATTGAGGACGCGGCCACGAGCGGCGATGAGGACGAAGATCCCGCCGAGGAACTCGATGGTCTTCGGCGTCGGGCACTGGAGTTGGTCCGCGGCGAATTCGAGGAACGCACCTGGCGAGCCTTCTGGATGACGGTGGTCGAAAGCCGCGCGCCGGCCGACATCGCCGCCGAGATGGGCGTCAGTCCAACCGCCATCCGCATGGCCAAGTCGCGCGTCCTCCGCCGCCTCAAGGAGACATTCGGCGAGTTGATCCAGTGAACCCAGACCAGTCAAGTTTCGCTTGGCGTACTCACTTCTCTTGACCGGCGACGGAGAACGTCCGCTCGATCCGGCTGAGGTTCCCTTGCTTGTCCTTGACCGTCACCGTTAACTTCCTGCGCGGCAAATTCTTGATGGGTTGCGCCAGCGTCAGTTCCCAGCGGGAATCCGGCAGAGCCTTGAACCTCTCGGCCAGATTCTTGCCGGCCGGTATCCCATCAACGGGGAAGTCGGCGATCACCGTGAAACTGTCCAGGTCCAGCTCCATATCGTAATCGTACATACCGACCAAGAGGCGAGTCAGGGACTCATTGATCCCCGCTTTCGGGTACGTCAGCGTTAGCGTTGGCCGCTGGTCGTCCAGCATCCAGCCGCGGCCGCGTTTGTGCGGATTCTGGGGATCGAAGTCCTTGTTGATCGGGCAACCGAGGTCAATCCAGCGGACCAGGGTGCGCCGATCCTCATCCGTCAGCGGCGCCACCTTTATCTTCTGGCCGGCCGAACCGTTGTAAGTGCCGGCGACGGCATCCGGCGGCGGCATGATGCTCCCCTTGAACTTATTAAGGGCCAATCCGCCCGCTGCAAGGAAAATCCCAGGCGATTGATAGGCAAAAAAAGTGTCTCAAAAACACGTTAATTCGCAGCCTTCAAGCGAAGGCCGAGAAAGTACCACAAAAACAATCACCACGGAAAACACGGAAAAATACCAAAGAGGGACCAAGGGTTACGAGAAAAAATAAGTCGAACCAAGAAGTTTAAAGCAGGGCTTTTTCCTTCCCTTGTCTTTGCCTTCTTTCCGTGTTTTCCGTGTTTTTCGTGGTGATTGTTTTTCTTTACTCCGGCTGTTCGCGGACGTTGAATTCGAGCTTCCAACGCTGTTTGCCATCACGGCTTAGGCACCACAACTCGAGCGTGCCGACCTCGGTGACTTTACTGTGTAGATGCACCGGCACCATCTGTCCTTCCTTGCTTGGCGCTTCCAGCGTCGTCGCCAGTGGGCTTAACTCTTCGATTTGTCCTTCCCATTCTTCGACCATTGTGCCGACCGTGTCGGAGCGGCGCACGGTCGAGCCGAGAAAGCGGAACTCGGCCGGCGCACCGACTATCAGACCGAACTCCTGGCCCGGCACATCCATCTCGGTGCCTTCCTCCATGCCGAACGGCACGACGCACAACGCCTTGAGCGGTGGTGCCGCACCGGGCACGGCCGGCAGCGCCGTTTCGACGCCGACATAGTAGACACGCGCCGCGCCGCCGCGGATGCGCACGCCCTTGCCGCGCCGTACCAGACCGTAATAGGCCGCGCCGCGCGCCACGGCCAAGTCAAGATCGTCGTTGGGCAGAACCTTGACGGGATGTCCCCACTTGGCCAGCGTGGACACAATGCGTTGACGCAGCAACTCGGCCTTGAGGACGCCGCCGTTGAACAAGATCGACGTGAGGCCGCTGACCTTCTTCTTGCTCTTGCCGCCGCGCGCGCGCTCGGCCAACGCCTCGGACTGGCGATGCAAAAAGTAGGCGAGGTGCTTGGTGACAGCCGGATCGCTGGCGTAAGGCAAACCCAATTCTTGCAGACCGACACCGCGCTGGCGGCGCGGCTCATCGGTGACGGCGCACTCCGGGAAGAAACCTTCGATCAACACGCGTTCGACTTGCTCGCGCGTCAGTTCGCCCTTGAGGGTGCCGGCGATGACCTTACTGCCGCGACCAAGCACCGTCACCGGAGCGCTCGTCAGGCTGGGATCGCTGAAGAGACGTTCCTTGGCGGCCCGGCAACTGTGCCAGAGCATCAACATTTGTCCGGCATCGAGCTTGATGTTGCGCGCGGCGAACGATTGCGCCATCGTATGCGCCAGCGCCAGATCCATGTTGTCGCCGCCGAGCAAGATGTGATCGCCGACGGCCACGCGCGTCAGCGCCAATTGGCCGGACTCCTCGCTGACGGCGATGAGCGTTAGGTCGGTGGTGCCGCCGCCGACATCGCAGATGAGGACACTATCGCCAACTTCGACCTGCTTGCGCCAGCTATCGCCGCTGGCATCGATCCAAGCGTAAAACGCGGCTTGCGGTTCTTCCAGCAGCGTGACATTCTCGAAGCCGGCGGCGCGAGCGGCCTCGACGGTTAACTCGCGGGCCACGGCGTCGAACGACGCCGGCACCGTCAAAATGATGTCCTGATGCTCTAGCCGATTCTCCGGGCGATCCTTGGCGATCTTGTGATTCCACGCCTCGGCCAGATGTTTGAGATAGAGCGTGGCCGCTTCCAACGGCGAAACGCGGCGAGCATTGTCCAGTGCCTTCCACGGCAGCACCGCCGCCTTGCGATCGATGCCCGCGTGACACAGCCACGACTTGGCGGAACTGACAACGCGCGTCGGCACAACGCCGCCTTGCTGGCGAGCGAACTCGCCGACGGCGAAATCACGATTGGGATCCCATGGCAGGCGCAGACTGCCCGCTGGCAATTCGTTGGGGCCAGGAAGATACAAATAAGATGGCAAAAGGGGCTTACCTTCGACGGTGCCGGGTTGAACCACTTGCGGGATGAAAAACTGAGTGGGACGAACGTCCTCTTCCTCGCCGACGCCGGTATCGACATAAGCGAGCGCGCTATTGGTGGTTCCCAGGTCAATGCCCACGACGAAACGTGCAAGCGCCACGATGCTCTCTCCTGGCTGCAACAACTACTTCAAAGTCTGTGAATGTCCGCCAACCGTGGTTGATTATAGCAGCCGTTCGCCTGGTTTCCCGAACCGCTATTTCGGTTTGGGCATCTTCAACATCGGGTTGTGCGCGAAGAATCCGGCGGGCACGAGTTTGAATCCGGCGCGATGAACCGGCATGATCGGCCATTCCTCCGGGCGCGGAATGTGCGTGACGCCCAGCGTGTACCACAGAACCACGTCCTCGTCTTCGAGGGGGCGATTGGCGCTCGTCCACTTCGGCAAACCCTCGCCGGCTTTGCCGCCGTTGACGTAATCGCCGGCCGCATACATCTCCTCCAGCCGGTACGGTGTCACCCACACATGATTGTTGACGAAGCCGCCATGCCGGCGCACAAACGACTTCACCGTCGCATGCGGCAGGCTGTTCTCGCCGGGTAAGAGCATGTAGCCGGTGGGCTGGCCGATCGCGTTTGTGACGCAGGTGTTGATGATTTTCCATTTGCGGTTCGTGGTCAGGTTCAGCCGCCGTCGCGCGTCGAGTTCGCGGCGCAACAAGGTCCCCTTCATCACGAACGCATTGCCATGCGGATTCTCCGCGCCTTCGGGCAGCGCTTCGGTGTTCATCTCCAGGACGCTGTTGCGGCCCGATCCGTCCACGTCGAGATCGAGGCGGAAGTTGAAGAAATGTTGATGATTGGGCGCTTCCAGGTACGGCGATACCAGATGGCCGAAACTGGCTCGCCCTTCGTGCGTTTCATCGTCCTCTTTGCGTTCGACGGGTTTGACGTTCATTCGCCCACTGAGAAGCACTTGCATTTCCAGTGCGCCGTCCTCGTGAAAGATCCAGTTGAAGCCGTAATCGTATTCGTCTACGCGGGCAAAGGAGGACAGGACCAGTTGCCGCGCGCGGCGCGCGGAGTGGCCATGTCGCCACATGACGCCGCCGTCACGCTCGTAGATTGCCACGGCGCGCGGCACTTCCATCGGTGCGCCCTTGCGGTCGTGCAACCACGCGCTGAAGTAGGCGGCGTCCTTGGGGGCGTCTTGTCCCACATTCAACGAGGTCTTGGCATAGACCCCCATGCCATACTCTCCCGCGTCAAACGGACTCCACAGCAGCCAATTCGGATCGCCATAGGGGACTACCATTTCGGACAACGACGCCCGGTAAAGTATGGAGCGAACCTTGCCCTCGTCTTCATAGCCGACCGTGTAAAGTACCAGCCCCGTGCGCGGGTGCATGCCGAAGCGAAATCGCCAATGCCCCCAGCGAACCTCATGGCCGTGAACCTGGAAGCGTACTTCCTTGCGTGGATTCTCGGCCGGCGGTCGCTCTGGTTCCTTGGCCTCTTCAGGATGCTCGAATAGATCGAAGTCCTCAAACTTTCGCTTCGGTTTCTTGACGCCCTTGTCGTCCAGTTTGTAAATCTTCTTCTTCGTCAAGTCCACGAGGACAAGCAGATCCTCAATGGGACCGTATTCGGGAGAATACATCACCACGAGCGCACGGCGGGCACCATCCGCGCTTTCCGGCGCATAGGTTCCGATCGGATAGCCCAGAATGACGACATTGTCCAACTCCTTGATGCCGCGTTTCTTCATGGCTTCTCGCCAACGGGCATCGGCACGGACAATCGCGTTGGTTCGCTTGTGATCGTCTTCGGGCAGTATGGCCGGCTGCACGCCGGGAATCTTCTTCCACGAAAGGAGCTTCCTGTCTGTCAGGTCCACAATGGCCTCGCTTGTTGTGTTACTGGCCCAGTCGTAGAGGACAGCGAAAGCCTGACGAGACATAGCTTTTCCGGGGCGAGGAGCCAGCACATCTTTCTTGGGTGGTTCGTGCAGATGAATTAACACGAAGCGGACGCTATCGCTGGCTTTGCCGGCGTCCTTCAACACGGTGGTAGCCGTCGCCATTTCTTCCTTGCTGAGTGGATCGAGCGGGTGGGCTAATGTTTGGGCTTGTGGCGGGGAGGTGGCGACGGCCATTATCACGAACAGGGTGCCAATCGATTGCGGCCTCATGGATTCGTTCCTTTCTTCGCGGACTCAGCGGACGCTTCCTCGCTGTCGCGTCCGTTTCGATTTCTCAGATGGGAGCCTACTGCGCCGGCGGGGCGGCTTCAATCGAGAGGCACACCCCGATGAACCAAGCTTCCCCAGAGCGCCCCTTGACATCCTGGAAACGCCGACAAATAATTTGCCCATTCAAGGCCGCGATGGAGGCGATCCCTTGAGTTCCAAATAAGCACCGATTTTCAAACCCAGGGGTGTCTCATGGCGAAGACGCGCAAAGCGCGAGCCCGAGAAGGAACACCGGGCCGGCGGCAGTGTGGCACGATGGAGGTCTACCATCGACTCCTTGAGAGGCATCCGGAGTTCCGGCACCGGCTCGTCCAGATTGAACAATTCACCGCGCGGAGTCTTCTGTTCGGCGCAATGGCTCGCGCGACGGTCACGACTATCCCTGTCATCGTGCATGTCGTCTACCATACGGCCACGCAAAACATCTCGGATACGCAGGTCAATAGTCAGATCAAGGCCTTGAACCGCGATTATCGGGCCAAGAACGCCGATCGAGCGAATGTGCCGAACGTCTGGGAGGGGTTGGTGGCCGACGCCAACATCGAGTTCCAGCTTGAAGACATTACGCGCACCCAGACCGATCAAGCATCGTTCGGCACCGACGATGGGGTGAAAGCGACGGATACCGGCGGCATCGAGCCGCGTTCCCCCGATCACTATCTTAACATCTGGGTATGTAACCTGGGCGGCGGCATCCTCGGTTACGCTCAGTTCCCCGGCGGCCCAGCGCAAACCGATGGCGTGGTCATTTTGTCCACGGCCTTCGGCACGACGGGCACGGCCACCGCGCCGTTCAACCTGGGCCGGACGGCCACCCACGAGGTAGGACATTGGCTCAACCTGCACCACATTTGGGGTGATACCAACGATTGTAGCGGGACCGATTACGTGGCGGACACGCCCAACGCTCAGCTCCCCAACTACGGAAAACCTACCTTTCCGCACATTTCTTGCAATAATGGCCCTAATGGGGATATGTTTATGAATTACATGGATTACGTGGACGACGACACCATGGTGCTGTTCACCACCGGCCAAGCGGCGCGGATGGCCGCTGCCTTGGCGGGGCCGCGCGGCAGCATCACCGTCCAGGTCGCCCCCGCGTGAGCCGCATCCTGGAGAGAGCCATGCCCGAGACCATCTCGCACGAAGCCCTTGAAAGACACTGGATTCATTCCCATGAGGAAGACACGCGCGCGGAGATGGTCTTCCGGCCGGCCAGCTTTCCCTTTCCCCCCTCTCGAGGGCGACTCGGCTTCGAGCTGCACGCGGACGGCTCCTACGTCGAGACGGGCATCGGGCCGACCGACAAGCCGCGGAAGGCGGACGGCAGCTGGCATCTCGAAGACGAAAACCAACTCACCATCCACATGAACGTACAGCGCCAGCCCAGCCGTGTCATGCGAGTTGTCTCCGTGTCGCCCGAGCGGTTGGTCATCCGGAAGTAGAAGGTAGGAGTTAAGTACACGATCGCAAAGCCTCCGTCAGCCGATCCATCTCCGCATCAAGCGTCCGGCTCTCCGGCTCACTCAGCGGCCGCCCGCCGAAACGCACGCGATAGAACAATTCGACCACGCGGATCGGCACATCGCTCAGAGAGGACAGGACGGGCCGCGTCTGGAGGAATTGACGCGCCGCCTCGCCAAACTCGTGCGGTGTTTGTCCATGCCGTGGACGCAAGGCAGCATGTCGCGCCAACAGCGTCAGAAGACGGCCGTAGAATGCCACCGTGTTGGACGGTCGAGGGCCGGCCGCTCGGCGACGATGGTTCCAGCGACGCAGTAGAGCGAAGCCAATTAGAGCGACCGGCACGCTCAGTAATAGCAGACCAAGTTTCAGCAGCGTGGAGCGATGATGGTCTTCTTGCAGCCGATCCCACAGATTAGCTTGCTCGTCGGCGTTGTAATCGAGGATCAGCGTTTGCCACCATTGCGCGAGGCTCTGCTGCGTTCCCTGCCACCAGTGAGCCAAGGAGAATGCGATTCGGGACGATGCCGATTCGGACGGCGTCGGGTCCAGCGTCAGCCAGTCGAAAGAGGGATCCGGCGAGTCGTGCCGTGGCGTCAACATCTCAACCCAGGCATGGGCGTGGTGATGACGCACCACATACACCCCGTCGCCCTGATGCTCTGCACCGCGGAATCCCTTGACCAGGCGCGCCGGAATGCCTATCGAGCGCAGCATCAGCGCCAGCGCCGTGGCATAACGCGCGCAGTGGCCCTGCTTGAGATTGACCAGGAAGTCCATCACGGGGTCCACGGTAAGATCCTGGCGGGTCCGTTCGAGCGTGTAGGTGAACTCACCCGAGTTGGCCAGGTAGTCGGTCAAGGCGCGGGCGACCGGCTCCCAGTCGTCCGGTATGATCAGGAAAGTCTGCTGTGATTCTGCCAGGGCGGCGCGGACGCCGTCCGGCAGCCGGTAGCGAGGTTGAGCCGACAGGCGACGCAGCAGGTCGATGGTCCATTCTTGCAGGCCCGCCACCCTCTGGCGTGTCAGGCGTTCGCGATACTCGCCGAGTTGAAAACCGTCGGCGGGGCTGCGGGACGTATCGGCCTGGGCGGGAACGACCTGTCGATAGTGATACTCCTGATTGAGAGAGGTGAGCAGTGGCAGGACAGTGCCCGACACCTCGAAGAACCGGGCGGGTCGGCCAGTTCCAGGCAGTGAGATGACCGGCAGACGAGCGGGGGGTGAACCGAGACGAATCGGCTCGGCCAGCACGAACCCACCGGCCCGGCGCGGCTGGAGGGTAAAGTTCAAGAAATACTGGCCCGGTCCAAACTCAGGCAGCTGTCGCTGACCGAAACGGACACGGGGAGGGGCCGGTAGCGGATGCGTCGTGACCCATCGACCGGCCTCGTACCAATCCAGCGCCGCGCCGCGCCAGCGCTGATCGGCCGGCAAGTCCAGCTTGGGCTGGCCGGCCGAGTCGGTGGCCGTGACCTGGAGCGCCTCCTCGTCGTCCAGTTCGAGAAGGCCAACGCTGTTGAGGTTGATCTCCGCGCTCTGGCCGACCCGCGTCCGGGTCGGCCAGTAGGAACCTGTAGGAGAGCTGTTCAGAGGCACCCAGGCGGCACCGTTGCGTCGTGGCGTGAGCAGAAACAACAGCAACCCCAGCCCCGCCACCAGCAGCGTCCAGCGCAGCATGAAGGGCAACAACCACCAGGCGGCACCGGGTAAACGATTATCCGCTGTCGCCGCGACGGATTGCCGATAGCGCAGGGCGAGAGCGGCGGGGGCGCTGGCGAGATAGGCGGCCAGCCAGCCGCCAAACTCGAGATCGGCAGCCAACACGCAACCCAGGCCGACCTGCATCAGTCCCAGTCCTTGCAAGCGCCAGAAATCGCTGGGCTGGCGTTGCTGAAACACCTTGACGAGCAGAGCGGCCATCAGCAGCGGTCCCGTATAGGGCATCAGAGCGAGGTGGAGCGGCACCCGCATCAGCCAGGAATCGTCGTCGGAAAAGTGCATCGCCAGCCAGGTGATGCCGCCGACCGCGATCAGCGCCGCCAACAGGTTCACTCCCCAAACCGGCAAGCTCCACCGTCCCTCGACCCACCAGGCCAGCAACAGCAGCGCCAACATCGGAGCCAGGCACACATGCAGGTTGGGCAGGAAAAAAGCTTCCGCGGAGACCAGCAACCCACACGATAGCCCCAGCGTCAGGTAACTCGACAGACGAAACCAGCGTTGCTGAGACATGAGTATCCTTCGAAAGGGCCGCTTGCGGCTTAGTGACTGTCCCATAAGCCCCTCTCCCTCGGTACTCCGGGGGAGAGGGGTTGGGGTGAGGGGGCGAGAAGCCTGCGAAAAATGCACCCCTCACCCCCAACCCCTCTCCCCTGAGTACAGGGGA
>Ga0134126_10000376_pt1 | contig 57866 bp, 36 predicted proteins | sample KB31752_FD_96881 | JGI IMG/M metagenome (GOLD analysis project Ga0134126, IMG submission 96881) | Terrestrial soil microbial communities with excess Nitrogen fertilizer from Kellogg Biological Station, Michigan, USA - KB3-175-2 | ecosystem: Environmental > Terrestrial > Soil > Unclassified ...
GCATCGGCGGAGCGGACTTCGAGGTCGGCGGGCAGGTCCACATCCAGCGTCTTGACCGCGCCTTGGAGAACGCGATAACGCAGCCAGGCGGTCAACTGACTCGCCTCCAGATGCAGATCCCATAGATACGCGGCTTGATATTGCACCCGCGCGGGCTGAATCGGTTGGGCGGCTTGATACCAGTTCAGATGCACCGGCTTGGGCAGACTTCCCAGGTCTACCTCCAGGCGTTTCTGTGCGCCGTTATCGATCCTCCGCTGCGCACCTTGCTTGACCAGGGCTTGCGTGTCGGCGACGCCGGGCGGAATGTGCCAGTTCAATCGGCTTCGCACGAGCGGCGGCACGGTGAACAAGACATGGCGATCCTCGGCCGTGCCCGCCACCAGCGCGCGGAACCGCAATTCAATCTTATGGCGGCCAAGCCCACGCACCTTGAGCGAATATCCGGCACGCGGAGCCGGCAGTGCCAAGGGATCGGCCGGAGCGCCGTCGAGCCAAACATCACCGACGAGTTGAACGCCGTCCAGCGGCACCGACAGCATGACCGCTTCGTCGCTGAGGCACTGCACGGAGAAGACGGCGGCGAACTCGGCCTGGTTATCCACGAGTTTGCCTTCATAGGAGGCATCAAGCAGGACCGCCTGCGGCCCCCCGGCGACAAGCGGAGTGGGACGGGCCAACGCCTTGAGGCGATCGAGGAGATCGGCCGGCGCCAGCACCGTCTGGTTCTCCGGGGCGTCGGCCGATTCGGCCACCAGATAGACAACGATCGGCGCGGGTGCGGCGGCGCGGCCATTCCAGCCAAACACGGCGAGCAGGAGGACAACGGCCGTGGCAGGGTTGGCTACCACGCTTTTTAGCTTACGGATTTGCGTTTTCGGATTTCGCGTGGAATGAGTGACCGCTTTCAGATACCACACGCCCGCGCCGCCGCAGCCGGCGAGCAATGGCCACCAGGCGAGGTTTCGCAAAGCGTTCGGCAGCCACAGGACACCCAAGCCCGCCAGCCCCAACGTCATGAAGAGAAATGTCCGACGCCAGCGGACGGAACCCCGGCGAATGAGCCAGAAAAACAGAACCAGCAGGAGCGTCAGTCCCAGTCCCAGTCCCATCACCCCATCCCGGCGGACGACGATCAACCTATCGGTTGTCAAGCCGTCCACCGGCTCCCATTCATTCCAGTCAGCCGGGTCGGCGGCGAAGCCCAGCAGCGGCGCGGGCGTAGCCGCGGTCGTTGGGCTGTTCTCCGGACGCAGCCAGTCCAGGGCGGAGCGGAAGCGGCCCGAAGAGTCCTGCCCCCATGTGACTGCGGCAGCGATGGCACGCTCCAATGGTTCGGAGAGCGGCTCACGAATGGCCGACCTGTGTCGGGAGGAGGTGGTCAACAGGATCGCCGAGCGCGCGGGCACGGCGACCAGACCGCATTCGGCCCAGGGCGGCGCAGCGCCGGCGGACAACGGTTTGATCGTCAACGGCGTATTCAGGCCGATCCCCGCCTCGCGCAAAGCGAGTGCATCCACAACCAGAGGATGACTTTCCTTGAGGTAAACAAAGGCGAGATCCCTTACCACCTCACGCAAGGACGCCACCTGATCGGGACGGCTGCGGCGCAGTACATCCGCGGCTTGGGCAAGAGCTTCGCGTGTATCCGCACGCGAGTCGCTTAGCAAGGGATTGAACCGTGTTTCCTCGCCGGGGAGACGGAACAGGTCCGATGCTTGACGGGATAACGCGATCGACTCGTCCTCGTCATGACCGCCCGGAATGGGCTGGTAATGCTCATCGTTCAGCGGAATCAGATTGGAAGGCAAGCGCCAGCTGCGCCGGAACGCGAGCGGCGTCACCGGCAGGATGGGCGCGGGAGCCTCAAGCGCTTGCCACGGCCGCCAACTGGGGACCGTGCGCGTGTAAACGATCGTGAAACGATGCACGGTCTCCCCGGCGGCCGCATCGCCGCGCCCCGGCACGGGCAAGATCAACTCTTCCGCATCGCCGGAGGCGGTACGCTCATTGTTTCGCGGCGGCGAAGGAACAGCGCGGGGTAGCCAATGGCCATCGACCTGAACGGCCAGAGCCTGGGAACCGGACGGCAAACGCAGCGGTAACGTGCGCTGTTCCCAGTTGGCGACCTGGAAAGAAAAGTGATGCTGCAAGACACCGCCCGCGCCCACCGAAGTGATGAGGCGAGCGCGATCAATCACGGCCACGGCGGCGCGATCCGCCGCCCGCGCCTGCCCCCACAAGGCCAGGGCGACATCATTTTGACCGTAGCGGAAGGTTCGCCACGGCGTCGTCCCATCTACGCTCGTGGCAACCGCTTCACTCAGACCGATGCTTCGCAACTGCACGAGATCGGCTCCGGCCAGGTGCAGCGTGACCTCGCCCTCCATGCGGCCCGCGCCAAGAACGACCGGCAGCGGGACGTGCCAGCGATTGTCACGCGGCTTTAGATGGCGTGTGGCATGCAGACGAAGAGGCTCGCGCGCCCGCAGCGGCCGAGCCAGCGACAGCCGCCAACGCTCACCAACCGGCCGGGCGGCATGCAGCGTCGCCGCTTGCAAAGGACTGCGCGCGGCCAATCCCTGTAAGCCGCCGGCTATCTCCAGGGCGTACTGTCGTTCGGCGTGGAGAACACGATTGCCTCTCGCCTCACCGCCTGGGCTGACCGATTCATTGCTCCACGTCCACGGCTCGCCATCGCTGTCCGACAGGGATAGGTCAATCGTCCTGGGACTGCCAACCTCGGCTTCGAGCAGCAAGTGCGTCTGCACGGCGGCTTGCCCCGAAGCGACGAATACCTCGCTGGTGCATTTGGCCCGCAAGCGCGGCGGCCTCGGCCGGACGAGCAGCGTTCCCGACGGATTATTACCTCTATAGCGATAGAAATATTCCGGTAGCTGCTGACCCCACGGGCCATCATTCTCCGGCTCCGACCGTTGCGCGGTCGTATGCACGTCCAGATGGAACAGTCGCTCATCGCAGTCCAGAGCCAGAGCGCCTTCGCGGAAGCGCGCGCCCAGCGGCACCGCATCGGGGAAGGGCAGCGTTCGGTCTGTGAACGGCCCACTCCAGGCCGGCCGTAGATGAACGGTCAACGTCGGTACACGCGCGCGGGCCGGAGCGGCGGGATGGGCCATCCCGTCACTCGAACTATCCGGCGGCTTGCCCTCACGCCGCGCCTGCTCCGCGCAAACCAGCGGATGCGTGAGATCGACGTACAGCGTCGATCGGCCCGCCGCCGTGCGGACCCGCGAACCGCGTAGCAGATTCCCCGGACTCATCTCGATTCGTTCCAGGGTCCAACCGGCCGGCAGCAGCACAGGCAACTCAAAGAGTTGCCCATGACTGACCTCGTAGCCAATCTGCAAGGTCAGCGTCATGCCGCCGGCATCGCAGCGCCACCAGGCCATTTGGCGAGCGCGGAACTCGACGCCGTAGGCTTGGAATCGTGCCTTAGGCCGGCGCGGTGCCGCGTTCGCCGCTGAGCCTTCCGGCCCCAGACCGCCGCCCAACAGCGTTAGATGCTGCATGCCGATCCGGCGCTCGCCGCCGCTCTCACTGATCGAGTTTATCAGCCGGAAACCGCCAGGGTTCCAGCTTTCGACGCGCAGATCGGGATGCAGCCACAGCGCGAGCGTTTCGCCGCTCGGCACGCCACCGACCAGGCGCAGGCCGGGACTCCTCCAGGCGACGGTGCGTGAAGGGCCGGCCGGCGACCCCGCCCGACTCAGCGGTGCCAGGCAGAAGATTTGCCATGTCCCTTCGCGGACCGGCTCGCGCAAACGGATCACCAGACGCGAAGGCGAATTGCCGGCACCCGCCTGAAACGAGCAACCATCCACGTTCGGGCCAGCCACCTTGCGCAGACGCAGCTCCGGATCGCATTCACAGACCAATTCGCGGACCTCGCGCGTCCCCCCTTCCAACGTCAACTCAAACGTGGCGTCCAATCCTTCCGGATTCACTTTTTGAATCGTCTTCTGGCGGACGAACAGAACCGGAGGTTGCTCGCCGCCCGCCGTCGGCCGATCCGCCCGACGGACGCGGAAATCGATCTTGTCGCGTCCGCGCCCGACGATCTTCCAGCGGCGCAAATCGGCGCTATCCGCCGCATGCGGGCCGGACAGCAAGAGCGAATCGTCGCTCGCGCCGAGCAAGGTCACGGCGCGTCCCGCGGGCACGTCCAATTCCAGCAGCGCGACCGGGCAGGGGGGCGTCTCCAGATGGAAACGCAATCCTTCCGGTTCGGCCTCGGCGCGGGCCGACCATTCCAGCGATACCGTCTGCTCGCCCGTCGTCTCGACGAGGAGAGCGGGCGTCTTGTCATCGAACGCGGCCACCAGTGCATCGCCATTGGGAAAACGCGCCTGCCGGAGAGCGAGGTTGAAAGGTTCCAGGGACAACAGCCCCGGGGTCGTTGCCGTATGGATCACCTTCCATTGACCATCGCCGACAAGAGCCTCTTCTTTGAGGGTGGCATGATAGCGAGCCTCAAGCAATCGCGGAGGAACCTTGCGCGCGCCGGCTCGCGCGGCCCGCTCGACGCGCGCGTCAAACTCCGCGAGCGGCAAGCGAACGAGAACGCCGTCCTGAACGCGCTTCAACTCCTGCGGCAGTCGTTCGGGGGTGAGAAGTTGGCGACGAATCGCCGGCAGCCCTGCTTCTTCCCCCTGACAAGGTGGCAAGGTGGCAAGGTGGCAAGGTGACAAGGTGACAAGAAGACCGAGAGCCAACAGGATAAACACATGCGAGAGGCCCCGTAGCGAGCCTCGTGAGGTGGTCGCGCAGACTGTCCCGCCCCGGTCCTTCTCCGATGATCCTTGTGTTCCTATCACCTTGTCACCTTGTCACTGGGAAGAAACCGAGGGCGGCGGCGCATCGACGGTAGATGGTTCGCCGTTGGAGGGACGAGGAGCGGCACTTCTGCGGAGCAACGAGGAACCGGGCCGGCTCCGGCTAAAACTGGGTAAGAAAACGATTTGCCGGCGATAACGCCGGTGTACCAACCACTGGAGGACGACCACGCACAGCAACACCAGCGCGCCGGGTTCGCAACCGTAGACGATGGCCCACATCGTCGTCGGCCAGAACAGAATGCCGATGGCCGCCGCCAAGGTCGCCACGGCCAAAATCGGCCAAAACCACGCCGCCATCCGGCCGGTGCCGCCTGTATGCGGGCGAGCCAACCAGTACAAGCCCCACCCTGGGATCAACAGTCCCAACGAACAGACCAACAACCACGCTTGCTGGGGCGCATGCGTGAGGGTCATCGGTTCGACATGATCTTGCCAGCACACCAGCGCGGGCGTCGTCTGTGCTTCGTGGTCAAGCCGTTCGTCGTCGCTGTGCAGGCTATCGGGCAGCCATTTCTCGAACTCTCGTTCGAGATCGGCGTCGGTACGGTTCAGACGCGCGGCCAGCAGCCAGCCGCGCCGCGTCCAGGTGCGTTCCAGGCCCGCCCCGCTTTCGGGCGCGATGAGTACGCGATTGGGCGGAACGCTGACTTGCCAGCGTGTCGGCACCGCCGGCGCGCCGCGCAGATGGGGCGGCGACAACGTGGTTCGCAAGGGACTGATGCCGGTACGACCGGACGGCAGTTGATAGGACACTTCCAGCAAGGCCGTCTGACGCACCAGATCGGGGTTCAGACGCAAACGCGCAATGCTGCCTCCGTCGGTGCGCTGATTCTTCTCGTCCACGATGTCCGGCATGACTCGTTGATGGTTAAGCGCGATCCGCGCGTTGAGCGTCGGCACCGGCCCCGGCAGTTCGATGTCCAACTCCTGGCCGACGAGTTGACGGAGTTGGTAACTGGCTCGATAAATTTGGCCGCCGTTGTCTAGAAGCTCCACACGCACCAGGGCACGCTCGACAAGGACCGTGAACGACGCGGATTGCTCGGCGGCACGCAGCATGAGCGGCGCATCGAGCCGATGGGTCTGCAACACGAGGAGAGGCAATTCACTCCGCTTCTTGACCTCTTCGATATTCTGCTCGTCCCAAGGCGAGCCGATTGCAGGCAGCGGCAAAAAACCAGCCTTGCTCCACACGCGGACCTTGGTTTCGCACCGCGTCGCCTGCTCCGGCGTCACCAGCGGCACAAGGAACGACTCTCCCGCACGCAGCGCTCTGCCTTTATCGGCCAACGTCATCGAGTAATCTACGAACAGCCGGCAATCGGTTTGACCTGTCTTTTCGAGAGCGACGAGGCGCAGCCTTCCCCGAGGATTCACGGCAGACGAGTCCAGCGGGGCCAAACGCCCGCCCGCTTGAACTTTCAAGCTGTCGCCGGCGGCTGCAGGCACGCGCAGGCCAATCGATGCCGGTAGGTTCTGTGGTGATTGAAAACGCATCTCCTGACGAACGTCGGCGCGGTCGCCGTGTAGGGTCACGTCCGCCACCGACGTTACGACCAACTCGGGACGATACGGACGCCAACTCAGATCGATCCCCGGCAACTCCACGGGCACATTGCGGAAACGCCACGTCTGTTCGTGCGGTCCCGTTTGTTTGACGAATTCAAGATCGGCTTTGTCGGTATTGTTCAGCACCACCTCACTGTCGCGGGGAACCTCGATCTTCACTTCGCACTGTTCGACAACCCCTTGAGGTCGCGGCAACTTCAGAACGGTGTGGCCCTCCGATTTGAAGATGGGTTGATAGCGGCCGGCAAGCCGTACCGATCCTTCCCGTTGGAGAATAAACGAGCGGATCGTCACGGAATGCGTGTTCTTATCGGATGTCGCCTGGACGCCATCTTCGGTGGAAGACCACTCCGGAGGCACGAGGATTTTAAGTTGCTCCAGATCCGTCCATTTCGTCGCGGGGGTGATGGTCGTGACGATGTCCCAGTGCCGCTCCGCGCTCTCCGCTTTATCTCCACTCGAACCGGCATCCCGCCGATCGGGGATGGTTTGGACCGGAGGGACGCCGGCCCCACCGCTTGCTAACGGAGGAAGTTGTAGCTTCAGGGTGTGCGTCACGCGCGTCCTCGCCTGAGTATTCACCGTCTCGGCTTCCAGGTCGAGCCAGGACAGCGAACTGAGGCCGGTGAAGTCTTTCGGCTTCTCCACCTGCGGAATGTTGCCGTAGGTGAATTCCTTGACGACTCCCGCCGCCTCGCTGGCTGGCGGGTCCGTGATCTGGCGCGCTTTCATATCGCCGCGTTCGTGATAGTACAGGTGCAGCTTGCGCACCTGATTTCGCACCAACACGGTCCCGGTCTGCCGGGCTGCGCCGACGACGAAAAAGGGACCAATCGGAGCCAACGAACCGCTACGCGGCAAGGGGGTACGAACCGTAACCAGGACGTGAAGCGGATCGGCGCTGGGTTCCTTCAAACGGATGGCCCGCAGCGAGGCGAATTGCTTGTCAGTCTTCTCGATTTTAGGTTTAACCCGCGCGTCATCGGGCGGCACCACTTTCACGTCGGCCCCCAGCGGCACAAGCAGACTCCATACGTCAGTCAGCGCGCCTTCGACCTTGAGCGTTAGCTCCGCCTCGGTGGTCAGCCCCGCGTCATGGACCCGCACCTGAATGCGGCCCTCCGCCGTCAAAACGCGGACGCCCGACGGCGGATGCACTTCTTTCCAGGCCAGATCGAGCTTATCCACGGACTTGAAACTGGGATTGCCGCTGAGGTGTTGATTTTTCAAGGTCAACCCGGCGAGTTCGGAATCGCTCAAGGGCCGACCGCCGACGCGCACATCCTTGATATTGGCGGGCAAATCCAGATCCAGTGTGGTGATGGCCGCGTGGGGTAGAGTTAACTCGAAACCATGTGCGTTGCCCTCCCGCGCTGTCAGCGGCACGCATAGTTTCAGGGTCAATTCATAGCTGCCGGCCTTCTCGATCTTCACCGTGAAGCCGCCGGCCTCGCTACGGTCAATCTGCGGCACCCGTCCTTCAATCTGCGCGAAGTAGGCTCCCGCTTGAGGACACGCCAGCGCCACGATCGTGTTCGGGCGATCCGTTCTTCCCTCGAAACGCACCTCCAACTCGACCGCTTTACGTTCGACCTTGCCCTTCAGATGGCACTTGCTCGGCGCGGTGGGTTTGTCGAGTTGAACCAACTTCTTGAGACGCTCGATCTCCTCAAGCATTTTCTGATATTTCCCCGGCGTCATGATGACGCTGTTGGGCACAAGCTGAAGGGTCTCGGCGACTCGCTCACACACGACGACGATGGCGTCCGCGGGTAAGGCGGAAAAGTCCATCTTCTTGAGGTCGATTGTTTTTTTGCCTCCCGTGGACGGCGTGGGAGCGGGCACGGGCTTTTTCTCAGCGCTGGTGGTTTTGGTCGCGGTTGGTTGTTTCGCGGAAGGTGTCTCCTCGGAGCGCAACGGCAGCGCGATCGTCGTACCGAGAAGTAACAGAGCGAAATATCTGCCTGGCGAGGACAACATGAATGCTTCCTCTAGACGCCCGTAACCGTGAGCCGCCGGCCGGAGAGTCGGCGCAAGCGGGATATGTGTCAATCTACCATCCTAGCAGATGAGGGAAACCTTTCCGTCAGGGAAAACTTTGCCGGCGGAAAGAAGGACGCGAGATAGGTTGAGGGATGTACAACCTTTATTGGTTGTGCAACCCGCACACCGGGCACGATCGCTACACGATGCTTCCCAAGATTCCAGGGGCATCCGGCGACGGAACCGGCTCTTCTCCCGTTACGAGTAGCGGCATGCCAAGGTTCGCCAAGGCCAGCGGGCCAACCAGGAAATGGACCACCGACAAATATAATCGTTGAGGCGGTGAATCGCAGATCAAACCCACCAAGCCGTGTTGCGGAAGCGAGTGGAAAGGTATTCCGACTCCTTCCTCAATCAGCCAACCGAGGCAACTCGTATGCCGGCTCAGAATCTCCAAATGCCGCAAGGTCTGCTCGCAGTTCTCGCGCAGCTGACCAAGAACAAAAAAGCCGAGTCGATCCGCGCGCTCCCACACCGCGAGGGTATCCGCTTCGACAGGAACCACGAGCAAGTTGCATCCGGCCTGACGCAGCGCGAGGGCGTCCTCGTCGGAACAGGCGGAGACAGTGCGGCCCCGGAGCGTCAGCGGCCGGCCGTTGACGCGCAAGCCACGTTCGCCGAGCAAAAAGGAACGCAGTCCGTGACTGAGTTTGATTTGATCGCGGCGCTGGCCGTCTTGCCACAGTTCAATCGGTCCCTGATAGAGAAAGGGACTTTCCGGTTCCCATAAAGAGGCTTCCGGGATAACCACGCGCATGGTCGCGCCGATCGATTGCGGTGAGGTGCGGTGGGGGGGCAAGGGACGGAGCGGATAAGCGACCTCGACCGTACTGGCATAGGGGCAGCGCGGCCCCATGAGCCGGCCGCGAATTTCAGTCGTCGGCGTGTGACACTCAGCTGTCACCGTGATCCATAGCTCTGCCTCGGCCGGGATCAGCGAGCGATCATGTACCTCAAGCTGGCGAATGCGGTTGTCCATGAGGTTCGCCATTACAAAATCAGCATTGCGTCGCCGTAACTGTAGAAACGATACCTCTGCTCAATGGCGGCTTGATACGCCTGCCGCATCGAATCCATCCCCGTAAACGCGCCAACCAGGAGCAACAAACTGGAGCGCGGCAGGTGGAAATTCGTGATCAGCGCATCGACCGCGCGGAAATCGAACGGCGGAGCGATTGTCAAGTCGGTATCCCCCGACCACGCCGTCAACGGAAGTCCGCGCTGGGCCGCCGTCTCCAGCACACGCACGCAAGTGGTGCCGACGGCCACGACGCGCCGGCCGCGCGCCTTGCAAGCGTTGATGGCTTCCGCCGTCTCGGCCGACAACTCGCCCCACTCGCTTTCCATGCGATGCTGCGTCACCTCCTCGACCTGCACCGGCTGAAACGTGCCCGGTCCGACGTGCAAGGTCACGAATGCTTGTTCGATGCCGCGTTGTTTCAATTGCTCGAAAACGGCCGGCGTGAAGTGCAACCCCGCCGTCGGCGCGGCCACGGCTCCCGCGTGCTGGGCGTAGACGGTTTGATAGCGTTCCCGATCGCGCTCGGCGGCGCGGCCCTTGCGGATGTACGGCGGCAGCGGCACACGGCCATACCGCGCCAGCAATTCGCTCGCCGATCCTGGCTCGCCGGGCTGCGCCAACCAGCGCCCCGCTGGCGTCTTGCCCACCAGACACAACCGCAGCGGCGGACACGCGGCATCGCCTTCCGGCCCATCGACGAGCAGCGTTTCGCCAACAATAAGCCGGCCGCGCGTCTGACACAGCAACTCCCAGTTTCCATCGGGCATAGCGCGCAGAATCAACCCCTCCCACTTGCCCTCGGTACGAGCGCGCCGGCCGACGACCCGCGCCGGAATCACACGCGTATCGTTGAACACCAGCAAGTCGCCCGCTTCGAGCAGACTCGGCAAGTCGCGGAACTGGCGATGCTCCTGCACCTCTCCGCCTCGGCGCACCACCAACAGGCGAGACTGGTCGCGCTCCGCGCACGGTTCCTGCGCGATGAGGTCGGGCGGCAATTCATAATCGAACTCATCGATGTGAATAGCTGACTCTCCATTCTCACCAACCCGCAGCGCCAGCAAGGGAATCCCTTGCTGGCGCTGCGGGCTGATAACTCGACTCACTTGAAGTTTTTCAGCCACTCGTCGAAACCCTTCTTGTAGGCTTCCACGGTCTTGGCCGGCCCCGTCAGTTTGATCTGATAGGGATCTTTGGGACCATCAAAATAGATCGCCAGCATACGATAGTTGGGCTTGTCCTGTGTCTTGGAGCGCGGATTGAACGGTTGCGGATTGAACTTGTACGTGCCGCGCACATCGAGGTAGGTTGCGGGACGATCGCCGATCTTGATTTCCTTGACTTCAGCAACCTCGTCGATCTTCTTGCCTTCCGGCGGCACAAATTGACCTTTCCAGCGTGTGATGTTCGCCTTGCTGCCGCCGCCGAGCTTTTGGAAAATGACCAACTCCGCATCGTCTTTGTCGTCGCCCTTTTTGGGCAGACGGAACTGCGTCAAGCGCATGCGATTGGCCGGCGCTTCCTCTTTCCAATCGCCGGGCGTTTTCGATTTCGCGCCATCGAGATTGACCACGACGCCCTTGCCTTTGTCCTTGTCGGCGTCCGCCGCGACCGATTCGCTCGCGGAAGGACTGCACGCCAGGGCCAAAAAGGCCAGCACCACGAAGCCAAGAATACGCTGCATTCGTCTCCCTCCCCTGCGAGTAAATGCCCATCGAACATTTCTGTCAGTTAACGGGATGGCCGAAGGCTTGGCAAGAGGAAGGCGGTCCTCGTCGCCGTTGCCTTCGCTGCATTCATCGCTTACACTCGATGAAGATTCGGAGGATTTTTTCATTATGTCCGTCGAAGCCGCCGTTTCCGAGTTGATCCGCCGTTGTCGAGCCGGCGAAGTCCCCGCCCGCGAGCAACTGTTCGCGCGCTATCAGCATTATCTCTACGTGTTGGCCCAGGCTCAACTTGGCCGGCGTCTGCGCACCAAGTGCGCTCCTTCCGATTTGGTCCAGCAAACCTTGCTGGAAGCCCATCGCGATTTCGGCGGCTTTCAAGGCCACCACGAAGGCGAATTGCTGGCCTGGCTGCGGCGCATTTTGGCTCACAATCTATTCAACGAAGCGCGCCACTATGGCGCTCGCCAGCGCGACACCGACCGCGAAGTGTCCCTCGATCAAGTTCAAGCCGGCGTCGATCATTCCTCGCTGGCTCTGGAGCGCTGCCTGGCGGCGAATGGTCCCAGCCCCAGCCAACTTGCCCTCCAGCACGAGGCCGCCGTGCGTCTCGCCGACGCGCTCGCCCGCTTGCCGGAAGATTATCAGAATGTTCTGTTGCTGCGCGTCTTCGAGGAACTGCCGGCAGAAGAGGTCGCCGAGCGCATGGGGCGCAGCGCCGGCGCGGTGCGCATGCTGCAAATGCGCGCTCTCTCCGCGCTTCGTCAAGAGATGGATCAAGACACCCGGAGCTGAGACATTCGGTAGAGTCATTGGAGAGCTTCTCGGCGTGTTCCGTCACCTCCACCGCCACGAGGAAGCTGGTGTCGAGTCCATGCATCATCGTCGGCCATTCAGCATTTCACCGAGTGCAAGGACAAATGAGGTCTTGTCAGTGGAGATCAATTTCGATTGACCCAGGAACAGGACATTACTTATAGTCCATAAACAAAACCAGGAACCGCAGAAGGGGAGAACCTCATGGCATGAGGTGACGAGAGGGCGACGCCGCCAGCCGGCGCAGTGTCCTGCCGGCGACACCACATAGAGCCGATGGATGGCTATGTCGAGAAGGTGGACTTTTTCAAGGAGGATTGCAATGAGGCAATTTGGCTTCCTTTGCGTAGCGGTTGGCTTGTTCTTGGGCCTCGCCCAGAACGCTCCTGCGGGGGTAATCACCTTTGATAACCTGAGCGGCAACACGGGAGCCATTCCCAAGGGCTACGGCGGTCTCAATTGGGATAATTTCGCTTACATGAGTCGTACCTACCTGCAACTCTCTGGATACAACGGGTATACGAACGGAGCTGTGTCTTCTCCGAATGTGGCTTTCAACGCCGCCGGCTTACCGGCAAGCGTATTGAGTAGCAACCCCTTCACCCTCAACAGCGCTTACTTTACGGCTGCCTGGAGAGTTGGCCTGACCATCGCCGCGACGGATAATAAGGGCGATACCAAGACCTTTGTCGTTTCCCCATCGGGGCCGATGCGTGAGACCTTCAACTGGACCGGCATTACCAGTGTGACTTTCACCCCCTCCGGCGGGTATCCGGCCCCCAAGGCCGCAGGCGATGGCACAGAGTTCGCCTTGGATAACCTGACTGTTAACGCCGCCACCGTCCCAGAGCCGGGCAGTCTGACCCTTTTCGGCTTGGGCGGCCTGGCCCTGGCCGGCTACGGTTGGCGGCGGCAGAAGCAGACCGTGACGGCCTGATTGAGCCTGCTCAAGTTGGCCGGCATATTGGCCCTTCGAGCGGGTGACAGGAAGCATCGAAAGGATAACGGATGATCCGCGGCGCTATCGTTCATGGCTTACCTCCTCGTCTGGCGCAACACGATTTGCTCGATGGCCCAGCGCGCCGCCTCGCGGACCAGCGGTTCGACATCGTTCAGCGCGCGGCGAAGGGCAGGCAACGCGGCGGTATCTCCGGTGTTACCCAAGACCAGGGCGGCGTTGCGCAACAGGCCGCGCCGCTTCGTCCGAAACAGCGCGGTGCCACGGAAACGATGACGAAATGCCTCCTCGGATAAGCCCAGCACCTCAATCAAATCGAGCTTTTCCAATTCGGGACGCCCGTGCAAAGCCGGCTCCTTGCCCGATGGTGCCTTGCGGTTCCAGGGACACACTTCCTGACACACATCGCAACCAAATAGCCAATCGCCCAGGCCGGCGCGCAGTTCCGGCGGAATCTCGCCCTTGTGTTCGATGGTCAGATAGCTGATGCAGCGCCGCGCGTCGAGCAGTCCGGGAGCGACGAAGGCCGTGGTTGGGCACGCATCCAGACAGGCGGTACAGGTGCCGCAATGACTGGCGGTGTGCGGCGGATCGGCTGACAACTCCAGATTGACCAGCAGCGCGCCGATAAAGAAATAGCTGCCCTGGCGTTTATTCAGCAGCAGGGTGTTTTTGCCGAACCAGCCCAGACCCGCCCGGCGAGCGAAGTCGCGTTCGAGCAGTGGAGCCGTATCCACGACGCCGCGGCCAAGGCAGTCAGGGCGCTCCTGGCGGAGCCAGTCGAGCAGGCGATTGAGGCGAGTACGCAGAACATCATGATAATCCGTGCCGCGCGCGTAGCGGGAGACTCGTCCGCTTCCAGGCCGCTCGCGGCTTAGCGTCCCCCTGTCATTGGCAGGACCGTAATTCATGCCGACCATGACGACGCTACGGACTTCGGGCAGGATCGAGGACGGATGGCGTCGCGCCTCGCGGTGGCGGTGCATGTAGTCCATCGTGCCCGCGAAGCCACGATCGAGCCAGTCGCGCAGACGGCCGAAGCCGTCGGCCTCCGTCGCCGGGGCAATGCCGGCCAACTCGAAGCCTAGCGTGTGGGCATGCTGTTTCAGGCGATCCTCCAGGGTAGCCATGTGTTCATCTTAACGGATACGGGCTGATGGAGCAGCAACCGGCGTCCGCCGATTGCCGATCGATGATCGCAGCCATATCACTTACCACAACGACAGCAAAGGCGCGAAATCGAATAGAGAATACCGGTTCCGCGTCGAAGAAATGGGTTGATGCGCCGCGTGTGGCGGCGTCGAACGTCCGCAACGAAAATACAAGGAACGAGCGAATGCGCATGGTGAAGTATTTCCTGATGGCCGTGCTGACGATGGGTCTCGTGGCCGGCCTGGGTGTGTTCCAGGCTGCCGACAATGCCAAGCCCAAGTACACCATCGAAGAGGTCATGGAGAAGGCCCATAAGCCCGCCAAGACCAGTCTCTTTGTGCAAGTGAAGACCGGCAAGGCGAGCGCGGAGCAGAAAAAGCAATTGTTGGAGCTTTACGAAGAGATGGCCAAGAATCCGGCACCCAAGAGCGAGAAGGGCAACGCCGCCGACTGGAAGAAGCGCACGGGTGATCTGGTCAAGGCAACGAAGGACGTGATCGCCGACAAGGAAGGTGCGACGAAGGAATTGGCCAAGGCGGCTACCTGCGGCAAGTGCCACAGCGTCTACAAGAACGACGACTAGCACAGGATTTGTCCGCGAACCATCGCCGGACCATCACTTGCTTCAAGATGTTCGCATCGAGCCGACCAGCCCGCTGGCCGGCTCGCGTTTTTCTTTGCGCGACGAGGGCGTTATGAGACACATGCTGGCGCTTGGATTGCTGGCGGGGACGGTCTTGGGCCTGAGCGCGACGGAAGCGGACAAGACGCCGACCATCAAGCAAATCATGCAGCAGGCCAACAAGCCGACCGGCATTTTCTTCAATCTGAAAAAGGATCTCGAAGACGATGATCCGATGTGGGCCGAGATGCGTGCGGAATCGCGCGAACTGGTTCAGTTGGCGGACGCGCTCGGCAAGCAGACGCCGCCCAAAGGCGACAAGGCTTCGTGGATGAAGTTGAGCCGTGCCTACGCCGCCGATGCCACGAAACTTGATCAGGCTATCGCCAAGAGAGACCGCAAAGCCGGCCGCGCCGCCATCGCTCGCATGGGCGGTGCCACTTGCACGACTTGTCACAAAACCCATCGACCGAAGTAAGTGACTGTGCCCTAAGCCCCTCTCCCTCGGTACTCCGGGGGAGAGGGGTTGGGATGAGGGGGAGAGAAGCCTGCGAAAAATGCCCCCCTCACCCCCAACCCCTCTCCCCTGAGTACAGGGGAGAGGGGAGCTTGCGGGACAGACTCTAAGGGCCGGATCGTCGAGATACGAATCTACTCGGTTTCATTCTCCAGAATATCAACCGATGGTAGATCGCGGTTCGCCCGGTGGACGCGCAACACTTCACGCAGTCTTTCGCGTCCTACCGCTGCATAGGCGGCGTCGAGCAATTCGTAAGCATACTCGGTGTGTTGCTCACCACCGATGGCCCAAAGATCCTTACCCAGTTTCAGGGCCGTGCCTGGAAAGCCTTCACGCAACGCCTGGCGAGCTTCCGCGACCACGTCGAGCGGATTGTCGGTTTCACTCAGATATGGCCATAACTTCGCGTCCTTGAGGGACAGGGGCCGATATTGTTCCGGTCGTACAACGATGCCCATGCCTTCTTGCGTCCGCGCGGTGGGCCGACGTCGCGAGCGCCCGGCGAAGCGATCAACGTAAGCCGCTCCAACCTCGCTCCGCGATTTCGTGGCGAAAGCGGTTATCCGCTCGCGCCAAGCATCGAGCTGTTGCATCTCCTCTTCATACTCCCTCTTCGCATCCAGGTCGTACTCGCTGTACTCCTCACAATCGCGATACGAGTATTCCAAATGGAGCCGGGCAGCCTCAAAGAGATCATCGCCGTCCACAGACAGGTCGAAAGCATCCGAGGCATAGTAAGATGCGACACAATTGGAAGCAGCGGCGGAATCATCGAGATAACAGCCCCAATGGAGACCGTCGATATTGCCGGCTAAGACGGTGAAGAACTCCGGCGGATCGAAGTAGTAACGCCAGTGCAAGAGCAGACTGAGGCGAGGCGAACGGCGATCGAATCGTCCCGCCAGCACTTCAAACGGACCCACTAATTGCAGAGATAGCTCATCGAGGGCTTTGAGGGGTTCGAGGGGACGCAGCCGCCGAGCGAAATCCCAGAAGCGAAAGAAGTGTTCGGGGAAGTCGAAGCCATACAGTTCGCGGAGTTGTTGACGTCGATCAATCATAAGGCAGAAAGCAGAAGTCAGAATGCAGAATGCAGAATGAAACAGGATTGTATTTCATTCTGCATTCTGCATTCTGACTTCTGCATTTAAGAAAGTATCCCGGTGACAACCTCACCCTGTACCAACTCGCGCGGCTGGTTGAGGTGATTGAGAACCATCGTGGCCGGATCGATGCCGACACTGTGATAGATGGTGGCGAGCAACTCGCGCGGATGCACAGGATTCTCGACCGGAGCCGAGGCCGTCTTGTCGGACTTGCCGTAGACCAGGCCGCGTTTGATGCCGGCACCGGCGATGACACCTGTGTAGCAGTATGGCCAGTGATCGCGGCCGTCGTCCTGGTTGTCGTTGCCGGACGTGCTGACGCCGCGCTGCGGACTACGGCCAAACTCACCGACCGCCACCACCAACGTCTCGGACAGCAAACCGCGTTGATCCAGATCGTCGATCAACGCCGAGAGAGCGCCATCGAGCATCGGTGCCGCCTGATCCTTCATGCGTTTGGTCAAGCCGGCATGCACGTCCCACGAGTGATTGTCGGAGTTGGCCACTTTGGGCCAGTTGACTTCAACGAAGCGCGTGCCCGCTTCGATAAGACGGCGAGCCAGCAAACAACTTTGGCCGAACGTGTTCAGACCATAGCGTTCGCGCACGGCGCGCGGCTCATCGGACAGGGTGAATGCCTTCCGCGCGCGGCCGGAGATAACGAGGCCAAGCGCCTTGCCGTAGTATTCATCGAGGCTGTATTTAGCCGTGGCTTTCTCGATGGCCGGCATGCCTTCGTTGATCGTCTCACGCAGCGACGCCCGGCGCTGGAGACGGTTCGACGATACCTCATCGCGGAGTTTCAGGTCGTCGGTCTTGACACGCTCCATCTTGCTCATGTCCATGTCGTCGCCGGACGGATAGAGCAGATAAGGATCATAGGCCCGGCCGAGGAAGCCGGCTGTGCCGCCCTTGCCGACGACGTTACTCTCTTGCAGAGGGCGCGGCAGCATGACGAACGGCAGCATCGGCACGGTCGGCGGCTTGAGGCGGATGATATTCGAGCCGACGTTGGGGAAGTCCTTGGGGCTGGGCGGTTCCAACTGGCCGGACGGACTGACTTTGTCGGCCGTGTAACCCGTCAACATCTGGTAGATGGCGGCCGTGTGATTGAACAGGCCGACCGGCGTATAGCTCATCGAGCGGAGGAGCGTAACCTTGTCGTTGACCTTGGCGAACTTCGGCAGCAATTCGGTGAACTTGCAGCCGCCGACCTTGGTATCAATGGCCTTAAAGACGCTCTTGACGTTGGCCGGGACGTTGTCTTTGGGATCCCACAGATCGAGGTGGCTGGGTCCACCCTGGAGATAAAGAAGGATGACGCTTTTGGCTTTGCCGAATCCAGGGCCGCCGCCGGCTTGTTTCTTCTTGGCGTGCGCTTGCAGCGCGAACATATTGCCCAGGCTAAGGCCAAGCATCGCGGAACCGCCGACACGCAGCAGTTCCCGACGGGTCATGCCATCGCAGGTCGCTCGGCCTGCTTGTCCGGGGATCACGAGCATTGGTCAATTCCTCGCAAGGGATGGATAGTCGCGGCGGGAGGGAGGCAGTCGGTCGAGTCGAGAGACGCTCCCACGGTGAGCGCAAATCACCACTCTTCTATGTGCAACTATACTCAGACGGCGAGCGCGCTGTCAAACATTATCCGTCTAACAGCAGCGCTCGCCGCTATCGACGCGCTCAGTTGCCGCGTCCCTGCCCCGACTTGACCTGCTCCTCCAGTTGACGCACCTGATTGCGAACATCGCCGAAGCGCTGCGGCCAGGTGCGTGCGCCGACTTTGTGGAGTGTCTGCTTCGCCGGCTCCCACTGGCGCAGATGAATCTGAGCGGCGGCCAACTTCAAAAGTCCCGTTGGCTCCAAAGCGCGAATGCGAGCGACCTGCTGCCACTGCGTCACGGCTTCCGGCCAACGGTCTTCCTGTTGGCGAATCTCCGCCAGCAGCGTGTGGCTTTCCGATTCGCTCGGCAATACCTCGACGATGGACGTGTAAGCGCGTTCTCTCTCCTTGGGCTGGTCTGCCAGTCGGCGGCCAAGATCCTGATACAGTTTGATGTCGCGCCGCGACAATTCGACCGCCTGGAGCAATGCGAGAATGGCTTTCTTTTTGTCGCCCTGTTTGTCGAGACAATCAATCAGCAAGCGATGCGTCTCCATGTCGTTGGGCTGCAAACTAATGGCCAACTGGAGTTGGAGGATCGCTTTCGCGGTCGCGCCCTTCGCAAGGTACACCTGACCGAGTGCCTTGCGAATGATGGCGCTATCGAGTCCGGTGGTGGCAATCTGATTGTCGCGGCTGGCAACGTAGCCATCGAGATCGGGCGCGGTACGCAGAACCTGTTTGAGCGACTCCAGCGCCTGCGTCCGCCCGTAGTGCGTCGGCCCCCAGCTGACAATGGCACCGCCGGCCGCATCGACGGCCTCCGCCGTCTTGCCCAGGCCAGCGAAGGCGTGGGCCAATTGCGAGTAATAATTCGATAGGACACCATTGCCGATGCCGCGGCGCGGATGCGTGCGCTGGTGCAGCGGAATCGCCTCGTGGTAGTAAGCCACCGACTGCGCATAGAGTTTGTTGTCCAGGCAACTCGCTCCCAGCACGGCCATGACATTCTCCTGCCAACGGTCCTTATCGTGGAAGAAGACATCGGTCTGCGTGAGCAGCGCGAGCAAATCCGCTTGCTGGTTCGTGTGGTAGTAGGCGCTCATCAACTGCACGCGATAGGACAGGTTGGCTGGCTGTCTCGCCACCAGCGGTTGCAATAGCGGGATCGATTCGGCGTAGCGTTTCTGGGCTTGCAGGTAGGTCACCAACTGCGATTGCCCCGGCTCATCGAGGAGCTTGGCTTTGTGTGCGGCCAACAAAATCTCGATAGCGCGTCCGTAGCGATAGATTCCGTGATAGAAATACTCGGCGATGTACTGAACAGCCGGCCCGGATTGCAGGTGCTTGGACAGCACTTCCTCGGCGACCCTGGCAAAGTCGGCTTCCTTGGCCGCCCAGAAGTACGAATTGCCGCGATAATAAAGAACACGGTTGCGTTGCTGCCGGGATTCGAGGTCGCGGCGCAATTCCGACAACGTGAGCGATAAAAGGCGCTTATCCAGATCGCCCAAGTCCTTGGCTTCCTGCCGCCACTGGGCGATGGTCCAGCTGAAATGATTCCAGCCATCCTGATTGCTGAAGCGGAACCAGGCCGGTTCGTGTTCGATCTGGTTGAGGAAGAAGGCGACGCCTTCGCGCGGACTGATGACTGTGCGCACCGTCTGGGCCACGTTGTTGACAATGTTCTGATGCTGGTTGGTCCACTGTTTAAGCAGTTCGGGCAATTGTTTGAACGCGAAGGCTCGCAAGTCCTTTTCAACACCATCCAACTTCTTGCCGTGTGCGGTGCTGTAGAGGCGGCACAATTGTTCGATCAACAGCCGGCGCTGTTCTCGATCGGGTCCAGCGAGTTCCGCGCGAAGTTTGCGTTCGACCGTTTGATAAAGCTCCAAGCCACTACCCAGTGACACCGTGCCGTCACTGGAAAGCGTGTTGTGATAGAGCTGATACAGCCGGCGTTTCAGCCAGTAGCGTTGTTGTTCGTGGGCGGGATGGCCAAGTTGATCGAGCAGCACCTTCTCGCCACGGTCGAAGTGGCGAGCACCTTCGAGGAACACAATCAACGTGTTCAAGGCATCGTTGGCCGACGCCGGCAAAATGCCGTCGTGGGTTTCCTGATGCTCGGTCAGCGCGGCTTGTAAGACCGTGACGGCTTGGTCGCCACGCTTGTGAGCATTGAGTGTTTCGGCATAGCGAAGGGCGATATGCAACCGATCGAACGAACCCTTCGCCTCTCGGCGATGCAGGCTCTCAAGTCCGCGAAGCTGTTCTTGTGCCAGCGGAACTTGCGGAATGGCACCGAGTCCGGCAAGGAAGTCAGCCATGAGACGCGGTTCGCCCGGCGACCATTCGCCCTTGAATGCCCGTTGCAAAGCGGCCAGCGCCGCCTTGGCGTGCGGACCGGCCTGGTTCTTCAACTCGGCCGCGCGTCGCTGAATCAGACATTCCAGCAAGTCGAGCGCGCGACGGTCAACGGGCGTCTGAGCGTGCTGGCGAAGCTTCGCCAGGTGCGCGGCCAATTCATCGACGGCGGCTTCATCGCCGACCTCGGTGAGCAGCGATTGCATACCCGTGAGGAACGGATAGACCTTTGCTGCCGTGTGGCCGATGACCGCGTCGGCCAGGCCGGTGACAAGGCGGAAGTCATGGCTGGCCTGATAGAACTGGAGGAGCAAACTCAAGTGTTGCTGCGGCGCGCTGGCTTTTTCCAGCAATGCCGTAAACATCAACAATTCGGCTTGATCGACCGTCGCCGGCGCGTGCTGGTCGGTGCGTTGCCAAACCCGTAGGCGACCGTACAGCGTCTGATGAATGCGCCATTCGTCCATGGTCTTGTACATCGCCAGCCGCGCCCGTTCATGCTGTTCGCGACGGTTGGCGGCCAGATACCAGTCGGCCAGCGTTCGATAGGCCAGCGGTCCAAGTTCGTCTTGCTTCTCGATCGCTTCGAGCAGCTTAATCGCTTCGGGAATGCGGCCCTGCTCGGCCAGCACGTAGCCAAGCGATAGACGCCAGTGATTGTCGGCATCGCCAGCGCGAATCCACTCGCTGAGCGCTTTTTCCAGTTCCTTCGGACGGTTTTGCGCGATCAGCAACGAGTATTTGAGCTGATTCCAGTGTGAGCCGTCCTCTTCCTGGGCGATGCCCTTATCGAGATACTTGTGCAAACGTGCGACGAGCGCGGCATCCGCATTCTTGCGTGTGGCCAGGTTCATCAACGTCATCACGAAACGCTCGCGGAGGATGTCGTCAAGTTGTTGCGCGGTCGTTTGCTCGGATGCGGATTCACGCGCCTTCGGTGGTTCAGCACCAAGGAAAGCCCAACACTCGGCGGCGACCTGCTTCAGGTCTTGATCCAGGAGCGTCAGCAGATAGAGACGCTCGATCTTCAACCACGGTGCCAGCGCACCGCGTTCCTTGGCGATGGCCGCACGGAGACGATCCGCGAAGCCTGCACGGGCCAAACGAAGATTCTCTTCCTGCTTCTTCCTCAGCTCGATGCGTGTGAGCTTTTCAGGATGTTTAATATCCTTCATATTCGCCGCCTGACGGACCGCGATCATGCGATCGCTCAGCCGATACAGCCCGCCTACCGACGCCTTCAAGCGATCGCTTTGGCCTTCGGCATCCGAGAGTTTGGCGAGCAGGGTGAACGCTTCGTCCTCATACTCGGCCGACCACGGCTGTTGCAGCAGCGCCGCGAACAATTCGTTCGCGTAGCCGGGGCGGTAGGCTTTCGCTCCCGTCTGCCATTGCGAATGCAGGAAGGCGAGCAACGCGGTGGGATTGTCCTGACGATTCAGCACTTGCACGAGAACCCGGCCAAGTTGGTGCTTCGTCTCGGCGTCGGTTTCCGCCGACCAGCGTTTGTGTAACCCATCGCTAATCGGCTTCCATTCGGAAGGCGTATTCGCCGAAATCCACTGGAGATAGTGCTGAATTTTTGTGGGAGACAGCGTTGCGATGCCGGCGCTCAGATCAGCCAGCAGCGTCTTGCGAATGTGCTGGGCTTCGTCGCTTTGCTGAAATTGTCCGGCCGAAAGAATCCTGTCGGTAAGGGACAACGTGGCGTCCTGGTGCGAGAAATACAGGGCGGACTCGGCCAACGGTTTCAACCAGCGCGGTTCGATGCGGTTGGTGTAGAAATTATGTCCCTGGCCGAGTGCTTGAAAAATGGCCGCCTGCACGCGGGCGAAAGTCGCGGCCGACAACTCGCCAGGCTTCCGTCCTTCACGCAGCCAATCCGACATAAGGGCGTTGGCCTTGTCCATTTTCTCGGTGCGAATCAAGGCACTGAGGTACTGCGCATAGGGCGAGTAGTTTTCGGGATTCCGCTTGATCCAGCCGGCCAGATAATCGACCAATTCAGGATAGCGGCCCTGCCCTTCGAGAAGTTGGGCATGCAGTCCGCGCAGCGATTCTTGTTCGTAGGGCAACCAGCGGGCATTTTTGTCGAGGACATTTTTCAGCCAGGCGTAGGCGGCGGGGTAGTCGCCGGCGTTCACCAGAGCCTGGAGGTATTGCAGCTGCAACGAATAATCGCGCGGCCAATCGGTAGCAAGTTGCTTCCGCAAACGCAGCGCCTCGTCGGTTTGTCCGGTTTGCTGGACGGCTCCCCGGTGCCGCTGCGCCCAGAGTTTCATGCTGTGGCGATGGTCCGGCTGACGAGCATAGATCGGTTTAAGTTCATCCAGGAGGGCGAGCATTTCATTGGCCTGGAGAATCTGCCCGGCCTGACTCAGAATGTGTTCGGCCAAAACGAGATCATCGGATTCAGCCGGCTTGGTCGTCTTGGCTTTCGCCAGACGGCCGGCCTCTTCGAGCAGTCGTTTCCGCAACTCCTCATGCCGGCGGCTGACTTGCATGAAGGCATAGCGCAGCCAGCGCATGCCGGGCTTGCCCGTGGCCAGCGTCTCGCACTTTTGCAAGTGTTCGGCCGCTCGCGTCCACTGCTGGCGGGCCGCAAAGTAACCGAGCAGCCTGAACTCATCGTCGAACGAGGCATTCTTCGTGACGGCGGCTTTCTTCGCCTCGGCGACCGTCTTCCTCGGCAGACGAAGGAATTGCACCTCGTCTTTATCCGCCAGTTCGCCATTCATCTGCTTGGCGAGATCGACGGCGGCAGACGCCTTGATCGTCCGTGTCACCCGCGAGGAAACACGTCCCTGGTCGTCGGTCGTCTCGATCTTGCGCGCCCACCAACTGCCGGCCACTTCGATGAAGTCCTCGAAAGTGATGATCGAGGTTCGCTTGCCGCTCTGTCGTTGCTCGATGCGAACGACAACGTGCCGCGTCGTATCAATCAAAATGCGCGTCTCGTATCCGGGGCTGGTCGGATGTTTGAGTACGAGCAACGTCCGGCCATCCTTTTGCGGCTCCATCGTGGCGAGGTAGTGGGCATAGCTCTCATCAAGCGATGACAACGAGTAGTCACTGAGATCGAGAGGCCGGGTATGCGGATCGCGGGGCATGGCCGCGCGAATGCGTCCGAGCCGGAACGGACGGGAGAAGATGCCGCGTTCGCGGCCATCGCACCATTGAATCAGCGTTGCCTGTCCGTCGCCTTCGGTGCGCGTGAGCCAGGCACCAGCGGAGAGCAGAGCCAACAGCCGCGAGCGCGAGGAGAGTTCGCCCCAGCGGACATCGAACGATTCGCTCTGTTGCGTGATTTCGATGCCACCTTTGAGTTTGGCCAGCTTATCGGTACGCAACAGACTGTCGGCCAGCGCGCGCGCCTCGGCAGACCACGTTGATTGAGCGCGTTTCGCCGTGCCGGTTGCCGGCGCGAGTTGCGGAAAGAGCGAGGTCAACCACTGCGCTTGTTGAGCCGACCAACTCGGTCCTCGCCGCGGGTTAGCGAAGAATCCTCTAGGCGTGTCTTTCCACACCCCGGAACGCTCCCCTCCTGACCCGAAGAAACCCAGTTGGTTGTTCTCAGACTGGAAATCACGCTCTTGAGCCAGATTAAGTTTGACATCGCCTGCAAACAATTCCTCTCGATACACCCTTGCGAGCTGTTCCTCCGGCTCCTTTTCGCGAGCAGCCGGCTCTTCCTTCCGATCCTTGTCTTTCGCGCTTTCATCCTCCAATACCGGCAATCCTGGGAGGGCTTCTCCAGCCGGCGGCGCACCCGACTCTGGGAGACGATCCCCTAATTCACGCCGATCCTCGAACTCTGCCCCATCGATCTCTAAAGGCACGCCTGCGGATCTCGCTTCACCGCCACCCACGCCACCCAGGTAGAATTCGTTGGCACCGGGTTTGTGAACTCCCGATGCCGAATCGAATAGCCGTACCCCCGACTGCGGAAATTGAATCGGCGGTTCATCCTGAATCCAACTCACATCACGACCGAGGCCAGCGAGTTGACGCAGAATGCGTCGATGCAAGCCGAGCCGCCATTCGCTGGCGCGTTTCATTTGCTGTTGCTTCAACTCATAGTTGGCATTGTCGCGCCCCTGGGCGAAAAACTTCTCGCCATCGCGCATGCGGAACGTGCGCTTGACCTTGAAACGCTCGCGGTCGGCGTCGCTTTCCAGCACCAGGAGCGAGGTGTACGGCGTGATAATTTGAAACTCTTCCGATAGCGCGATGATCTCATCGTGAATGGCCGGCGAGGATCCCTGTTCGAGCAGATGATCGAGGTGCATGCGGGCCCACAGACGCGGGATGAACGAATTGCCCTTCTCGGCGTCCTTGAGCGGAACGGAAGCGTTGAAACGCACGGGTTTGCCGCCGCGCATGCCGGTGACGATGACTTCGCCAACCTGATCGCGGCCCTCCGGCAGATAACGGCCAAGCAGGATTTGCTGCGCTCCGGCCGGCAGGTTCGGCAATTCCTCCGGGTAGACGCTGGCGGTACGCACCCCACGGAACTCGACTTTCAGATCGCGCAGCGCCGGCTGCGTGATTTCACCAAGCAATTCGAGCGCGACCGCGACGGGCGTTTGCTCGCCACCAATGCGTCGCACCGAACCGCCGCCCAGCGCGGCCATTGCCTTCAAGACGCCGGACTCGTAACTGCTACCGGGGCTGACTGCATGGAAGGTGCCGAGCTTGCCGCGCTCGTCGTACAACCGGCGCAGCCGTTTGCTGAAAGCCACCGCATCGGCGTCGCCGGTCGTGATGATGCCATCGCCGATGTAGATGACGTGAGTATCGGGTCCACACCGCTGCATAACCGAGGCGAACGCCTTATCGAGATCGGTCCAGCCGAGCGATGTGCGGTGGGAGAGGAACTGCCGCAAAGTGGCGAGGTTGCCAGAAGCGGCCGGCACTGCCTTCTCGAAAACCCAATCGCATTCTACGTCGCAGGCGGCCAGATTGACCGTATCCTTCGGCGTTAGCGCTGCCAGCAGCGCGGCCAGGAATTTCGCCTGCGCCGCGCGCTGGCGGGCATCCATTGATGCGGAGGTGTCGGCCAACACCAGCAGATGCAGCGGCACGCCATCGGGGAGAATGTCCCGCTCATAGTCGCCGGTGGCGGGCGGCGTCAGTTGCAGCATGAAATAGCCGTCTTCGCCGCGACGATGCGGGATCATCACCACATCCGTTTGCTTGCCGTCCGCTTCGATGACGACCTCGAAATCCCGCGCCGGCGTATATTCCTGAGCGCTGAACTCGACGTGAGCCGAGTGCGCGGTACGGTCCAGCCGGGCCGGATGCGTTGGACACGTCACCTTTTTGAGTGGAGAGGCGGAGTTGATTTTCACATCCATATCGAGCTGCTTCAAGGGATGCAACTGAAGCATCTCGCTCTGCAAGGCGTAGCTGTAACGATACTGGCTGCCCTTGAGGGGCAAAACCTGCGTGTAGGTGATCTTGATGCGCTTCTCGGAGTGGGCCGGGATCGGATAAACGCGGGCCTTGAAGACGTTGCCGCCCGTCCATTCCAGCAATCCCGGATCGCGTTTTTCCTGTAAAATGATCTCGTAAATCTCCCGCGCACGCTGCTTCTCGACAATGTCGGCCTCAACCAGTTTGTCGCCGATCCACATGCCGAAACCGGAGATCGACGCGCCCGCCGGCAGCGGAAAATTGAACACGCCTTCCAGCACGCCGTCGGTGCGATTGACGAACGATTCCTCAATGACGGTGCGGGCAATCTGATCGCGAATATCGACGGTGACTTTATGTTGGCCGATGGTCAGCGGTACATTGCGGCCGTCCACCTTCGCCACCAGTTCGCCGATGGATTCATTGTTCGTCTTGCTCTTGAACGCCTTCAGCCAGCGCGGTTCCTGGGCAACCGCGATGAACTGCTCCTGCTTATCGAGGCGATAGCGCTGCATGCCCTTGATCGCTATCTTTTTGTCGCTCGGTCCCACCAATTCCAGCTTGGCATCGGCGGGAACCGTGATTTCCAATTCGCCTTCGAGCAGGCGGATTTGCTCCGGCTTGACCACCTCAATGAGTGTGCCGGGGCCAAGCAGGACGCGCGTGCGTTTGACGAGGCGCAGCTCAACGGCGTTAGCGCCGCGGAGGTCGGTGCGCAGCCAATCGCCAGGCTTGATGAGGAGATGGGTGCCCACCGGGGTCCAGCGCTGGTGCATCACCGGCTTGATACTGACAACGCCTTGAAGGTCCGTCACCTTGCCGACGCGACCATCTTCGGTGAGCGTTTCCTTGACGACGAACTTTTCTTCGGGGATCGCTTGATTGTAGGCGACGAATCTCAACTCGGCGAGCGGTTGGACCTGGCCGTTGCGCCGTTCCTTCGCTTGCAGGAAATGCGGCAAATGCGTCTGCTGGTTGACGAACGCCTCGATTTCGATGGTGCCCTCTTTCGCCGGCGCTTCGAGATGATAAACCAGACAATCGACGCCATCGCGGTCGGCGTGGCCGATGGGCCGGCTGTCCGCGAGGCTGGGGGCATCCGGCTCGGCGGGCAGTTGCAGCAGGGCCAGCAAATCGAGTTTGGATGCGCCATCGTCGCGGTGATAGGGAGATTTCTCCGCTATCGCCCGGTTGATCTTCTCATTGATACGCCACAATTTGCCGTCTTTGGCGATCTCATAAGTACCATTGGGATCGTCGCGGCGCAGACGGCCGGGCGATTCGGTCCATACCTCGTAGGTTTTGCCATCGCGGACTACCTGGCAATGGATGCTCCGCGCATGGGCGGCATTATCCAGCACCTGAGCGAAAGCCGGGTTGGGATCGTGGGCGAAGAACCACCAGTACAGTCCGCTGCCAAGTAGGAGGAGGGCGGCGGATGTTGCGAGCAGGCGGAGGACACGAGCGGTCATGATGCGACCCCTTTTGCGGAGAGGAAGACAGTGGGAAGCCGTCTGAAAAAGTTCGGTCGATTGTGTGCGCAAGCGTTCGAGGAAGGCGAAATCCGGCGGAACGGCGTCGCGCGCCGCCGCTGACAGGAACGCCTCAATCTGCTCCTCGTCGCGATTATCGTCCAACGGGTTCATGGTGTTCTCTTGTCGTCGGCGAAGACGGAGTAGCGCAGGAGCATTTGTCGAAACGCCTGCCGCGCGCGGGCCAATCGAGAACGCACGGCCGTCACCGTGCTGCGCTGCTGGCTGGCGATATGCTCGACCGATTCGCCATCGAGATACTTCGCCGTCAACACGCTTTCATACTCGGCGGGCAACTCGGTCAAGGTGGCGCGAACGAGAGTGGCCAGTTCTGCCGCCGCCAATACCTCGGGCGGGGCGACGCTCTGCCCTTCGAGGCAGCGGAGAACCTGGCCATTGCGATCCGCCAACCAATCGCCGGCCGCGCGCAAGCGATCGTGGCGTTTTTCTTTGCGATAATGCAGGGCGACATGACGGCGAGTAATGCCGCACAGCCAGAACCACAGCGAACCGCGTGCGGCATCGTAGGCACTGGCCGAGCGCGCGGCGGCCAAAAATGTCTCTTGCACCACGTCGGCGACATCGGCGGAGTTGGCACCCAGAAGGCGCGCGACGACGCGCCAAATCCGCTCGGCGTAGGCGTCATAGAGCGCACGCCAGGCGTCGGCTTCGCCTTCGCGCAGACCGCGCGCAATCTCGCGCTCTTGCTGTTCATCCATAAGGGACGGGTCCGCCGTGGTGTCGCATCGAGAGTTCTCCCTCGCGCTCGATCCCTGCCTCATCCAGAGGCAGGGTTGTATCCGGCGAGCATACTAGATTTGCGCGACGCGTAGGAAATGTATCGCGGGATTTCCAAAAATGTGAGTTCGTTGACGTTTCGCGAAGGCTCGCGAAACGTCAACGGGATTGGGTAGACGTTTCTCACTTCGGCCGTTTGTTCCACCAGTCGAGCCATTTGAGAGCAGCCTGATCGCGATCTTCACGGCTGGCGTTGGTGGCGGGACCGAAATCCTGACCCGTCAGTTCCTTCAGGGCCGCATGCGTGGCGCGTACCACGGACATCTCCGTATCGCCAAGCAGTGGGATGAGATGGGGAATAAGAGTCTTGCTCTCCTTCATGGCGACCGCCAGGGCGGCGGCGCGGCGGATCTCGGCGTCCTCATCCACAAGGTACGCAATCAGGCTCTTCTCTTTCAGGCGCGTCAGCCGCTCCGCCAACGCCTCGCGGGCCTTGCGATAGGCTCCGCCCTCCAGTTGCGGGATGGCCACGGCCAACGCTTCGGTGTATTGCACCCCCTTCTCGTCGCGCATCTGCTCCATCAATTCCGTCCGCCGGTCGCCGGATGCCTTCACCAGGGCGCGTGCCAGTCGAGTGCTTTCGGAGTCCGCGGGTTTGGCGTCGGGCAGCGGTTTGCGAATCGGTTTGGCATCCTTGTTTTCGATGCCGGATTTCACGGTTCTCTTGACGCCGCGCAGACTGTCGCCGCCGATGCCGCCCGCGTGAATCTCCCGTTCGCCGGGATCCTTCATCTTGCCCTGGAGTTGCGTTGTCAGATCGCGCGCCAGATTGGCGCGCTTGAGAAACAGCAGGGCAAAGCAAGTATCGGCACCGCTGTCGCCGTAATCGCCCCGCCAAGAGCCGTCCGCTTGCTGGTTGGCCAGCAGGATCTCCGCCCCCCAGCCATACCAATCTTTCTTACCGATGGTCTTCAGATCGAGAGCCACCGCCACGCGCTCCAGCGACCACAGGAAGTAATACGTCCGGCCGCCCACGCGATCTTCCGGCCTCTGTCCTTCAAACGGGGTGAGACGGATGTTCTTGGGGTTCTCGATGACCGCGCCGAGCGCTTGCAGTCCCTTGTTCACATTCATGTCTTTGCCGACATCGGGAAGCTTGGCTTTGGGCTTGTGTTCCTTGAAAAACTCCAGAGTGGCTCCATCGGCGATGGCCAGACCGAGCAGGCCGGCGCATGTCATACTTGCCGTCGATCCCATGCCGAACCCTCGCATCGCCATCCCATCGGGTCCCCTCGGCATGCCGGTATACGACCATCCGCCATCCTCCATCTGCGTGGTGCGGAAATGCTTATCGAGGCGCGTCACCGCGCCTTCGATTGGCAGACCATAACGCCGTCCCACCCACAGAGTCAAAGAGGCGAATTGCGTGTTGGAGTTGTCGCCTATCCCGAACATCCCAGGGCCGCCGCCGCCCTCCCGACGACCAATTTGCACCAACTGCTCCCGGATCTCCGCCGGCAGATCCTTGACCGTCCTTTTGCGGTCGCCTGGCCTCGGCCGTTCACGCCGGCCAACCAACTCCTTGCGCTCGTTCACATTGGTCTGTAACCGCCGCGTCTCGGCGGCGCTAATGGGAGGACACTCGTAAGACCATCCCCCGGTGGAATTCTGGCCGGCCAGCAGGCGGACCATGAGGGATTCGATTAGGGGGACATCCTCGGGATCGCCGAGGCGATCCAGAAAGAGAATCGACAGACAGATGGAGTAGGTATGCGTAAGCGTGATGCTGCTTCGTCGCACGGCGTCGGCGGCGCGGAGGACGGCCTTGTCGTCATCAGCCACGCCGCATTCCAACAGCGTCAAGCCCGCCAGGGCCGTTGCGCCGATCTTGATGTGGGGCCACTGACCATTATCGCGTCCCTGCACCCGCCGCAGCGAGGTGACGCCGCGGTCAATGGCTTGCTTGATGTCTTCCGCATCGACCGCCCGCGCCGGGGACGCGGTCGATCCGAAGGCGACGACGAACAATCCCGAAGCCATCCACGCTCTCATGGCAAATCCTCTGCGAAGGGAGGCGAATCTACCATCTCCCAGGATACCTTCGCGGTGTGGAAATGCCAGCGCCTTCCGCAAAACGGTGCTTGGCGTTTCCAGGCGAACGGCCGGCGTCAGCCGGCCGTTCGCCTGGAAACGCCGGAGGCTCTCGTCGGTCGAGCTTTCCAGCCGAACCAACAAGAGCCTCAAGACGCTGCCATTGCTTGGCGATGCGTTTACTTGTCGCCGTAGCCGTTGCCGCCCGTGCTGGTGCTATCCCCGGTGGTGGCGACACGAGGCATACCCGCGTCGAAGGCCTGCATCGCGTGGTAGAGCGCCAGGTAAGCCGGCTCATCGCTTGGCGTCGCGGGGGCAAACCATAGCCCCTTCTCCGCCATGAACTTCACCAACTCCGCCACACTCTTGCTCTTGGGTCTCCAGTTGTCGTTTAAGAGATTGGACACATTGCGATCCTTCAAGGCCGTCACGCTGTTGTTCAGCAAACGCAGATAGCGCTTGGCCTCGATGTACTGGTCGGGAGACAAGCTACTCACACTGGCTTCCAGGGTCTCGCTGAGTTTCTTGAGATCCGCTTGCAGATCGTTGATCGTACTCTCTTCCGCTGTGGGATTACCCTGGATCGTCTGGACGGCGTGCCTCATCTGGCGGCTGAGGTCTTCGCGGGCATCCTTGAACGCCTCGCCTTGCAGGGGTTGGGGCCATTGCAGAGCGCCCTTATCCTTGAGCAGTCCCACATTCCCGCGCGTATCGCCGGCGGTAAGATTGATGGACTTCAGCGTGTCTTCGTTGAGCGGCACAGTGGGGCCTTTGACATTCTGACCTTGCTGGGCCATGAGATGGCGGAGCAGGCTGTTGAGAGAGCGGCCCGACCACACTTCGGTCAGGGGCGGGCTGACGCGCGCGCGGTCCAGTTCGCGAGCCAGCTGGTTCTGGCGGATTTTCTCCGGGTCGGGCATGTGAGCGCGTTCGTACTCCGCTTCTTCGATTTGAGCGCGGCGGGTCTGGAGGCGAGACCGTTGCGCTTCCTGATTGAGGATTCGAGCTTGCGCGATGGTTCTCCAATAGTTGCCCTGAGCATTGGTCAGTTGAGCCGCACCCGATAGATAGCCCTGATAGCCACCGGAGAGACCGGCGTACATCCCGGCGGTGTTCATGCCGCTGTAGTAAGAGCCGAGGCCGCCGTAGCCGAGGCCGAGATACGCGCCGTAGGTGCCCATCCCGCCATAGCCCAGACCTGACCCAGCATAAGAAGCGGCCAGCGAGCCATAACCCAGACCGTTACCAAAACCGAGACCACCACCGGCAGTCCTTAGACCGCCAGCGCCCAGCGCACCCAAACCATTGATCCCGAAACCATTGATCCCGAAACCATTGAAACCGAAGCCGGGTAAGCCCCTGCCTTGCGCCAGCGTCGTCGCCGTCGCGAAACCGGCAAGCCCCCGAGCTTGGGGTATACCGGGGTTTGGCGCTACCCCGATGGGCACACGCTGAGCATGCGCCTGCAAACTCCCCCAATCCAGGCTGGCCAGGACGCCGAGAACCACCAACGCAAACCATCGTAAAGAAACATTCATGGCAACCCCTCCTGAAAGTCAACCTCGGAGATGAGCGCTGCTTTCTCTTCCCCTGCCGCGGGCACCGAAACATTCCCCAGACACATCCTACCTCTCCGCCACAAAGCAAGCAAGAAAACAGTTTCCTCGTTAGCCCATCGGCGCTCAATCGATGTAAAGAAATTCATTGCGATTGAGCAACGCCAGGCAGAAATCAGCTAATGCCGCCGCCAATGTAGGATCGACCCCGTTGGGCATTCCCGCCGGCAGGGCGACCGGCAAACGCATTCGTAGACGATCGCGGAGCAATTCGCGCTGCTCGCGTAGGAAATCCACGGCCATGCGTTGCTCCTTGCTGCTCGGCTTGCGAGCCAGAGCCAAATGATAGGCGTTCTCGATCCAGTCGCTCTTGCGCGGAAGAGATGTACGCAAAAGGCGTGCCGCCAATGCTGCCGCCTGCTCATGCAAAAAAGGACCATTGAGCAGAATAAGTGCCTGAGGCGCGAAGGTGCTGACCGGACGCACTGGACACGAAGACAAAGTGTCCGGTTGATCGAATGCCTCGAAGAAAGGCGAGCGGACATTGCGTTTATTGTATAGGTAGAGACTGCGGCGTGTGTGCTGCCGAATGTCGGGCGTGACGGGCCAAAGGCCATCCGGTTCGCCTTCGGTGAAGATGAGTTCGTAGACCTCCGGTTCGAGCGGCACGCGGATCATGGGACCGCCGAGGGCTGGATTGAGTGTTCCGGCAACGGCCAGTGCGTTATCACGCAGCGCCTCTCCCTCCAGGCGACGACGATTCATGCGGGCGAGCAGATGATTATCGGGATCGACCGAGCGCGCCTGCGGATCCGTCCAGCGGCTCGCCTGCTGATAGGTGGCGGACAATACCATGAGGCGGTGCATATGCTTGAGCGACCAGCCGTTGGATACCAGTTCACAGGCCAAGAAATCGAGCAATTCAGGATGACTAGGCGGTGAACCATACAGGCCGAAATCGTTGGGCGTGGCAACCAACCCTCGACCGAAGTGATGCTGCCATAGCCGATTGACGAGAACCCGTGCGGTCAACGGATGGTCGGATCGCGTCAGCCAGTCGGCCAGGGCACGTCGATCGAGAGGATCTTTGCCAGCCCGCGGCGCCAGCAAGGGTTCCCTTGCTGGCGCTGCGGGCTGGCGAGGTTGCATGCTCAGAATGCGCGGAAACGCGGCGGAGACGACTTTGTCCGGCTTGTGTGGATCGCCGCGCTTGAGGACGTGAGCCGTCAAAGCATCGCCGTTGTCGAGGATGGTCCACGCCGTAGCCGGCAGAGACGGCTTCTGGGCCTCCAGAGCGTGCATTTGCTGGCGCAAGCGGGTACGTCGCTCGCGGTCGGCGGGGCTGAGAGCGGCTACAATCTCATCCCACGTCACCTTGATGAGAATCTCCGCGTGCGCGGCCCGCTGTCGCTGCTCCATCGTGCGTTTCGCGGGCGCGGTGTCCAGAGCGATGCGAGAGACGGCCTCCAGCCGGTCCTTTTTGCTCTGGGTCAGGCGCTGGCGATAGGGCGTCTCCAGCTGCTTCAGCTGTTGCCGTAAGGGAGCGATACGAGCAGTGAGATCGCGGCGACGACGGTCGTATTCCGCGCGTTCGGCGGGAGTGGCGAGATCAACCTCCTTCGGTTGGGCGGCGCTGAAGAATGCCTGCAACGAGTAATAATCAGCCTGCGAGATGGGATCGAACTTGTGGTTGTGGCAGCGGGCGCAGGCGACCGTCAGGCCGAGGAAGGCAGCACCGACGGCCGTGGTCATCTCGGTGAGAAGTTCCTGCCGACCAACGAGCGGATCGACGTTGCCACTGGTCTGATGAACGGGGCCACAACGGTTGAAGCCGGCGGCGATTAGCAACGGCGACCGGGCGGCATCAGCCGACTGATGCCGCCCGGTCGCCTTCCAGAGAAGGTCGCCGGCCAGCTGCTCGGTGACGAATCGGCTGTAGGGTTTGTCTTCATTGAAGGCGCGGACGACGTAATCGCGGTAGCGCCAGGCGTGCGGGCGCTCGGAGTCGGCCTCATAACCGTTGGATTCGGCATAGCGAACCACATCGAGCCAGTGCTGCGCCCAGCGCTCGCCATAGTGGGGCGAGGCCAGCAAACGCTCGACAACGCGAACGTAGGCGTCCGCTCGTGTGTCTCGAAGGAAGTCATCGAGTTCGCGCGGCGTGGGCGGCAGGCCAGTCAGGTCGAAGGTGACGCGGCGGAGCAGGGTGCCGCGTCCGGCGGGAGCGGCCGGCCGTAGTCCCGACTGGTTCAAACGCGCGAGGGTGAACGTATCAACAGGTGTCTGGGTCCACTTTGGATTGCTCACCTTCGGCGGCACTGGGCGAACGGGTGGGCGGAAGGCCCAATGCGAGCGTTGCCGGGCCGAGAAGACCGGTTCGGCGCAGGCGCATCGGTTTGCCTGCACGAACAGGACACTCCCCATAGCCAGCACGAGGAGACTCGAACGAAGACGCATAAAGAACCTCGAATGCGGGCGGCAGCGGCATCGTGGAGTTATTTGTCTACTATTTCTTGGTCTTGTGGAACTCCGAAGCCTTGTCTCGCGTAGAATAATCTATAGAAGCGCCGGCCGCAATCAGATCGCCACCCCCACCGGCGCTTTTCCGAACAATCAAGTCGCCGTCTTGGACGAGGCGGATAAATTGGCGAGCTACCCTCTTGGTAGGGCGGCATGGATTCATAACATAGCAGGATCGTTTTCCTTGCTGTGGGGCACACGGGGCACCGCAACAAGCCTCCGGCAAAGGCCGGGAGTGGAATGCAATGTGCTGCCTTATGCCGTCGGGTTCCCTTTCGGGGACCGGCGGCAAGCGTATTTTACATCCCCGGTCTCCAGCGAGCAACGGGAAGGCATACACAGGACAGAGCCATGGTCATGAGACGGACACCCAAGCGGAGAGGCAAAAGCACGGCTTCCGATCCTACGCTGGCCGTGCCCGAACCCTTCGCGCCGCCGCGCGAACCGGCGGAAGAGACGCGACGTGAGACGCCGTGGAGCGATCTCCCGGACGATTCGTTTACCTCCGAAGATGCGGACGACGTGGAGGAGGCCACCGAAGAGACGGCCACAGCCCCAACTGAAGCTTTGGAGGGCGAGGATGCCCACGCTCCGGACGATGCCCTCGGACTGTACCTGCGGCAAATGGGGGCGATCCCTCTGTTGAGCCGCGATCAAGAACTGGCTCTGGCGGAACGTCTGGAACTGAAACGCCGGCGTTTTCGCCATGCCGCGATGATGAACTGGCGCACCTTGGCCGCCATCGTGGAAACATTCGAGCGCGTCCGCGCCGGTCAGCTGGCTCTCGATCCGACCATCGACGTGGTCACCACGCTGGGACTCAGCCGCGAACGTATCCTCCAACGGATGCCGCACAATCTCCGCACGCTGCACAAGCTTATTGAAGCGGCCGACGCCGACTTCCGCAGTCTACGTGCCGGTTCGTCGGCCAGCCAGAACCGCATGCGTCGCGATCTGTGGCGTCGTCTGCGCAAGGCCGTGCGTCTGGCCGAAGAACTGTCGCCGCGCATCGATCTGCTCGATCGCTGGGCCGTGGAATTGCGCACCGTATCGCGGCAAATGATTCAGCTCGAACACCAAAAGGATGCTGGCGACCGTTCGTCGGCCGACCGCGAACGTCGTACCAAGGCTGCCAAGCAACTACGCGACCTCACCCATGAGGTGCGCTCCTCCTCCGACGATCTGGCCAAGTTGGTGCGTGTCCTGGAGCATCGCCGCATCAGCTATCAGAAGGCGCGCCGCGAACTGGCCGAGGGCAATCTGCGGCTCGTCGTGTCGATCGCCAAGCGTTATCGTAGCCGTGGTCTGCCGTTCTCCGATCTCATCCAGGAAGGCAATCGTGGCCTGATGCGCGCGGTGGACAAGTACGAACATCGCCTCGGCTACAAGTTCGGCACCTATGCGACATGGTGGATTCGTCAGGGTATCACCCGCGCCCTGGCCGATCATGCCCGCACCATCCGCGTTCCCTGTCATCAAGTCGGCACCCTGGCCGCCGTCGAGCGTGTGCGCGGTGAACTATCGATTGCCCAAGGCCGTGAGCCAACGGTCGAAGAGATTGCCGCGGTACTCGGCGTGACGGCCGAGGAGACGCAATCGCTGCGTGTGGTCGCTCGTCATCCGGTCAGCTTGCACGAACCGCTCGGCGGTGACGGCGAGCGCGCCCTGGAAGATTTCCTCGATGATCCGGATGCGACGAATCCGGGGCAGCAGGTCGATCAACACTTGCTGCGCGAGCGCATCGCCGAGGTGCTGCGTTCGCTGACGCCGCGCGAGCGTGAGGTAATCGAACTGCGCTTTGGTCTGCGCGACGGCCAGCCGCGAACGCTGGAGGAAGTGGCGCGAGCCTACGGCATCACCCGCGAGCGTATCCGTCAGATTGAGGCGCGCGGCTTGCTCAAGCTGCGGCAACCCCTGCGGAGTCAACGTCTGGCGGAGTTCGCCGAGGTGGAGTGATCCTCTCGCGCAATCAACCAATCTTTTCGAGCGGCCGGCGTCATGCCGGCCGTTCGCATTTCCAGTTCGTCTTGTCTGTCGCCGCCTTCCGGGTGACAATGCGGCATCTTAATCAAAAGGAGTCGCGGATGCCTCGTACTCGCTCTGCTTTCCCAAAGGACGCCACTCTCGCGGATGTGCTGAAGCAGTTGGGCGACATCTCACCGCGCCGCATCCGCATAAACCCCGCGCCGGGCACGGCCACCGAACGCGATGTCCTCGCCATGCTGGATCATGGCAATCGACTGTGCGAATTGGTGGACGGCACCCTCGTGGAGAAAGTCATGGGCTACGAGGAAGGTTACTTGGCTTTATGGCTCGGTGGTTTGATGGGTTTGTACGCCGAAGAACACGACCTTGGTATCGCGGCGGGAGCGGATGGCACCATGCGACTGATGCCTGGCCTGGTGCGTATCCCCGATGTCTCATTCGTCGGTTGGGAGCGTCTCCCAAGCCGCAAATGCCCGAAGGAACCGATCCCGGACCTGGTGCCGCATCTGGCGGTGGAAGTCGTGAGTGAGGGGAATACGCCCGGTGAGATGCAGCGCAAACTCAAGGAGTATTTCTTGGCGGGAGTGGAGATCGTCTGGATGGTGGAACCGGACAAGCGCATTGTGGACATCTACACCGCGCCCGATGAACATACTCGCTTGACGGAGGCCGACACCCTCGAAGGCGGCAATCTCTTGCCCGGCTTCCGCTTGCCGCTGAAGCGATTATTCGCGCGGATCGAGCCGCAACCGCGCCGGCGACGCTCTCGCGGCAGGCGCGGCGCTCAGTAACCCGGCGACCAGGGCGTCGGCCGCTTGTTGAAGAAGGCTTCCAGTCCCTGCCGGCATTCGTCGGTCAAACGCGGCGCGGCGCTGGCCTTGGCCGTCTCTTGCAGCGATGCCGCTTGGCGTGAGAATTCATGCAACAATTCCTTCGTCCGCGCCAGGGCGTGCGGTCCTCCTTCCGCCACGGAATGCGCCCACGCCAGGGCACGCGGCAGCAGTTGCTCCGCCGGCGCCACCGCGTTGATGAACCCTGTTCGACGTGCTTCTTCCGCGTCTATAAGCTCTCCGGTAAGTAGCAAATGGCGCGCCATGCGTTCGCCGACATGACGTAGCAAATGCGGCATGACCATCGCCGCCACCAAACCGCGCCGCACTTCGGGATAGCCGAAACGTGCCTCCGGCGTCGCCACGGCCAGATCGCAGACCGAGACCAACCCCGCTCCGCCGGCAACCGCCGCCCCATTGACAGCGGCGATGGTCGGCTTGGGCAGCGTGTAAATCAGATCGTACAACGTCGCCAGCCGCTGGGCGTCGTCCCAAACCGGACTCTCGCCTTCGCCGGTCGTCAGCGCTTCCTGCAATTCCGCCAGGTCCATGCCGGAGCAGAAGGCGTTGCCGGATCCGGTGACGATGACACAGCGCGCCGCCGCGTCGTCGCGAGCGCGCGCGAACGCCTCGCTCAGCGCCGCGATCAAACCACGGCTCAGCGCGTTGCGGCGATCGGGTCGATTAAGCGTCAGCAGTACAGCAGGAGAGCGCGTCTCGTAGCGGACCAGATCATTGCTCATGGGTGGTCCTCCGCAGGTAGGTCCGGCGAGCCGAGCCGGACTTATGGTGCCGCTCGGCTCGCGGCACCTACCCAATGTGTGCCGCTCGGCTCGCGGCACCTACCAGCAGTAGGTCCGGCGAGCCGAGCCGGACTTATGGTGCCGCTCGGCTCGCGGCAGGTAGGTCCGGCGAGCCGAGCCGGACGGGAACAAGTGCCGCTCGGCTCGCGGCACCTACCAGCAGTAGGTCCGGCGAGCCGAGCCGGACTTATGGTGCCGCTCGGCTCGCGGCACCTACGGGGCGCAACATGGAGTGAACATTGTCGATGGGCGGCAGGGGCATGCGCAGCAGCGTCAGAGCCAACGTCTTGCCCTGCGTATCGATGCGCAGCGACCGACTGGCACCGCCCGCCAGGACATCATAGAGCAGAAAGTTCAGCGCGAGCAGGTTCGCCGCCTCGTAGCGCACGACGCGCGACGGATTCAGGCTGTGGAAATACTGATGAACCACATCGGCGGTGAGATGCTCGCGCAGCCAAGCGTAGCCTTGCGGCGTGTAGGCGAGGATGGCGATGTTGGCATGATTGCCCTTATCGCCGCTGCGGCCGTGGGCGATGTCGGAGAGATGAAGTGTTTCCATGACGGTTTCACTTGCTCGGTTTGATGAGTTCGCAGCCAGTGGGGAAGACAACGCCGTCGCGGTCGCACCAGCGCAGCCACATTGTAGTCGTCCGCGCGGCGAATCAAAAGTTCATCTTCTCTTTGATCGCCAGCCATCTGTGTGTTACGTTGACCAGGTGGACGACCCGAATGGAGAAACACCTGTAAGGAGAGCCATTTGTCATGCTGCGGAGTCTGTGGCTCGTGCATCCTGATGCGGACATGTGTTCGGCCTTTCGCCAACGGTTCGCGGACCTACTCGATGTCCGTATAATCCAGGGTTGGTTTGAGGAGGTAGGGTCGCACGATTGTTTTGTGACGGCGGGGAACGCCTTCGGGCTAATGACGGCGGGGATTGATGCCGCCGTGGTCCGGTTTTTCGGCGCGGAATTGATGCACCAGGTCCAGCATCGCATTATGGATCAATTTTTCGGTGAGCAGCCGGTTGGCACGGCCTTCGTCCTCCCGACGGGACACTCAGCGATCCCATTTATTGCTCATGCTCCCACGATGCGGGTTCCCGGCAGCATCGTGGGCACCGATAAGGTTTACGCCGCTACCTGGGCAGCTCTCTTGGCGATCCATGCCCATAACCTCACGGCCGAACGGAAAATCGAGGTTGTCACCATGCCGGCTATGGGCACGGGCTTTGGCGGTGTTCCGTTTGATGAGGCAGCGCGGCAAATGGCGGCGGCTTATCGACACTATCGAGAGCCGCCACACCGGCTCGATTGGGACTTCGTCGCGGAGCGACACAAAGCAATCTGCTACGATGGCAGCCGGCAAGTAGCCCGCTAAATACCGAGGACGCCAGAGGACAGGATGGTTCATTCGCCGCCGATCATTTGCATCTGCGCGACGACGGCGCTCTTGTCCACCAGCGCTGGCCAGTACGCGAACACCTCACGCACCGGCGGGCGGCCGGTCGTGTAGCCGGTCACGCCCGGCGGTCCCGAGGTCACCAGCGGAGCGAACTCCTTGGTGAAGCGCTCGACGACGGCACGGCTGGCATCGCGCACCGTGACGCGCAGCACCACCTCGGGCGCATCCGCCTTCGGCGACACGCCCGGTACGCAATCGCCGGCACCCAAACACTCGATATTGCGATGTTGCGGTTCGACGCCGGCGCGGCGCAGACGCGCGAAAAGAATCTCGCCACAGCGCCTCGCCTTCATCGTCGCCTCGGGACCGGCGAGGACGAGTGTGCCGCTGGAAGTCCAACCATCGCGATAGGCGATGGACACCTTGTAACTATCGGTGGCCGGTTTGCCCCGCGCCCCGGTGATGCGCACCTCATCGCGGCCAATCTCCGTTAGCGCGACGCTGGTGAAGTCGGCGACCACGTCCGGCGTCAGATAGGCGGCCGGATCGCCGACCTCGTACATCAGTTGCTCGGCTACCGTCTCGCGGTTGACCGCGCCGCCGCTGCCGGGCGGCTTCGTGAGGAGGAAATCGCCGTTCGCCTCCATGTCGGCGAGGGGATAGCCAACGAGCGCGAGGTCGGTTTCCTGCCAGTTGCACCACAATCCGCCGGTGGCTTGCGCGCCGCACTCGATGAGATGGCCGGCGACGGTGCCTGCCGCTAAGCGATCCCAATCGTCCCACGCCCAGCCGAATTCATGCACGGCCGGAGCCAGCGTCAATGACGCATCGGCGACGCGGCCCGTGATGACCACGTCGGCACCCTGACGCAACGCACTGACAATCGGTTGACAGCCGAGGTAGGCGTTGACACTGACAAGACGATCGCGCACGGCGGTCAACGGTTCGCCGGTGTCAAGATTGGTAAAAGCATGTCCCTGCGCCAGCAGTTCGTCGATGCGCGGCAGCAGATCGTCGCCGTGGACGATGGCGAGGCGGCGCTGCGACAGTCCGGCCTTATCGAGGATGGTGCGAGCGCGTTCGGCGCAGCCGTGCGGATTCATGCCGCCGGCGTTGGTGATGATCTTCAATTGTTGCTGACGCTGAAGAATGGGCGTGAGTTGCTGTAACACATCGAGGAAATCGCCGGCGTAGCCAGCTTCGGGATGACGCTGTTTTTGCAGCGCCAGGATGGACATGGTTAGCTCGGCGAGGTATTCGAGGGTGAGATAATCAAGCCGGCCGTGTTCGGCCAATTCGCGCGGCGCGTCGAGGTTGTCGCCCCAGAAACCGCAGCCGTTGCCGATGCGCACGCGCTTCATGCCGCCTCCCTCGTTGAATGTCCACCTGAAACCGTCTTCGCCCAATCAGTGTTCCGCGTCCGCGCGGATGATGCGCATGGTCGGCATGGGCCGTCCCTGAGAATCCGGCTGGCGGGCGCACAGATGAATCTCCACCGGGCCGCTATCGAACACGCCGCGCGCCATGCGCGGCAGTAGATCGCGAAAGTCGTCGGCCACGCCTTGTTCCTGCCAGTTGTTCCATTCCAGGACGAAACCAACCACGTAGACCTCGGCGTTTTTCGTTACGCGCACACTTTTAGGACGTAGACCATCGAAGATGCCTTCACGCTGCAAAAAAGCGCCGAGTCGCTGAGCCTGCTCCGGCGAAACCTCGGCCGTGTAATAAATCTCTTCCTGATCGTCCACTCCGAAAGTCATTCGCTCACCGAGTGAGTTCGTTCTAAACATCGATAAATTGAGATTCCAGAGCAAAAAACAGACGGTGGCAACCAGGAGCAGCCCTCCCAACGCGCTCCACACGAGCCGGCGAAGGAGGCGCGAGCGTTCCCTGGTTCTTCTGGGACGAGAAGCGGCGGCGGAATGAAAATCCAGGCTCGCGCTCGGCGAACTATCTGGCGCGGCCACCACCGGCAACAGGTTGGGCGATGCGCTATCGCGGCCCCAATGCGCGGCGACCTCGCGATCGAGATCGGGCACCGTGATGTCCGATAATGGTTTGTTCAGCTTGCGCGACCACCAGCGCGTGAACATGGGCCATCTCCAACGAGAATATCGTCCGCGCCCTATCGTACCAACGGACGCCGCGATGAGCCAGATATGCCGAGAATCATTAGTTTGCTACACTTGCGTAGAGTACAAACGAAGAGGAGACGCCCGCGCCTCAGCGTGGAGGCACCCATCAGGAGCGCGTCGATGCGATTGGCCGAACTACAGCAAACCTTACGAGCGGCGGACCCGGCAGCGGTGCTGGTGTCGCCCCGCGTACTCGATCGCTTGATTCAGGGACAGCACCAGCTCGCCAACCTGTTCGAGCAAGTGCCGCATCGCAAAGCCTACGTGGTCGATCGCACGACCCTGTATCGCTACGTCGAGCAAGACGAGTTGGACCTCGAACCCGATCGCCTACTGCCGTCCCCGGTGATCCTGTTGTCTCGGCCATCGCCGAACACGCTCGGCACGCTGGAAAACGAGATTATCCTACTTTTGTACTGGCGACGGTTGTTCCATGCCGGCATTCATCGCGCCTTGCAGCAGCAGGTCAACGAAGGCCGGCTCACGCTCACGATGATCCGCGAGCGGATCGAAGAGATTGGCCCCAGTGCCTTCGCCGAAATCCGCATGGTACTCGCTCAAGAGAAATGTCTGCTGCCCAGCGGTGCCGACGCCGACGAGATGGCCGTTTACATCGAGTTTGCCGCCGTCTATCTGGAACTGCGTTTCTTCGCTGCCAACCTGCTGCCGATCTATTTTCCGGGATTGGCCGATCGCAACCGCATTGACGCGCTGTTGGCGCGCGATGTGGATGCGGCCGGGTTGTTTGCCTCCACTCGGCTGGCCGGCGCTCCTCTGCCGGTGGTGCGCACCGATACGAGTTCCGACGAATCGCACGATTATTATCGCAAATTGATGGTCAGCGCCGACCGGGCAGAGCAATCGGGTAACACGGTGCGCGCCGCCATCCTGCGCACGAGGGCGGCGCGGGTGGCCCCGGCGGCGCTGGAAGATTCGACGCGCGACAAGGCTCACGATGACCTGCAACGGCTGACGCGGCGCTTGCAGGCGGCCCTGGAAATGAGTGACAGCGAGGCCGCCGAATGGCTCAAGGATCTGCCCGCGCTCTTGGACAAGGCCGATCAGGGCGAGTGGCCCGTCGAGGCGGCGCTCTTGTACGATCTGCAAAAAGTCGGCGTCGATCACGAGCGCGACATCTACGCGCTGGATCTGGTGACCTGGCTGACTTCCGGCGGCAAACGACCGATCAAACGGCCGTTGCCGAGTCAGCGACTGGTGCGCATCACCAAGCATCTACGCACGGCGGCGCAGCGCTTGACCCAGGCGCGGCTCTCCGACGACGAACGGCAACACTTGGCTCACTTGCTGCAATCGGCGATGCACCACTGCGAGGAACGGCTGCGCGGGCGTTTTCGGCCCGTCCTCAGCGATGCACTGCTGAGCGTCGGTCTGCACCCCAACAATGCGCCGGAGCGCACCGCCTTCGCCCGCATGATCGAGGAAATGCTCGACCGCATCGTCGAACTGGGCTTTTTGACGTTCAGCGATTTACGCGATACGATTTCCCGCAATCAGCTGAAGATGCCGGACCTGAGCGATCCGCACGAGTTCGTGCGCGGCGATCCGCTGCTGCGTCTGGATCGGCGCTTGGCGACGGCGCTGGACGGGGTGTATCGGCCCGGCGAAATCTATCTGCGCTGGCTGGAGCGCTTGACCGCGCCGGCGTTCGGGACGAGGTGGGGTCGCTGGCTGACGCTGTTCGTCCTGCTGCCGTTTGGCGGGGCGGCCGTGTTGTTGCAAGGGGGGCAAGTGCTGCTCGAACTCGTTGGCGTAAAGGTTCCCGGTTTCGATCCGGTTTCCGTATTCAAGGAATTACGCGGCGAGGAAACCGGTTCTCCCGTGGTGGGGCTGACGTCGTTCGCGTTGCTGGGATTCTTCCTGCTGGCGCTTCTGCATGTCGAGCCGATTCGCCGGGGCTGCAAACAGGCGTCGATCCTGATGTATCGGCTGCTGCGCGGCGTACTCATCGATTTACCGCTGCATTTGGTGCGTCTGCCGATGATACGGACGGTCCTCAATAGCTGGGCTTTCCATCTGTTCTCGTCGTTCGTGTTCAAGCCGGCGATGGTGTGCGCGCTCTTTTGGCTGGTGACGCCGGCCACCTTCGCAACCTGGCCGGGACCGGCGATCGTTAGCACGTTCTTGCTCGTCAGCATCCTGATGAACACGCGCATGGTTAAATCGGTCGAGGAAGCCCTGCTTCAGTCCGTGGCGAACTTCTACGAATTGCTGCGGGCCGGCTTGCTGCCGGGTCTGTTGCGGCTGCTGTTGTGGGCATTCAAGCAAACCATCGACATGATGGAATATGTGCTGCATAGCGTGGACGAATGGCTGCGTTTCCGTCAAGGTGACAGCCGATTGTCACTGATGGTACGAACCATCGCCGGCTTTCTGTGGTATCCGGTGGCCTGGCTGGCGCGCTTTTATCTGGTGGTGCTGATTGAACCGGGCTTCAACCCGCTCAAGGCGCCGGTGTCGTACTTGGCCGCGAAATTCATGGTGCCGTTGGCCGTCTATCTGACGACCGAGTTGAATGAAGGGTTTCGTCACGGCGAGGTGTCGGTGCTGGTGCAGGTGTTGGTCATGGCCATCGTCGGGCCGACACTGTGGCTGCTGCCGGACTTGTTCGGCTTTTTGTTTTGGGAGATGAAAGAGAACTGGCGCATGTATCGCGCCAACCGGGAGAAGCAACTTCGGCCGGTCGGCGTCGGTCCCCACGGCGAGACGGTACGGCAACTGTTGCAACCGGGCTTCCATTCGGGCACGGTGCCCAAGCTATACGCGCGATTGCGAGAGGCGGAGCGCGAGGCGATTCGCACGGGCAGTTGGCGATCGGCGCGGACGTGCCGGCGGGCGCTGGCGGAGGTGGAACTGACGATTCGACGGCTGATCGAGCGCGAACTGGTCAAGCTGTTGCAAGAGAGTACCCGTTGGAAAAGCGAGTCGCTGCGCGTCGGCAACGTGGTGCTGACGCCGACGCGCATCGGCATCGAGTTGTTGCAGCACAACGGTGGAACCGTTGCTCCACTGGACGGCATTCAAACCGCGCCCGGTGGCTCGCCGGTCCCTCCAACGGTGCGTCCGGTACGACTGGAGTGGGAAGACGAGGCGGGCTGGCTGGTGGCGAGTGTCCGCGAGCCAGGTTGGTTGGAGTCGCTCAGCGAAGAGCAGCGCCAGGCGGCGACGACGGCGCTGGCGGGTTTGTACAAACTCGCCGGCATCGATCTGGTGCGCGAGCAGGTGCGCGAGAATTTGCCGCCCGCGGCGACGAACTTCATGCTGACCGCCCGCGATCTGGTCGTCGAGATTGGACCACATCAGGAGCCGGTCGTTCGCTATGATCTGACAAGACCACGAGGACCACTCAAGCCGCGCACGCTGGAAGGAATGCCGGCCTTGGATTGGCCGCCGCTCGATCCGGCGCGGGTGATTTTCGCGCGCGTGCCGCTGTCGTGGAAACAATGGGTCGAAAGCTGGCAGGGCAGTCCCGACGGCAAGACGCCGCGCACGCTATTCACGACGGCGGTGAAACTGCTGCCGGCGGGATCGGTGGGATGAATGCCTGCCTGCCAGCCCGCGGCGCCGGCAAGGAAAGGGAAACCCTTGCTGGCGCTGCGGGCTGGTAAAACCCCGTTCACACCAGCTCGCGGATGGGCTGGCCATTCTCGACGATGTAACGCGGCCGGCCGCTGGTATCCGCATAGGTCGTATCCAGCGGCACGCCCATGTGATGATAAATCGTCGCCGCCAGATCGCCGGGCGTCACCGGACGTTCCTTGATCGTGCCGCCGTCTTTCTCGGTTGCTCCAATTACCTGTCCATGACGCAATCCACCACCGGCGACGGCCATCGACATAACCACCGGCCAATGATTGCGGCCATCCGTGCTGCCTTGCGTGCCCATTGTCGGCGTGCGGCCGAATTCTCCCATCGCCAACACCAGCACGTTATCGAGCAGGCCGCGATCGGCCAGATCGCCAACGAGCGTGGTAATCAAGTGATCGAACAGCGGCAGAAGCGGGCGCAGCCCCTTCTGAATGCCGCCATAAGGCGGGATGTTGTCGCCGTGCGTGTCCCAGGTGCCGGAGGCGGTGTGATAGCTGAGGTCCAGCGTCACGAAGGCCGCACCCGCCTCGACTAACCGCCGGGCCAAGAGCGCTTGCTGGCACCACAGATGCTTGCCGTAGCGATCGCGCACGCGATCCGGTTCCGTCGTCAGATCGAACGCTTGCCGCGCCCGTCCGCCGAGGACCATCTCGACCGCCTGCCGACCATAGCGATCCATCGCATCCATTACGCCGGATGTATCCAGGTCGCCGCGCAGCCGGTCGAAGTCCTTGACGAGCGTTCGCCGTTCGTGGATGCGTTGTTGATTCAGTCCCAGCGGCAGACGGAACAGGTCGGCGTCGGTCATGCGGCCGCTGTCCACGCCGACATTGTTGTAGATGGGCAGACGGGCGGCTTGGTCGGCGATGAACGGATCGTATTGCTTGCCAAGGTAGCCGCCGAAGGCGAGATGCGAACGCCCCTTCATGAAAGCGACATAGGGCGGCATGCCCGCATGATTGGCTCCGTGATGCTTGGCGACGAGCGAGCCGATGGCCGGATACAATCGGCCGCGCGGATTGACGCGCGGAGCGGCCTCGATGTTGCCGGTTTGAAAGACCATGTTCGGCTCATGATTGCTATGACGCGCATCGACGGAGCGAATGAGCGTGAAGCGATCGAGCATGGCGGCCATGCGCGGCAAATGCTCGCACACCTGGACGCCGGGTAGTTTCGTCGAGATGACCGAGAAGGGGCCGCGATTTTCCAGCGGTCGCCCGGGTTTGGGATCCCAAGTATCAATGTGGCTGGGGCCGCCCGTCATCCATAAAAGAATGACGCTTTTGGCTTCCGCAGCGGGTCGGCCCTCGGACGCGGCGCGGGCGCGCTGTCGCAGTAAGCCCGGCACACTGAGACCAGCAAGCCCCGCCAGGCCAGTCTTGAGCATGTTGCGGCGACTCAGCAGCGTCAGACCTTCGCGTTCCAGAGGGCGGAAATTCGTGAAAGCATGTCGATGACGATGGGTGCGTCCGTTGCTGTCGCTCATGGCAGGACTCTCCGCGAATGGTAGGCTGAAAAAACTATACCCGCGGGAGGAGAAACTTGCAATCACCGCTTAGGAGAGAAGCAGGAACAGAAGAAACGCCTCGTGGGGCGTCAATCGAAGATTGACGCCCCACGAGGCCGCCTGCGCCGCAGGCTGGCTAGAATGCGTCATGTCTGAACGCCGCCACTGCCCTTGAATGCGTCGGCCCTGGTATGCACGGGGGCATGTCTCAGCGTTCCATTATCGTTGGCCTTGCCCTCGGTGATATGGACGGCCTTGTAACCGCCGCGCAGCCGATCACTCAGGGCGATGAGACCAAAGACGACGACGAGAATACACGGCAACACAGCTACCCAGCGGAACGCCCAGGCCGCGCCGTTCTTCTCGGCATTGTCGATGTCTTTCTTCTCCGTCTGCGCCTGCTCGTCTCCCTTTTTGGCCTGCTCGCTCACCGCGTTGACCGCATCGGGATTAAGTTTGCGACTGCCGGCGGGATAAATATGCTCCGTGATGGCCTTGGGCAACCAACTCGGCTTTTCCTCGACGACCAGTGGCACCGGGTCTCCCTGCGGCACCGGCACCTTCGTATTCTGCATTTCGCTGGGGATCGCCTGCACGGTGTAGGAATCGTAAATGGCCCCCATCTGCGGCAGCGCCTGCGAAATGGCCAGGTTGCCAATTGAACCCATCAGTCCCAGCAACAGCGCGCCACCCTTGGGGAAGCGCTCCGCCGTCACACCCAGCATGGTCGGCCAAAAGTAAGCGACGCCGATACCGAACACCGTGGCCGCCGCGAAGGCCAACACGGCGGTGTCCACGAAGCTAAGCCAGTACAGGCCGACGGCGGACAGGATCGCCGAGCAAGTCAGCATGCCGACCGGCGATAGTTTGTGCGACAGCGGGCCGGCGAAGAAACGCATGACAAACATCAAACCGCTGGTGTAGACGAAGACCAGCGTGCCGGAAACGTGCGCTGTGCGTGTCAGCACGGACTCTTGCCACTGATTGGGGGCCAGTTCCGTTGAGGCGGTTAGCAGCATGCAGAACGCCCACAGCAGGAACATCGGCCGCAGCATTTGCAGGAACATTTCGCCCGTCGAGACGTTGTGCTGCACGCGCTCCGTCTCGGGGAACTGCTGTCCCAGACACATGACGCCATAAATCGCCAGCGGCACCAGCAGCAAGGCCACCTTGACCTGCCACAATTTGAACCCGTGCAGGTCCACATTGCCAAGCATGTCCGGGGTGATGACAAAGCTGGCCAACAGTCCGCTCAGAATCAAGCCGCCCGGCCACCAGGCATGCAGCACATTCATGTAATGCGTTTTGTCACGCGGGAAGAGCGTCGCGGCCAGCGGATTGATGGCGATCTCGACCAAGCCATTGCCCGCGCCGACGAGCAACGTCGAGCCGTACAGCACCCAATAACTGGCAACCCGAATGTCGCCGCCCGCCATGTTCTGCACGAAACCGAGATGCGAGATGTCGCCGGCGAAAATGGTGCCCAGGATGCCGACGAGATGGCTCAGCCAGGCGAACAGCAGCACCTTGCCCATGCCGAGGAAGTCGCACAAGGGCGCGAAGATGACCATGGCCACGGCCATACCCAAAAACGCCGCCCCCATGATGTCGCCGACTTGCTGCTTGTAAAAGCCGAAATCGCGGACCAGATCGTCCGTGATATTGCCTCGGATCATGAACGAAAAGGCAGAGGTAATAAGAGCGATGCAGCTCGCCGTAAACAGGCGCCGCGGATTCATCGTTGAAACTCCTGATCTCCGAACATCAATCGCGCAAATAGTTTGAAGGCCGTCGCTGGGTCGGCGGGATTGTGTTTGGTATCATCTGACGAAGGCGATGTCAAATGGTTTGAACGAATTCGCGTCTGTCTGCGCCCTAAAACAACGCCACCCGGAGGAATCTCCGGGTGGCGTGGTGGAACCCCAGTCCTGTGTCATGCCGCGACGAAACAACCGCCGCTTACTTCTTGTCCTTCGGTAGAATCTTGGACACGCTCGACACGATTTCGTCGATGTCCTTGGCCTTCAGTTCGCCCTTTTTGAAGGCGTAGTTGGCCTTGACCTTTTGCTTACTGTACAAGACCACCGTGACGTCGGCATCCTTGGCCACTTTGTAGGCGTCGGGACCGGCGGGGTTGTCAATGGTCAGAACGATCTTCTTGAGCTTTTCTTTCTTGGCGAGATCCTTGAGTTTGTTCTCAAGTCCTTCTTCGTCGCTGCAAAAGACAACAAAGCTGCCCATGCGGCAGTCGCTGTGGTCGGCGGTCGCTTCATCGAGTTTCTTGACCAAACTGGTCAAGCCGTCGTTGATCTCGCGCGCGAAGATCATGGCGACGGGGTTGCCACCGTTCCTTCAGACCTGGCAGACTTTTCGGCCCGCGGCGCTGCCGGTGACGTTCAATGGATTGAACGGTCCCGGTATGGATTGACCGACTTGCGGTCCCGATTTGGGACTGTCCGCGGCGACGACGCAGCCCGCAAGCAGCGCCACCGCCAGGGAAGCAGTCCCCAGGGTGTAACGAGAATTCATGGTCAAACAAACCTCCAGTAAAAACCAGCGGACTGGGGGGTCCGGGCAAGCGATCGTACAGGAACGATCTATTATAGGAGATGGCGGAGAAGCGGCGATTGTTCAAATACTTCGTTTAGCGGCGATTCGCGGAACCGTGCGGTTCCGCGAATCGCCGCTAAGCCGCCAGCGGCATTCTTTTACTACCTGTAAAATGGCGAGCCAAGAACATATCCTCAGGCCGCGCGTTTGGCGGCACTGGGTTGTGGCGTGACCTTGAGTTCGGCCGCTCTCGCGTGCGCCTTGTGCGATTGAAAGTTTTCCTTGTAGCTGCGCACCAATTCGGGATGGCCCTTGATTATCAACAGGTTCTCGGCGTTGTCGGTTTCCGCATGTTGGGTGAAATTGAAGCTGCCCGTCAGGAGCGTGCGGTTGTCGATCACCATTACCTTGTTGTGAGCGATGGCGTGATGCGGATCGATCACCGGCACCAGCCCTTGCTCCAGGAAGAACGACAAGTCGGAATAGACTTCATGCTCGTTGCTGTGATCGAGTACGATATCGACGTGAACGCCGCGTAATTTGGCATCGACCAGCGCCTGGGCGATCGGCTTCGACGTGAACGAATAGGCCAGGACGAGTACCTCGTGGCGGGCGTGGCCAAGCTCGTGGACAATGGCGTCGGTGCAGCCGCCCTTGGGGGAGAAATGCGCCTCCAGAGAGGGGGGCGTGTACCAGGCGTGGTAGGCCGACCGAAGCAGATAGATCAGCGTCAATGCTCCGGTGAACCCCGTGGCGATCAGCAGCCAATCCATGGCGACCTCCTGAACGAAATTTTTTCGTGGGGAGGCAGAATAGCATCGCCAGGGAATTTTGTCAGCCCGACTTATTAACTGTTGACGACAAGCCCAGAGCGCCAGCGACGGGTTCTTCCTCCCGTCGCTGGCGCTCTGGGCTTGTTGTTCATTCTGTTCGTGTCTTTTCAATGAGGGAACTGCACACGCACCCGTTGGCCGATGCGCAGTTCCTGCGAAGTGGAGTCGATCTTAATGATGCATTCAAGCGTGCGTGCTTCGTTATTGACCTGGAGCATGTCTGGAGAGGCGGAGCGACGGTGCGTGTACCAGCGAGCGATGGCTATCACCTTGCCGCGGGCGCAGTCCTGGTCGGTAACGTGGTCATGAATGATGACGGACTGATCTTTGTGGATGCGGCCTACGAATTCCTGCTCGATCTCGCCCCGCACCAGCAGCGGCCGATTGGGAGCGAACTCGAGAGCTGGCTTCCGTGGATGAGAGCCAAGCGTTTCGCCGACGCTGACGAGAACCCGCAGTGGCATGCCCGCATACGGGGCGCGGACGACGCACTCCTCGACGCCCTTCTGAGCCTCCTGCACCTGGGCTTCCTTGGCCTCGATCTCCAGGCGGCGTAACTTGATGGCACCTTCCAACTGCGGCCGGCCGGCTTCCAAGGCGGCGAGTTTCTTTTGTTCGGCTCGAACGCCTGCCTCCGCTTGCTGGATCTGGATCTCGGCGTCCTTGACCGATTCGGGGCTGCTTCCAATCCCCTTGCGCAAGAGATTCTTCTCGCTGTCGTGTTTGATGGTGGCTCGCTTCACATTGTCACGGGCGACGTTGACCGCTTCCTTTTGTGCGGCGATTTGCTGCTCAAGCGGCTCCGCCTTCGCCTCGGCGATGCTCAATTGCTCCTTGGCGGCCGCCAAGGCGATTTTCGCCTCGCGGACTTTCAGAGCCGCCAAGGTATCATCCAGGTGCAGCAACGGCGCGTTAGCCTCAATTGGCTCATTCTCCACGGCTTCGATACTCTTGACCCGTCCCGGTTGCAGAGGATAAAGCGGCGTGACGCCTCCCTCAATGTCCACGTAGCCGAGGGACATCCACGGTTGATCGTCCGCAGGCGTCGTGGCGGCCGTGCTGAACGAAGCGCTATCGCCGGCATGGGAACGCAAACTCTTGGCGGCGATCGCCAGGGAGGCCAGCAAGAGAACGACCCCCAGCCAGACAGGCAGAGAGATACGCCAGCGCCGCGTGGCCGGGGATGCGGGACGGGTTGGCTCCATGAGACTCACCTCACAAAAGGGCGAATTGCCAGCCCGCAGCGCCAGCATGGGTGTCCCTTGCTGGCGCTGCGGGCTGGCCAAAAAGTTAGGGCCCCTAAAGTCATCCTTGTTCCTTCATCCGATGAAGGAGCGGTTCGGGTTCGTCTTGGGGCCGCAGTCGGCCATCTTCCATATGCACGACTCGATCCACATGCTCGATGATGCGTGAATCATGGGCGACGACGAGGACGGTAGCGCCGCGATCGTGGGCGGCGCTGCGCAGCAGTTCGATCACCTGTTCGCCATGCGCCCAATCGAGCGCGCTGGTCGGTTCATCGGCGAAGCAGAAGTTTGGGTCTTTAATGAGGGCGCGGCCGATGGCCACACGCTGCTTCTCGCCGCCGGACAGTTCGGTCGGCCGCAAGTGAGCCTTCTTGCTCAGTCCCAGCAAATCCAGCATGTCGTCGGCCCGACGACGTGCCTCCGAGCGCGAGCCGCCCTCGCCCCAGCGGACCACCATCTCCAACTGCTGCCGCGCCGTCAAGGCGTTGAACAGGTTATAGCCCTGAAAGATGAAGCCGCAATGACGTAGACGGAAGCGTTCCCGATCTTGATCCGATAGGGCCCACATGTCTTGCCCCAAAGCGAGGACTCGGCCGCTTTCGGGGCGCAGCAGTCCCGACAGAATCGCCAACAAGGTCGATTTGCCGCTGCCGGAAGGACCCATCAGCAACGTGATCTGTCCGCTGAAAAGCTCGAGCGACACGTCGTGCAGGACGGTCGTCTTGGTCTCGCCCACGCCAAAGCTGCGCGCTAGATGCACGCCCTCCAGGGCCGGCGTTGACAGCGCATCGTCAATCATCGCAGCCGTTCCTCCCGTGTCCTTAGCGCAGCAACGTGGCCGGTTCGATCAGCCGCAGTGAGCGGAGAGCGAATAGCCCCGACGCCAAAGCCATTATTAGCGTCACTGCGGCAGCGCCAACCTGGAGCCACCAAGGTAGATTGATCTCCACGCTCATCAAATGGTCGGCCGCCCACTTCAATGTGTACACGGCCGGCAACGCCAACACTATTCCTATGATACCAATCCAGAACGACTGAGACACGACCATTAAGGCCATGCGCCAGCGTGGGATGCCCAACGCCCGCAGCACGGCAAACTCGCGCAGCGACGCCACGGTCGCCGCATACAGCGTCTGGCTGGTGACGACGGCACCGACCAGCAGGCCCAGCGCCGCGGCGTAACCGAGGGCGGCACCGGCCTTGGTCTTGGTCAACCAGTGCATCTGCGTTCGCCGCGAGAACTCGCTCTTGGTGAAAGCCGAGACGTTCTTGTACTCGCGCAGGTGGCTCACCACTTTGGCAGCGTCCTCTTTGTGGCGACAACGGCCCAGGACATACGTCGTCTGCATCTCCGACTGACGAAACAGCTTGCGGGCTGTTGTCACGGAACAAAGCACATACGGCCCAGCCAAGCTCTTGAGTCCTTTCGTCAAGCCGACGACGCGGATCTGACGGCCGGAAATCTCCGCCACCGAGCCGACGCCGCCAATGCCCATTCGCCCCACGTCCGATTCGTCGATGAGGACTGCCCCTTCCTCGCCCAGCAGACCGCACTGAGCCGGTGTCAGAATGTCGATCTTGCCCAGCGAATCGGGACTGAGACGCGAGCCGATAACCATGCACAGTTCGCGCCCGCCGCCCGGTTTGGACCAGTAGGCGAAACCTTGCACGTAGACCTCGCAGCGCTCGATCTCCGGTTGCACACCCATGCGGCACAGATCGCCCTCGGAAATAGGCTCTCCCAGATCGACCGAGAGTACACGCGGAGCGCCCATCCATACATCGGCGGAGGTGTGGTCGATGGGGATGGAGGTGATCGAGAACAACCCCAACAACAGCCCGCACTGCAAGGCGATGAGCAGGGCGCTGAATGCCACCGCCAGCACGCCGGGCAGGTAACGCTGCCGCTCATACCACAGGGTCGCCAAAGAGTACGATTCCATGTTTCCTCACTACCCCCTGCCAGCCCGCAGCGCCAGCAAGGGATTTGTCCGGTAGTCCTAAACCAGCCGGCTCACGCTGGCCGTTCGCCCTTATTCACGATCGCCGATTCACGATGGTCGCCGGCCGCATGCCCGTTGTGCGCCGCGGACCCCTGTCCCTTGTTGGCCAGCGAAGGCAGATCGGCCAAGCTGCCGTCGATAAACGTATGATGCCACAACTGCGTGGCCAGCACACCCACCAGACCCATTTCGATAGAGGTTCGCTGCGGAGTCCGTCTACGCAGGTTACGGAAAGTGTTCCGCCAATGCTCGACGGCCTCCGGTTGGAAATACTCGGTGCGACGCAGCGATTCCGGGCTGAGCAACTGACCGACGAACGGGGGCGCATGTTCCAGATGGAAGCTGTCGAAGGGCGCGCGGAACATCGCTTTGCGACGGCGAGCAATGGAGCGCGGCAGCCAACGGTCGGCCACGCGGCGTAGCAGTGCCTTGTCACGTAGACCACGCAGTTTCCAGCGCGGCGACACCTTGGCGAGAAAATCAAACACGGCCTCATCAAGGAACGGATAGCGCGTCTCGACCGAGGAGTTCATGGCCACGCGATCGCCCTTGCCCAGCAAGAGCAGACCGGCCAACTGAATGCGCGCGCCCACGGCCAATTCGCGGTTAAGCGGATGCCAGCGGCGCATGCGATCCGGATCGAACCCAACATCCTCGTAGGGGGTGCGGTCCTCGGCAATCTTCAGCAACCACGGCCTAAAGAAACGTAGCTTGGACATGCTCATCAGACCGTAAATGTCCAGCCAGCCGTTGTGTCCTCCGACGGCGTCCTGCGCCTGCCGCACAAAATCCCACGAGAACGCCGGCGCACCCGTCAAGCGGACGAAAGCGCGGCGGGTGAGTTGGCTGAGCGGCAGACCGGGCACGACATCGAGCCAGCTGAGCAGCCGATTGAGCTTGTGCCAGGGATAACCGGCCAGCCATTCGTCGGCGCCTTCGCCGGTCAGGGCGACCTTGTAGTTGCGTGAGTGGACCTCGCGAGCCAACATCAGCAGAGCGGCGCATGAGGTATCGATCACCGGCCCCTCGGCGGCGCGGATGAGAGCGGGATAGTTGCTCAGCACCTCATCGGGTCCACAATCCACGACGATCGGCTCGACGCCGACATGACGCGCGACCACCGACGCCTCGCTCGACTCATCGAGGTCGGGCCGCGTGATGCGGATGGTGAAGGTGGGGATTGGCGTCCCGCGTACACGAGTGGCCATCGCCACCACGAGACTCGAATCAACACCACCCGATAGGTACGACACGACCGGCACGTCGGCACGGAGTCGGCGCGTCACGGCGTCGAGCAGCACCTGCTCGAACTGATCGGTGAGTTGTTTCACGCTGCGACTGTAATCTTCGTGCCCACGATCGGGGAAATCGATCTGCCAATAGACGCGCTCGACAACCTTGGCCGTTTCACCGACGGCACCGAACTGAAGGCTCAGGTAATGTCCCGGAGGGAGAAGCTGAATCCCCTCGAAACAAGTGATCGGGCCGGGTAGTGCGTAGAAAGTGAAGAGATGATTGATACCACGCGGATCGGGTCGAGCCTTCACCATCCCGGAGGCGAGGAGCGACTTGATTTCGGAAGCGAACAGCAGCCAATCACCTTCTTGAGAGGTCTGTCTTGTCCAGTACAGGGGACAGATGCCAAAGCGGTCGCGCGCCAGGACGATGCGACGGCGGCGGCTGTCCCAGAGAGCGAAGGCGAACTGCCCGCGCAGGTGCGGAAACAGTTCTTCCTGATTGTCCTCCCAGCGGTGCGGGATCAATTCCGTGTCGCAGTGGGTGGCGAAGCGATGGCCGCGTCCTTCCAGTTCGGCACGCATTTCGGGGTAGTCGAACAATTCGCCATTGAAGACGACGGAGACGGAGCCATCCTCATTATGAATGGGCTGGCGGCCGTCGGCCAACCCGACAATGCTGAGACGGCGCGAGGCAAACGCCAATCCAGGCCGTTCGAGGAAGCCATCTTCATCCGGTCCGCGATGATACAGAGCCTCCGCCATCGACTGGATTGCGCCACCCGGCGCTGCTCGCCCCTGGCCCGACAGATCAATGATCCCCGCAATACCGCACATCCGATAGCCCTCAAATCCGAAATTCAAAATCCGAAATCCGAAAGAAATCTCAAATCCAAATCGCCCAATCTCAAACGGACATCTGTTCTGGTTTCTGAGTTTCTTTTTTCATCCTTCCGATTTCTTTCGGATTTCGGATTTCGGATTTCGGATTTTCCTTATGATGCGTACAGTCGGCGAACTCGTCGGGCGACAAGGGCGTCTACCAGGCGCGGCAGAAAGCGATTGACCCGCAAAATCCAGCGTGCATCCCAGCCGAGGACCGTCTCCGTCCAATTTTTCTTCAATGCACGCAGAATGCCAGCCGCCACCTTTTCCGGCGGCATGCCCTTGTTGAAGTCAATCGGGTAGCGGCCGGTATTGCGTAGCAAGTGCTGGCCCAGGCCGCTGCGAGTTAGTCCGGGCACCACCAACAAGATGTCGATGGCGAAGCGCACCATTTCGCCGCGCAGTGCTTCCGTCAGGCCACATAGAGCGAACTTGCTGGCCGAGTATTCGCTCCAGGCCGGGATGCCGCGTCGGCCGCACATCGAGGCGACATTGACGATGGCGGTCTGACGCCCCTTGCGCAACACCGGAATGGCTAGGCGAATCAGTTCCGCCGGCGCGAAAAAATTGACTTCCATGACCTGCCGCAAAATCTCTTCCGAACACTCGGCGAAATGCCCCCAACTACCCACGCCGGCGTTATTGATAAGTACATCCAGTCCGCCAAAGTGTTCCACGACGGCGGACAGAACATGACGGCGATCCTGTTCGCTCGTCACATCGCCGGGCACAACCAGCACGTCGGTTCCGAGAGCGGTAAGGGTGCCGGCCAGTTCTTGCAGTTTGTCGGCTGAGCGTGCGACCAGGGCCAGGCGCGCTCCCTCCCGCGCCGCCTGTTCGGCCAGACAGCGGCCAATGCCGCTGGAGGCGCCCGTGAGCAGGATGCGAGCCCCGCGCAAATCTCGCCACATGATATTGTCTCCCTGTCAACTTGCCCTGTCCACCAAAACTTCGCATCTTATCCAAATTTAACCGATGCGAACGATTCGGCTTCATTCTTTTGGGGACAAAATCGTCACGGGGCGGAGGAGGAGGGTGTCGTATCAAACACGATCATCAGGGTTGGCTCATTCGGCACTGTCGGAAAGTCGAGAATGTCGAAACAACCAACGTGCCGAAAAGCGTGGAAGAAGGGAGGGTTCGCTTGTAATTCCTTGCCTTCCATCAAGGCTCCCTTGCCGGTCCTCCTCTCTATCGTATGGTTGCGAACCCCAGTGGAAAATAGGCAATGGCCTAACCAACAAGCCCGGAGCGCCAGCGACGGGCCGAAGAACCAACAAGCCCGGAGCGCCAGTGACGGGATCTCCCGTCGCTGGCGCTCCGGGCTTGTCCACGAACTCCTCATTCGACTCAGGTGCCCTCGACTTCCTTCTGGGTCAAACCATGCTGGACGCGGTGATAGGGACCATCGAATAATTGCGTCGATTTGAAGCGCTCATGCCGGCCGTCGCCGGCGACTTCCTTGACCTTGTCTCGCAATTGGTTCAACTCCTCCTCGCCAAGCGGTTTGAAGTTGCGAGCGATACCCAGGTCCTGCTTGAGTACGTCCATCGAGTCGATGCCGCAAACGAGGCTGGCGATGTCCTGGCTGAGGGCATAACCGCGGGCTTCCTTGGCAGTACACACTTTCGCGGCGACGAAACGGCCCTTGTGACTGTCTCCGCCGCCAAGTCCCTTCATGCCGATAACGCCGACGCCGAGTTTATTCGCCTCCGGCACCACGAGGCGCTGAAAACTGCGATAGTGGTAGTCGCAGATGTTGATGGGCATCTGCACGGTGTCCCACTTATGGCGCTTGAGCATCGCCAGATGAATGTGTGGGTCTTTGTGGCCGGTGAAGCCGACGAAGCGAACCTTGCCGGCCTTCTGAGCCTTGAGCATCTCGGCCAGGCCGCCGCGCTCAATGATCCAATCGGGATCGTTATCGTAGTTTATTTCGTGAAACTGCATGAGATCGATGTGATCGGTGCGCAGCCGGCGCAGGCTGTCGTCGATGTGCTGTTTGACGGTCTTGGCGTCGCGGCCGCAGTTCTTGGTCATGAGAAAGCACTGTTTGCGTTTGTTGTCCAGAGCCAGCGCCTTGCCCATGATCTCTTCGCTGCCGCCGTCGTGATAATCCCAGGCATTGTCGAAAAAGGTCAGCCCCTCATCGAGAGCGCTGTGCATGATCTTGATAGCTTCCTTCTCGTCCTTGACGGCGCCAATGTGCCAACCGCCCAGGGCGATGATCGACACGCGCACGCCGGTCTTACCCAGCGGCCGGGTCGGCAGTCCCTTGGAAGCGGCATCGTCCGCGCCCTCGGCGCCGGCGGCGAGAGTCAGCGCCGCTCCGGCGGCGAGCGAGGCTTGCAGGAATTCACGACGATTGTTGGGTGCGTCACTCACGACATGTCTCCTTCACAAAGCGGAATCGTCCAGGTCCGAGAACAGCCCACTAAAAGATGATTGTCTTCTTACAAGGAGAGGATGGCAACCGATTCCAGGGGAAAGTCTGTCTTATAAGCTCCTCTCCCCTGACTCGGGGAGAGGGGTTGGGGTGAGGGGGTGAGATTTCCGCAGGATTGATGCCCCCTCACCCCCAACCCCTCTCCCCCGAGTCATTGGTATCTACACAAGTGGTTTTCGGGTCCGAAGCGTGGATGAGGAAGAGCGTAAAAAGGCATTTGGCGCTCTTCCTCAACCACAAAAGATGCTCTAAC